>ENA-OWPA01000498-OWPA01000498.1-bioreactor-metagenome-genome-assembly--contig:-NODE-498-length-51285-cov-11.799387_pt1 | contig 51285 bp, 49 predicted proteins | sample MGYA00238139_ERZ651803 | MGnify/ENA primary metagenome ERZ651803 (study PRJEB26909, sample SAMN07631231) | bioreactor metagenome | isolation source: Switchgrass digestor | place: USA: Dartmouth...
TCTAATATTAAATAGCTTGCACCATTTTTTTCATAAGCTATGGCATGCACGGCAAAATCGTCCATATAGTCAAATTCCAAATTGTAAGGTATCCTGAATTCCTCTACAAATACCTTGCTTCTTATGTTAATAACCTGTGTCAGATCGTCTCCCGGCATAAGCAATTTTCCTTGTATATACATTGTTTCATTTCTCCTTGTTAATCTGTCTCATGCTTTTTTCTTCATTTTCATACAGCTCGGCTTTTTTCATTCCATATATGATTTATATTGGCTATAATCTCATTTATAAAGGATTTTTTTCAATTTTAGCCGGTAGCCTCGGATATGTTCGGGGCGTATTATCCAGCTTTTTTACCAGCAGCAAAGATCTCTGCATATCCGTTTGCGGCAGAGCAAAAACATCCTTTTTGCTTATTTCGCTTTTTAAGATCTTAAATGCATTTTTTGCCAGATCTATTTCCTCATCTATGTTGCCGGATTTATATGATACGAAATATCCGCCTTTTTTAACAAATGGCATGCATAGTTCCAATAAAACCGGCAGCTTTGCAACTGCCCTTGAAACACACAGGTCATACTTTTCCCTGTACTGGGGATTTCTGCCGAAATCCTCCGCCCTTCCATGCAAGGTAGTCACTTTTGACAGGTTTAATTTCATGATAACTTCATCAAGAAAATTCAATCTCTTTTTTAATGAATCAAATAAGGTCAGATTTATATCCGGATAAACTATTTTTAAAGGAATACCGGGAAATCCCGCTCCTGTACCTATGTCAATCAGATTTTCATTTTTGAGGGAATAGACCCGTATAAGTGCCAGACTGTCTACAAAATGTTTGACTATAACTTCTCTTAATTCTGTAATTGCTGTAAGGTTCATCACTTTGTTCTTTTCTATCAGCAGTTCATAATAGGACATAAACTGTTCCATCTGAACCGGTGACAGTTCAATTCCAAATTCAGACAGGCTTTCCATGAAATAAACCATATCAGGATGTTTCATTAACTCCATCATGCAACGTTCTCCATTACCTTTAGTTATTATAATTTTTTTATCTTTCACTCATAGGCTTATAGGGCTTAAGCTTGGCAACGCATTTATATGCCGGGCGTATAATCTTGCCTGCATTCACCAACTCCTCAAGTCTGTGGGCACTCCATCCGGATATTCTGGCTACAGCAAATATAGGAGTATACAATTCCATTGGCAGGCCAAGCATATGATAAACAAAGCCACTATAGAAATCTACATTTGCACTGACCCCCTTATACATTCTGCGTTCCTTAGCTATTACCTCCGGAGCCAGCCTTTCTACCAATTCATATAAACCGTACTCCTTCATAAGGCCTTTTTCTTCAGAAAGCTGTTTTACATATGACTTCAAAACATTTGCTCGCGGATCGGAAATTGAATATACCGCATGACCCATACCATAAATAAGACCTGATTTATCGAAGGCCTTTTTATTAAGTATATCCAGAAGATAGGCACGAACCTCATCCTCATCGGTCCAGTCCTTAATATTTTCCTTCATATCCTCAAACATCTGCATTACCTTTATATTCGCTCCGCCATGTCTTGGTCCCTTCAAAGAACCAAGCGATGCTGCAACTGACGAATATGTATCAGTACCTGATGAGGTGACGACATGGGTTGTGAAGGTTGAATTATTACCACCTCCATGCTCAGCATGCAATACGAGAGCTACGTCAAGTATTTTTGCCTCCAGCTCTGTATATTTCATATTAGGCCTGAGCATATACAGAATATTTTCGGCAGTTGACAGGCCTTCCTTTGGCGGGTGTATTACCAGGCTCTTATTGTTATAGTAATGGCTGTAGGCTTGATAACCATACACTGAAAGTAAAGGAAATACCGATATTAACTGAATACTTTGACGAAGCACATTTTCAATTGATATATCATCCGCCCTGTCATCATATGAATATAAGGTAAGAACACTTCTTGCCAGGGTATTCATCATATCCTTACTGGGTGCTTTCATAATAATATCGCGTACAAAGCTTGGCGGTAGCTCTCTGTAACGTTCCAAAAGCTTTTCAAAATCCTCCAGTTGCTCCTTTGTAGGAAGCTCACCAAACAGCAGCAGATATGTTACTTCTTCAAAGCCAAAGCGATTTTCACTGGTGAAGCCTTTAATAAGCTCCTCTACATCATAGCCACGGTAATAAAGCTTACCTTCACATGGAACATAATCATCGTTAACAATAGTATAGGAAAGGATTTCACAAATCTCCGTAAGTCCGGTCAGGACTCCTCTTCCGCTGATGTCACGCAAGCCACGTTTTACATCATATTTTCTGTATAATTCAGGATCGATCATTGAATTTTTTTTGCAAAGGTCGGCAAGTTCAATGATTTCAGGTGTAATGTCTGTATATTTATTCATACTTCCTCCATTCTGCCGCCTGTTTGCGGCCTTTTGCAATTGAATTTTAGCGATTTTATGTGATTGTTCTTATCAGACTGTAAATAGAGCATGTTCTGTTCCGTAAAAGGCGCATATATGCTCAGCGGGGCTGTATTAGCATTCTTCCCGTTGGGCATTAAGGAATCATTAATGAATATTAGAAGTTATCAATTTTAGTGTTATTATTATAACATAAGATTTATACTTTGAAAACACTAAAAATGCTTATTTATGCAGTTATTATCGAGGCCAGAAGATCAATTGCGAACAACGGCATGAAAAATTTAAGCAATGCTTTTGTCAGCCTTGGAGGAACACATTCGTTAAGGAACCTTTCCAGAAAAGGGTGGAAGTAGCATAAAATCAGAACGCCGAAAAGGCCAAAAACCAAAGCCGCCCCTAGACATACTCTGCCGTTAATATTAAAGAGCTCATTGGAATAATCCCACCATCTTCTGTTAAATATTAGCTCCATCCACCAGGATGTTACATATTCAAAGGCGGAGGCAATAAAAGCACATATTCCAAATAAGGCTATCTTGTTAATCTTCTTTTCATATAGCAATATAATAGCAAACACTATACATGACCCATAGATAGGAATTACCGGTCCATACAAAAAGCCGCGGTTTACATAATGTCCTACCGTCAGAGAGCAGTAGATGGTTTCATATATCCAGCCAAAAAAGCTATATATAAAAAACCACGATAGCAAATCCGTCAATTCCACGCTTCTGCTTCTCATCTTAATTGATATCATATGTAAGATCTCCCCTTTGATTTCTTAAATCATATCATATGATATGTTTGATCAATATAAAATGCTTGCTTTTTTAACTGCTATATTTCCTGCCTCATCCATTGCCTCATATACCGCCAGCATTTTACCGTCTTCATCCTCCACTAAAGCAACACTAAGGCTTATTTTACCTTTATCGGAAAAGTTGTCGCTTACGCTGATATTCTCCAGCAAAACTCTCTCACTCGGCAGCTCACCTTCCTCAAGATAAAGGTCGCTGATTCCATCAATCTGCGGTGCCTGCTTATCGAGATAAAATCTGGCCTGCTCAGTCACAGTTCTGCCATCACAGCTAAGCCGGTAAGTAATCTGATATTCATTTTCACCAATCTCGTGAATCTGTACTTCAATGTTTTTGCTATCTACCACCTTACCGTTATATGATGCCTCTATACCTGTCAACGCCAGCTCCCGGTCAATATCCTTATTTACTATTCTGTCTGTGACACCACTGATCACAGGCATAACTGATGCAGGTATTGTATCAGAAGCTACTTCCTTAGGCCGGCCCTTTATTGTCACTGTAATTGTTTTTTTAGCTTCCCGGTTCAGGTTGTCCGTTACTGTATATGTAATCTTGTATTTTCCCGGCATATTGTAATCTATATTGCCTTCAATCTGCAGCTTTGCTGTAATGTCGGCACCGAGGGATGATACTGCCTTAACACCCGATTTAAGATCAATTTTTTCACCGTAATTTATTGTAATATTTTTTGCACCGGTTATTTTCGGCATTTTATTTTTATAAGGATTGTTCTCGTTGGGATCTGTAGGGTCCCACCTTACATTTAATGGCAGAATTATCGGTTCAGGTTTTCCAAGAGGTCCGGGATTGTTCTTGTCATCATAAATAATCACCTGGGTTCCTATCGGGCAGTTATCATATATCCATTTGGCATCCGCTACCGTCAGCCTGATACAGCCCTGGGAGGCTGCTGTTCCCAGCTTGTTGTATTCCTTTGTGGCCAGGGTGGAAGGATCACATTTACCGTAATAGTATACGGAATGGAAAAGAATTCCTCCCACAATCCTTGTGGCATATTGTCCCCATACATTACCGTTCAGCAATTTCCAGCGGTATTTTTCCTTTGTATTGAAGCTGCCGGTTAAAGTCCTTGTGCCTGTTCCCACCGAGCATACCATAGCCTTTACAGGCACGGTATATTTGCCCTTCTTATCCTTCTCATAGATGGTTACGGTATTGCAGGCCCTGTTTACCTTTATCAGATAGGGCAGTTCGCTTTTTTCCTTTGCATCCGCTTTCCTGCTGCTAAATAACAGTATCCAGGCCAGCAAAAAAAGCAATATCAGCCCGCGGAAAGTTGTCAAAGCTTTTAAGCCTCTTTTCATTTTGTCACTCCTCAAAAATTTGATGTAAGATAATTATGCTTAAACCGGTCAAAGCAACGACCAGATGCAACACAGTTCCTGAAGCAATTACTTATCCAACTCTATTATATAGGTTTCTTTACCATCTGTTCCAATGCCGGAATACACCTTCCTGCCCAGCCTTTTGATTAAATCCTCATTAATAAAAGGAAATTTTTCCCGCTCAAGATTTCCTACAAAAATATATGAAACATCATACTCCTTCAGAAGGCTCCTTACCTCGTCCTCGTCTGTTGAGCAGTATATTTTTTCTACTATGGCTTCCCTGAACTTAACCTTTTCTTCATCCGATTTCCATAGCCATTCATGTGTTCTCCAGCCAAGGATGGTAGGAAGGCCGGTCATTACGGATACCCTTTGATAATCTGTATAACTGTTGCCGTTTGCCTCAAGAACCACAGGCATTCCTGAAACATTGGCATTCAACCAATCTATCGCAGCCATATCCTCCGGCATTTTCTCGTACATGAATACCGTTGCATCCAAGCCCCTATAGCCCACCGGCTTGAAGATGTTGCCGTACCAGGCCCCTACGGCATTCTGGGCATAGCATACTGTCATGGCAAAAAGCACAAGTCCTGCCAGCGAATATCTGATTCGCTTCCATGAGCCGCCGTATACCATCAGGCGCAATAAAATATAGCCAATACAGATACCAAATAGGATAAATGCCTGATATGTCAGCTTAAACATTGTGTTTGCCCTTTTATAGTCACCGCTGTAAATGTCCTCGATATAGACAAGCTCAGGAAGAAGCACCAGGCCTGCTGCACAGAGCCCAAGGGTTATGATAAACAAATCCGATGGCGTAAGCTCTGAAAATATCCTCCTGATAAGCGGAAACTTTACGGGCTTGCCCTTACCCGCTTCCGTAATCCTGGCAAGCTGGTATCTATTCTTAATTATATCAGTTATCATGAAGCAAATATATGAAAATATTATAAAATATGGCAGACCCCAGAGTATAATCAGTTGATTAAGGGGGGTATGGGCTTCTGTTAAGCAAATATTTGTCGCTATCTTATCAAAGCTCAGCATAAACGGCAGGCTCACAATGACGCTTATCCCCATAACAAAGATTCCCTGCAGGGCGGTTACGGTCAGTATAGCTTTTCCCCTAAAATTATATACCACCAGGTTGGTAAATAGAATAACAGCCCCGCTGACAACATAATAAATCGGAAAATCCCAATAATTGCTCATTCGGAAAAAGCCTATAAAAAATGAAATTAATATAATAGACGGATTTAAAAGCTCCCTGGCCAATGTATACTTTCTGCCTTCATTTCTTCTTGTCACCATCCAGGCAAACAGTATCCCTACCACAGTCAATACAAACATAATGTTCACTACATGGGCATGCAAATCCCCCAGAACAAAGGAATAGCAGGGAAACTCATGTATTGTCTTGTCATTGGTTTCAGGATGATAGCCTATAAAGCGGGTTGCATCCGGAAACCAATATTTGTAGGTGCCCTTCTCCATTCCGAAAAATCTGCGCACCAGAGGCTCAAACCATTTATATGTGGGATAATGCATGTTGCCTGCTATGCATACAGCTATGCCTGCCAATATACCACATGCCGGAGGAAGGAGCCTGCTTTTTTTGCCTGTATCTTTTATATATTGAAGAATAACATTATAAACTATCGAATAGGGAAGAGTTGCCGCTAAGGCTCCTACCATCATCAGCATGAGATTGTAGGCCACACTTACCTTAACAAAGGATATCCTGGTCATAAAGGTGGCCAAAAACTGCCCCATATAGTAATAATTCAGACTAGTACCGGAATACCAGAAATCCTGTGGGGGCATATATTCAGACCTGAGCATACTGGTCATAAAACCATAATCCATGAATTTTTCTGTGCCATATGCCTCCGGTTTAAAGCCCCTAATATATACAAAGATTAAAAACAATATCAAAAAAAAGAGCTCCTCGCCCAGCATGGCGTCAAGACTGTCAGCCAGATTATGCAGTATATCTCCCAAGCCTGACCTGCTGTTTTTTTTCCTCCGGTACAGGAGCATCAGATTTAAAAGCAGACATATCGTTACGGATATCATGCAGTTAAGTGTATTAAATTTCATCAGATGAAGCGAAGCCATCAGCCACATCAGGTATCCGCCGGCAGCCAGTCCTATAGCCTTTGAGAATAAATAGCCCTTATCATGAAACCCAGCAAAAATCCACGTGGTTAAGGGCATAAAGATTATTCCCAAATACAGAATGGTCAGCCACCATTTTATAAAGGATAGATAATCCTCCTGCAGCATAAATTTTCCGGCTATAAGCGCTCCTGCCATAAGTAGCAGATAAATTACACACTTGATAATTCTTTTCATAATCCTATCATGCCTTTCGTTTATCAAAAAACAAACTCTACTTCACAGCATTGCTTAAATAGCTGTTGATATGTCTGAAATCCTTAAAGGCCTGTCTGCCTATCCTGATAATCTTTTTCATGTTTATTGAATTAGTGCCTCCCTGCCTTGGCCTGAAGGTGATCGGCAGATATTTAACTGCCAGTCTTTTTTTGGCATAGATTACCGAAATCAAAACATTGGACAGATTATAATTGTCAGGAATAAGGCCTATCTGCTCCTTTAATTTTGACACCTTCATAAGCCGGAAGGGGGTATTGGCATCAGGGATTCTGACATGGAAGCAAAGCCACAATACAAGTTTTAACACCTTGGTGACAAATACCCTTGAAAGACCGTCCTGACGGCCTTTTCGCTGACCGATAACCATATCGTAGCCTGCCCGCATCTCCCAAAACTGCCAGAACTCATCAGGCAGGGTCTGACCGTCGGAGTCAGTCTGGAATATATAATCGGCACCCGCTTCTATTGCATATTTATATCCATACAGAACAGTTGCCCCATGTCCGCCATTTGGCTTTGTAATAGGTATAAAGGCAGCAAGTTCCTTTGCTGCCTCCTGCATAATTTCATAGGTTGCGTCCTTGCTCCCGTCATCAATTACTACAAGCCTGCTTCCATTACCTATTTTTTCTACAATAGGATACCAGTCGTTTATAACATTTCTAATATTCTCCTGCTCATTGTATGCAGGAATTACAATATATAACTTGTCCATAATTATATTACCTTTTCCTCAGCTTTTCAAATTCATCCAACGCCCTTCTTACAACCGCATCCATGTTATAATAACGATACTCGGACAGTCTTCCGATGAAGATAATATTCTCTTCCTTTGCCATATCTGCCGCATACATCTCGTATTGCTTCCTGTGCTCAGCTGTCGGGAAGGGATAATATGGCTCACCGCCATCATAGGGGAATTCCTTGCTTATGGTGGTCTTATGGTGTACCTGGCCCGTCAGCTGCTTGTATTCGGTAATTCTGGTATAGTCATAGTCATTGGGATAGTTTACAACAGGGGCTTCCTGATATCTTTCCATATCATAGGTCTCGAAGACAAATTTAATACTGCGGTAAGCCAGCCTACCATATTTGTAGTTGTAAAACTCATCCACCGCTCCTGTGTATATCATGGTGTCATATGAAACATCACCAGCTATTTCCCTGTAATCGGTATTAAGCAATATTTTTATATTTTTGCTGGCAGCCATCTTTTCACACATTTTTGTATATCCGTGCAGAGGCATTCCCTGGTACTTGTCATTGAAATATCTTGTGTCACGATTTGTTCTGACCGGAATTCTTGATATTACCGAAGTATCAAGCTCCGCCGGATCTATACCCCATTGCTTTTTCGTATAATTTTCAAATATCTTAGCGTAAATATCCGGGCCTACCTTGCTCAAGGCCACATCCTTGCTGGTTTTTATTTCATCAATCTCAATAGCCTGTTTCCTTAAAAAGTCCTCAACCTCAAAGCAGTTAAGATTAAGATTGTACAGCTTGTTTATTGTTTCAACAGTAATTGGCATAGGAATAAGATTGCCGTCAACATAGGTTAAAACCCTGTGCCAGAAATCCCGCCACTTTGTAAAGCCTGAAAGGTATTCATATACTTCCCTGTCATTAGTATGAAAAATATGAGGCCCGTAGTTATGGATAAGTATACCATCCTCATTGTATGAGTCATATACATTGCCTCCAATATGAGAACGCCTTTCAACCACAAGTACCTTTTCACCCAGAACATTGGCGATGCGCTCAGCCATGGTCAAACCGGCCAAACCTGCACCCACTACTAAGTATTTGTAATGCATATTGCTACCTCCATAGTTTTTATCTTAATTATTGCCTATTTATCGGCTTATCTGCATCATAGATTGATAATTTATATTCGCCACCTCCTTCGGTATAAACACATTCATAGCTGTTTTTTATATTCTCCTCATTAACAGTGTAATAATCGCTGTTGCGGTTATCATAGTCAACTATTATAAACCTTATATTGTTGGCCTTCACCAACCGATCAAGCTCTTCGGGAGTTTCGGCCTCATACATGGCAATTACCTGCTGCTCCCGCTTATCCGTATCATAACCTGCCGACCAGGGAAAATACGGCCACCCTTCATAAAGCATAGCCCCTCCCAGTACAACCTGGTTTAAGGCATACCTGTGGGTCAGGAAAATGTCCTTTGAATCGCTGTTGTTCTTAATCCATTCGGTAAGAGGACTGTCAAGGTCAAGTACAACTGCAAACTCGGGATCGTTTCTCTTTATCACAGTAAAAAAATCATACACACCTGTAGCTGTAAGCATAATTACCAGCAGCACTCCCAAAGCCCTGACCATATATTTGCCAGATTTAAGCAGGCGTGTTATTAAGCCTGCCGCATATATCCCCAGCAGGATGCAGCTCATCATAATATACTTATGGTTTACCGTTACATCAACTGTAAGAGATACACTAAAAGCAAATAACAGCGGAGCCGCAAAGGCTAAGAGCATCCATCTGACCACTCCGTTTTCAATGCAAAACGCCACTAAAAGGACCGCCGGCAATACCCCCAGCAAGCGCTCAAGATAAGAAAAAACTCCAAAGAGAGTTTTATTCTCGGCTATGAAGCCAAAGAATGGCTGGAAAGATACGGCCGGGCCATCAATAAAGAAGGATGTCTGGGCAAAGGAAAGGGCCATGGTAATAAGTGCGGTAAGCAAAAACTCCAGCCGCCTTGAGGATATTATAGCCATCACAAAAAGTACCAGTATGCAGCCTATCAATGCCGCTCCATGAAAAAAGCCCAGGCTTCCCAGCAAAATTCCGGCAGCAATGCTGGTCCTAAGATCTTCTGCCAACCAGCCATCCCTGCTGAAAAATAATGCTTTAGCTCCTAGCAGGAGCCGTCCTGCAAGGCCGCTCCTGCCTATATTGTTACCCGGCCGGCTGTCTGTCTTAAGCTTCTGATACATATCAAAGGGATGCCCAATATACAATATCAGGATAAAAAACATTACTGCAAGCCCCAGGGCAAGATGCCTCTGGTTACAATATACATTCAGATTCCACAGGCCCCAGTCCTCATGGGGAGTATCTGATATAAAGGATGTATTTTCTCTTAAAGTTTTTATAATTCCCTCATGCGGCTTGATCCCGGCTAAAAATGTATACAAGGTTTTGGCGCTGCGGAAGGCAAAAAAGAGGCAGGCCAGGATACCGGCTCCCTGCTTTCCCGTAAGCTTAAGTGCCAGTACATAAAGCAGCATAAAGGCAGCTACAAAGCAGATTATACTGGGCAGGTTAAAGGCATAATCAAGTCTCAGCCCCAGAAATTCCAGATTGCCCACTAAAAACTGAAACATAAAATGATATCTGATATCCTTACCTGCATAATGGGAATATGAGGTAGGGAAGTTATTGCCGTATGAAAAGGACCTGATCATTCCGATATGTGGCGAAAAATCGCTGAAAACCGTCAGCCCCACATACAAATTGCCATCACTTATAAAGAAGGTTCTCCACATAAGAATGCAGGCCAGTAACGTAACAGCAGCAAAGAGTAGCAGCTCAAGGTACAGTACTTTCCTGCTGCCACAAAGCAGTAGCGGAATGACAGCCTTGTCAGTCGCCCGATGCGCACTCTTTTTGACGTATACCCTTTTGACCAGTATTAGAATAAAGACTAAGGCTGAAATAGGCATTACCAGCAAATTGGCATACAGCAAAGGAGAGGGTGTGCTTCTGAAAAGGTAAGCCAATATATATACAAGCCAGGTCATGGTCAGCACTCCGCTTATAAACCAGGCCGGAAACAATAATAGTACCGGACTAAGCTCAAGCCTTCGCTTATAGCAGTCAATACCTGCCAGATTAGCAAGATTAGGGAAGGCATACGAACATATAACCCAACCGGTTCCTACAGACAATAAAATATATATCAGTCCAAGCATTATATAGCCTCCTGTTTGTCGCTCCTGCCATCATCTGCATTAATGCTCTTTGCCACCAGATATCTTGGTCTGTGCTTAACTTCTTTATATATTTTGCTAAGATATATGCCTATCATGCCAAGGCTTACCATCAGAGAGCTGCCTATGATAAGCAATAGCAGGATAACTGTAGTAAATCCACTCAATGCCCTGCCGGAAAACTTCATATACAGGGTCTGAATTCCCAGAATAATTGCTCCAGCAAACATCAGTATTCCCAGCAGAGTTATGCAATGAAGGGGTACCGAGGTGTACGAGGTTATGGCGTTTACCGCCAGCCTTATCAAACGAATAAGCGACCATTTGCTTTTGCCATTTACCCTGTCGGCCACATCAAACGGAATCTGCTTTCTGTCGTATCCAAGCCATGCGGACATTCCCCTAAAGAAGGTAGCCCTCTCCGGCATCTCCTTCCATGCCTCCACCACTCTGCGATCCATCAGCTTAAAATCAGAGGCCTGTCCAAGATCAATATCAGCAGTTTTATATATAATATAATAAAAGAATTTGGCACAGAGCCGGTAAAAGGGATTTTCCCTGCCTCTGGATTTTTTAATCCCTTCCACAACGTCATAACCTTCATCTCTCCAGGCCTTGACCATCTCGGGAATCAGTTCCGGCGGATGCTGTAAATCTGCATCCATAACAATAACCATATCTCCGTCCGCATAGTCAAGGCCGGCGCATATTGCCGATTCCTTGCCAAAATTTCGACTCAGACGCAAGGCGGTGATATTTTTATTCTGTCGGGCCATATCCTTAAGCTCGGACCAGGTATTATCCCTTGATCCGTCATCCACCAGAATGAAGCCATACCTGATATTGTTACTTACCAGTATATTTTCAATTTTGGCAATGGTGCTTCTTATGTGGCTTCCCTCCTGATAGACAGGAATCACCAGAGAAAGCTTTGAGTCTTTATTTCTGTTATTTTCAAAATCAGCTCCCATGATATCCCTCTTTATGTTAGTTTATATCATGATTTTCGGTTACTTATATTATAAGGTATCAAAGCTCCTGCTAAACAGCTTCTCCTCAAGATAAGGATTTGCCTCAAATATGGCATCCGCCTCGGCATCCGTCAGACTCTTTACCGCCTCCGCAGCCGCCTTTAGCAGACCGGCGTCTGTAAAAATATCGCCCAGCTTGAAATCCATATCGCCACTTTGCCTGATTCCAAAAATGTCACCCGGCCCCCGCAGCTTCAAATCCTCCCCGGCAATGTAGAAGCCATCGTTGGATTTATTTAGTATCTGAAGCCTCTCCCACGCTTCTTTGCTGTTGCTTTGGCAAATAAAGATACAGTATGACTGGTGCTGCCCTCTTCCGACACGGCCTCTTAACTGATGAAGCTGGGCAAGGCCAAATCTTTCGGCATTTTCCACCATCATTACTGTTGCATTGGGTACATTTACCCCCACCTCTACAACTGTTGTTGACACTAACACCTGAATTTTTCCCTCTGCAAACCTCTCCATAATATCATTCTTTTCCCTGGGCTTCATCTTGCCATGGAGATACTCAACAGTAATACCGGGACTCAGCGCTTCCTTCAGGCGCTGAGTATAATCTATGACATTTTCAGCTTCTATTTCCTCACTCTCTTCAACCATTGGACATATAACATAGGCCTGTCTGCCCTGTTCAACCTGTTTGCTTATAAATCGGTAGGCTTTTGGATAATAGCTTGTATCCACCACGCAGTTTTTTATAGGCAGCCTGTTGGAAGGCAGCTCGTCAACGACCGATATATCCAGATCGCCATATAAAATTATTGCCAGTGTTCTGGGTATGGGGGTAGCACTCATAACCAGAACATGAGGATTTAACCCTTTGTTAATCAGAGCCTCCCTTTGCCTGACTCCGAAACGGTGCTGCTCATCTGTTATAACAAGCGCCAGCTTGGCAAACTCAACCTTCTCCTGTATTATGGCATGGGTGCCCACCACAATATCCGTTGTATGACTTTTAATTTTTTCATATGCCTCCTTCTTTTCCTTTGCGCTCATTGAACCAACCAGCAGGCAAATATCTACTCCAAAGGGCTTAAGCAGCTCTTCAATGGATTTATAGTGTTGCTTTGCCAAAACCTCCGTAGGCACCATTAAGGCGGCCTGATAGCCGTTTTTGACCGTCATAAGAAGGGCAAGGATTGCGAGAATAGTCTTACCTGATCCGACATCTCCCTGTATCAGCCGGTTCATGATATATTCGCCCTTAAGGTCGGCTTTGACCTCTTCCCAAACCCTTTGCTGGGCTTTGGTCAGCCTGTAGGGAAGCCCTTCTATAAGCTGACTGCATTCAGGCCTGTCCTCCATCTTATAATTAGAACGCAGCTGGCTTCTTTTTTCCTTCAGTTTTCTGAGGGCAAGGGCATAGAGGAAAAATTCATCAAATACCAGCCTTTGTCTGGCCTTTATAAGACTCTCCCTGTCCTTCGGAAAATGTATCTCCTTAATTGCCTTTGTCCTGTCCATCAGCTGATTGGCCTTGGTTATACTCCTAGGTATAAAATCCGCCGCCGCCTCAAGCTGAGATAAGGCCTCCTTTATTGCCTTTGACAAAACGGCGTTGGAAAGCCCCTCAGTCAAAGGATAAACCGGCTGCAATACCTTCAATAATTTATAATACTGCTCTTTGGTATATATTTTCGGCTGTTCTATTACAAGAACCCCGTTTCTTCTGATTACCTTTCCCCTAAAAATATAATGGCTACCCATCCGAAGCGTTCTCTGCAAAAAAGGCATATTGAACCAGGTCAAATTCAATCTTCCGCTGGAATCTCCAACTGTAATATTAATAATTTGCAGATTGCGAACCTTCCTCAGCTTGGGCTCGGTAACCGGAGCCGCTTCTATGCTGGCTGTCATACCTTCCTGCAGGCTTGCTATGGAAACCGGATAATCAAATTCCTCGTAAGCCCTGGGATAATGCTCCAGCAGATCCCGGACACATCTTATATCCAGCTTTTCAAGCAACTTGGCGGTCTTTTCTCCGATTCCCTTAATCACCCTGATATTATCGCCCGCTTGTATGGGTATCACCTCCATAATTGTTATATCATGCATCTCTACTATTATAAACCATATTCAGGCAATAAAAAAGTAAAAAAGTTGTATTTATGGCATACTATATCCTTTTTTCATAAAACAGCTTAATTTAAAGATTTAATTCTCTTCAAAATTTATATAAAAGAATCTTGACATAATATCATCGATACTGTATTATTGTATTAACCACTTAATACAGTAATACAATAATACAGCTATATCTAAGATTATAAATCATGATACCGCCTAATACACGATAATAAAGGCAATATCAAAATATCACAAGGAAAGGAGTAAATATGTGGGAGCTAGATTCAGAACGGCCTGTCTATATCCAGTTAATAGAAAAGCTTAAAGCTGATATCATATCCGGTTATTATAAACCGGGTGACAAACTGCCTTCGGTAAGGGAGCTGGCAGCCCAGGCCCTGGTCAATCCCAATACCATGCAAAAAGCCCTGTCCGAGCTGGAACGAACAGGTCTGATTTACACTCACAGAACGTCCGGCAGGTTTATCACCTCAGACGAGAGCATTATAAGAAAGCTTAAGGAGGAAGCGGCAGTCGAACAGGTCAGGGAATTTACCAGCAGCATGAAGCAGCTTGGCTTTAAGCTGGATCAAATTATTGAATTGGTGGCAAAGCTGCTAAAGGATGAAGGCAATCAGGAAGTTTAACAACAGTACATCAACAGCCTATAGGTGAAATGGAGGTATGAACTATGAGAGCAATTTTGGAATGCAGAACTCTGAACAAGAAATATGCCAACCTGGTGGCGCTAAATAATGTTAATCTTACTATAGAACGAGGAAAAATAATTGGTCTTCTGGGACCCAACGGCAGCGGAAAAACCACATTGATAAAGCTGATAAACGGTTTACTGGTGCCCTCATCTGGTGAAATTCTGATTGACGGGAAAAAACCCGGCCCTGAAACCAAAAGGATAGTCTCCTATCTTCCGGAAAGAACCTATCTGCCGGATTGGATGAAAGTGGCGGATGCAATCAGCTTTTTTGAGGATTTTTATTCCGATTTTGACAAAGGCAAGTGTATGGATATGCTGAAGCGGCTTAATCTGAATCCAGGCATGAGACTAAAAAACCTATCCAAGGGAACCAAGGAAAAGGTGCAGCTGATACTGGTAATGAGCAGGCAGGCTGATTTGTATTGTCTTGATGAGCCTATAGGGGGTGTAGATCCTGCCGCCAGAGATTATATACTTAACACAATAATCAGTAATTATAACGAAAATGCAAGTGTAATCATATCAACCCATCTTATAGCGGATATCGAAAAGGTATTGGATGAATTCATATTCATCAAGGACGGCAATATAACAGTTCATGCTTCTGTTGATGATGTCCGCTCGCGGGAAGGAAAGTCCATAGATACATTATTCAGGGAGGTATTCAGATGTTAGGAAAATTAATAAAGCACGAATTTAAAGCAACCACCCGGCTTCTTCTGCCGATATATCTTATACTTATAGCTCTAGCTTTGATATGTAAGCTGGTTCACAGTCTGGATATTTTTAAGGGAATACTGTCATTGATTCCAGCTACAATTAAGATTGTATATGTAATATCAATTTTTGCATCTTTAGTAATTACTGTTATATTCGCAGTCATGAGATTTTATAAAAATCTCGTAAGCGATGAGGGTTATCTTATGTTTACCCTTCCTGTAAAGGCATCCAATCTTATAAACTCCAAGCTGCTTGTTAGCGTCTGTTGGCTGCTATTAAATGCCGCATTGGTTTTTTTGACCTATCTTTTTGTCTTTCCCGGCCAAACCAAAGACATAATAAAAGCGCTTTTAAGCATTGTCGAAACGGAATTCGGTTCACGAAGCTCATTTTTAATCACTGAATTTGCTATTGTAATGCTGATAAGTCTGGTTGATACCATATTGCTTTTCTATGTATCAATAGCAGTAGGCCAGTTGTTTAACAGGCATAAAATAGCATTTTCCGCTGCAGCATATATCGGAATTTATTCTGTATATCAGTTTATAGCTGCAATCATCCTGCTGATTATAAGTTTTATTAACAATGACTTAATGTTCAATATAGCTTCATTAAGCAGAATAATATTCCCCTTCTTTATATTCTTTTATCTGGCCCTTGCTGTGGTCCTTTATACAGCAACCAATTATATATTCAGCAAAAGGCTAAATCTTGAGTAAGGATTAAATTTCCAAAATGAACTTCCTTATAATATTAAATAAAAACAATCAAAGCTGGTCTTTGCACCAGCTTATTTTCATTCTGCTCATGTTTTGTTACCTCAATCGCTTTTTTTCAAAACGGCTGAGAGCCTGCAGACAATTAATCAGGCTTTCTATCCTTTCCTCCAGCGTTCCGTCCTCAACTGTGCAGTCCAGCGCCATCGACATATCATTAATTATTCTGTCATTAAGGTACTTTTTACATGAATATACAACATCCAGCTTTTCGCTGTAGCTGTCAGCCTCAAGAAATCTTAATAAACAATCATAGGCTTCTTTTTCAGACGGACTTTGCTCATGCTTCGGATTTGCCGAGCCAGACCAAATTTCAGTTTTATTATCCCATCGTCGGTTCTTATCCTTGTCAGTCAAGATTATATCTGCAGTCTTTACCAGCTCAAACCTGTACCTTTGCTTTGCTTTGGGATACTTTATCAAATCCAGCTCTTCAACAAATGATGCAAGAGGTCTTGCATATATTCCGAAATCTCCATCCAGGGCCTGGTATACCACCAGCAGCTCATTGCTTTCGCTATGCTGTGCCAGTGTTATTATCTGATAAAGCTTTCCCTTATAATCACGATATATTTCTTGCGGTCTAGGTATTCTATCATGCTCCATACAGCCTCTCCCATCTTCCGAATATAAAACAGGAACTTCATGTCTGCTAAGGCTTTCTCCTCAACATAAAAAGTATTATTTTCATTATCACTTAATTAGTAATCTATACTGATATTTAAAAAAGTGGCTCGTTTGATTTCGAACCACTGTTTCGAACGTACGAAAGCCTTTTCTTCCGTACGGAAATTTACCTTAAGTACCTTATTCAACCGATAATACATAATAATATATCGGCTGTCCTCCGTAGTGAACCTCTACGTCCATGTCGGGATACTGTTCCATCAGCTCATTTGCCAGCTCGTTAGCATCCTGCTCGCTAATTTCCTCACCATAATAGAGGCTGATTAACTCGGAATCCTCATCAACCATGGTGCTGATTAGCTCCAGTGTAGTCTGCTTAATATCCGTACCCACAGACCTGATTGATGAATCGCCAATTCCCATGATATTGCCCTGCTTAATCTCTTTTCCGTCAAAGCTGGTATCCCTGACGGCATAGGTAACCTGGCCGGCCTTAACCCGTTTCATCTCCTCGGTCATTCTGGCCGCATTTTCCTCAGGAGACTTGTCATAAACAAAATTAATAATTGCTGTTATGCCTTGAGGTATGTTTTTGGAGGGTATTACAAACACTTTCTTGTCTTTGGTGAGTTTTACCGCCTGCTCTGCTGCAAGAATTATATTGCTGTTGTTTGGTAGGATATAGATATTGTCTGCATTAACCTCATTAATAGCATTCAGCATATCCTCGGTACTAGGATTCATGGTCTGTCCGCCCTTGATTATATAGTCAACGCCCAATCCGGTAAATATCTCATCCAAACCTTCACCCATGGAGACAGCGATAAATCCGGCTTTTTTTCTGGGTTTAGCCGGGGCATCGGCCTTCTTGCCGGCCTCTTGCTTCTTTTGCTCATGAGCAAGCTGTTCCGAATTAATAATTACAGTTTCGTTATGCTGCTGACGCATATTATCTATCTTAATGTTTGTCAATGAACCATATGACAGACCCTTTTGAATAGCAAGGCCCGGATCGTTTGTATGAACATGCACCTTAACAACCTCATCATCGGACACCAGTACGATAGAATCACCTATTGACTCCAGATACGACTTGAAGGCTTCCTCTGCTGCTTTGTTATACTCCTTCTCAATGTTTACAATAAACTCGGTACAATATCCGAATTTTATATCGTCGGTTGAGATCCTTTCCCTAACCATGCCTGAAGCGGCTGTATTTGCCGCAATATTTGACAGAGAAATCTCTTTGCCGATCAGAGCATCATACGCTCCCTTTACTATCTCCAACAGTCCCTGTCCTCCGGAGTCTACAACACCGGCTTCCTTTAAAACAGGCAACATCTCAGGGGTGCTTTTAAGCACCTCCTCCATATGGGCAATAATCTCCTGCCCGAAATATACCAAATCATCAGTCCTGGAAGCCAACTCGGCCGCCTTCTCCGCTGCCCCTCTTGCAACTGTAAGTATTGTACCTTCCTTTGGCTTCATAACAGCACGATAAGCTGTCTCTACCGCCTTGTGGAAGGCGTTGGTCATAACAGTGACATTTATCTCCTTATAATCTTTTATCTCCTTGGTAAAGCCGCGAAACAGCTGTGACAGTATAACTCCGCTATTTCCTCTCGCACCTCTTAAGGAACCTCCCGATATTGCCTTTGCCAGTTCCTCCATGGTTGGATTCTCCAAGGTATTAACCTCTTTAACCGCACTCATTATGGTCAGGGTCATATTGGTTCCGGTATCACCGTCAGGTACAGGAAACACATTAAGCTCATTTATCTTTTCTTTGTTGGCTTCTATGTTAGCGGCTCCTGCAAGAAACATTTTCTTGAGAGTGCTCGCATCTATTGTCTTAATAACCACTGGTTTCTCCTCCTCATAATGCTGTTATCCTCAGGATTAGTCAATTACTCTGACGCCTTCGACAAAAACATTTATTTTCTTCACTTCAAGCCCCGAGAACTCCTCAACATTATATTTAACATTACTTATCAAATTGTCTGCCACCGCAGAAATACTTACACCATAGGAAACGATAATATGCAGGTCAATAGTAATCTTATTGTTCTCAATTGTAACATTGACACCATGGCTCAAATAATCTCTTTTGAGGAGCTTAGCAATGCCATCCTTCATATTAACCGAGGCCATGCCAACTACACCAAAACATTCCACAGCAGAGGCACCGGCATATTTTGCAATAACTTCATTATCAATTACTATTTCACCAATTCTCGTATTCATGTGTCCTTTCATATTAACCCTCCTATCCATGCACTTATCATAAGAAAAGCCTCTATATAAAATATAAGCATATTCATGCGTAAATTTTCATAATTTAATATATTGTGTCTTTTATTCTGTCTGTCATAAAAGCTCAACACATCTCTCAATCAATAAATACCATTCAAATTCTCATCAGCTTTAATTTTAGAAACCACATATTATATTATTATTTAATAATCATAAATTGAGATATACCTTGCCTCATTTGCATAATATATATTACTCCAGTATTAATTCGGAAGTGACTTATATGAAGAAAATGATAGGCTTTATCCTGTTCTGGATTGCCATAGGTATGACCATCATGCTGTTTATTACAAACGGCATAGTGGCAATATGTATAATAATCCTGTGCCTGCTGCTGGGCTATAATTTATTCTGCAGCTAATCATTGGGTCAGGGTTATATCAATAGTATATAATAAAATGGACATAACAGCAATATATTCCATACATAACTAATCAGAAAGTTACAGAGGCGAGTAAAAATTTGACAAGCCAGGCTATATCCAGGAGAGCTATCGACACAGAATTAGTTCTTGTTAAAATGAGTAAATAATAACACTGAAAAAAATAAAAAGATAAAAAATGAGTGTCAAGATCCAACCTGACACCCATTCTTAACTTAAGCGCGTTCTACTTTACCGGATCTAAGACATGAAGTACATACATACATTTTTTTTGCAGCGCCGTTAACCTTAACTCTTACTGATTTAATATTGGACTTCCACATCTTATTTGTTCTTCTATGAGAATGACTCACAGCGATTCCAAAGTGAGCACCTTTATTGCATACCGAACACTTTGCCACGTAAAGCACCTCCTTAAGGTATATTAGGGAATGTCAGGCAATCCATTATTTTAATAGACTTAACCTACCCTGCAAACACATACATTCTACCAGAATATTTTTTATATTGCAAGCAAATTTTATATAAACCCCTATTCTTTTATTTACATTCGCCCTGTTCTTTTAATATCTCCTCAACCTTCTCCTCCAAATTATCCTTCTTTTTTGAATTTTTGGAGAATTTCTCAATCAAATCCGGTATCAAATCTATAATCTTGCTTACACTATCCTGGGCCTTAACATTGACAAGCTTAGAGCTGCCGTTTTGTATAACCAGAACAGAGCTTGGTGTAATTTTTCCGCCCAAACCTCCACCGGCATTATTCTTGGTCTCTCCTGCAAATGCGCCGGCCGCAACACCAAAAGTAACCTCAACCAAAGGCAGTACCAGGGTATCGTCATCAAGCTTTACAGCATCACCGACTACTGTTTTGCTTGTTATAAAATTGTCCATCCCTTTGAACAAGGATTCCACCGTTGAATTAAAATTATTTCTTTCCATCCTATAGCGCCTCCTTCAGCAACAGAAAATTTCTCTTTAAGCTCTTGAACCGTTTATCCCTTATGAGCCTGATTATTATTAAAAGAATAGTTATCAGACTTATTCTTCCCCTTGCATAATGCTTACCCTCAAATACCTTGTTTTCAAAGTCGGGAGTAATACTTATATTATCTCCATAGAAGCTGTACAGAATGCTAAAAGCCCCCAAAGCCTGTCCTGTCGAACAAGGATCTCCGGTACCGAATTTTATTGTGGACTTAAGCTTGCCGGGAAGAATATGCTTTAATATTTTTTTGCTTTCCGCAAATGTCAGTCTAATTCCTTCACGATTCTGTGTATCCTGCAAAAAATCAGTAACCAGCTTTATCTTTGCCCTTACGTCGGATGCTGTCTCAAATATTTTAGCAAATTTATTCCACAAGGCTATAAAAAAAGCCTTGATTTTTTCAATAAGAGAAATGATTTTCTTCTTTATTCGTAAAAATATCGATTTATCTTCCTCAAAAGCAGCATCGGATTTTCCGTAAGCCTGTCCCTCGTGCTCTTCCTTTCGTATCATTTTTTTATCTGCCGGATATGCAGTCTTTTCATTATTACTGTCAGATATTATTGCCTCTTTTTGCGTATCAATACCGGTGATGTCCGAACTTTTTTCCCTGTCATGCTCACTATCCGCCATTTTGCGGTTGCCTTCATTAAGGTTAAAGCCTGTATCCTTTTGCTTAGCTTTTTTAACTGCAAAGCGATATTTATTTTCCGATTTTTCTCTGTCTGCAGGCAGGTCCGGTTTATCTGCCTGTCTGCTCTTTGCATCCCTTTTAGGCCTCAGGCTGTCGTACAAGGTAAAGAAAAACAAGCACAGCCTGATACGCAGCTTTTCATCCTTGTAGGATATCCTAGCATTTATAAGATGAAGGAGCCAGTTAACCTTCAGGTCCGCATATAAAAAGTCGCCATGCTCCAACCTTACTGTATAACGAATCGGTACAACAAGTACGGTTATTATTATAAGCAAAAGAAGGGCAAGCATAGCAAGCAGCAATATCCCTATCAGCTTTAGAAAAAAGAATAATATATCAAAAATCACCTGTATCAACCGCCTGTTATTGATATATACAAAAATACCGGCAAAGGCTGTATGGCTGTATTGAACAGGAGTACTTATGTAAAATATGTCCTTACGTCAAATTCTCCTGTCTTTTTATATACCTCCATAAGCATCTCCTGTACCAGTTCATATGCCTCCATCTTGCCTCCTGCCAGTCCGACAATATGGATGTGCGAATTTTGGTAATGAGGATAAAACAATTCATGGGCACTGATAATGTCAAACAAGTTGTCAGGGTGAGAAGCAAATGTTATGCAATATACTCCATAAACAAGCTCCTTTTTATTTATGGAAGCAATTATTTTTTCCCTTCGTTTTTTTATGCTTTTTCCAAGATAAATATGTGATGACCATGATATCATGCTATTCTAACCCTTTAACCATTCATAATAAGGTCGCCATAATCAGGCTAATCCAATCTAATATTATTTGAAATTATCCGCCACTCCTGCCTAATATTATACCACAAATTACCAGTATTAATACAAGCCTATTCTGACATAATTTTATTAATTATCTCATAACTGGCTGCTTTTTCATGCATGTCAAAGCAATGCTCAATAGTATACCGTACATAATCCATGACTTCTGTGCGGTTTGAAAAAAATACAGGCATTTTATTAAGGGTATTTGCCATTATAGCCCGACAAACCATGCGATCCAGGCTGTCAAATGCAGCAGAAAGCTGCTCTTTCAGCTCATTATATTCCTTATTAATAAGGAGCTCATCCACCTTACCCTCTTCATAAATTAAATCCAGGTCTATAAAAATACTGTCGGAATTCAGCTTCTGAGATCTGGCCAAAACCTGCATCAGCGAATCCAGCATCAGGCTTTGAGTAAGCTTCTTATAATTCATAGCAACGGTATAAAGGGCATCCTCAAGAATAGTCAGATCATATGAAATCTCCTCCTGAATGCCCTCTATTTCAGACAGTCTGTCGGCTATCTCCTCTGACAAATCCTCCTTCTCACCCTTTAAAAACCTGGCATTAACCTTGCTGATTATTTCAAATGCACTGTCCCAGGCCTTATGCTCCTCTGACTGGGACATGCCCACATAGGGATAGCAAATCAAAATAATATATATGGCATTTATAATTTCCTGCAAGGTAATAAAAATTGTAGTCTCCTTCTCAAGAGTCGAGATGGCGGATTTCATCATATCATAGGCTTCACTGAACTCTTCGTGAGAAAGGTTCTTAAACTGCAGCTTCTCCAGATGCCGCTTTTTATCTGCCAGCTGAGGATAGCTCTTATCCATATCTTCGTTCTTGTGAAGCATTGCACTGGTTCTTATCATATAAATAAAGGTATCGAAGGTATCCCTTTCGGCTCCCTTATAAGCGTGAACACTTTGTGCCAGAAGATCAAAATACTTCTGCCTGGTCATTCGCACCGGAAGCTGACCGATTATTTCTTTGATTTTCTCATTTATTGCAAAGTTATCCTCAGTATTGAAAACATAACGGAGTATTTCCCTGGCAAATTCCTCATCGTCAATGTTGTATGGATTTTCTTTATACTTGTATTCAATGCGGTTCAGGACATATTCATAAATCTGAAAAATATCGGTATAGGTGGTCAGGACATCCATCCTTTTCATATTATCCTTACGCAATGTATCTATGGCCAATACGGCCTTTTCATGCTCCGGACCGCTTTTAAAATCAAACAGATGCTCCTTTATAAAGGCGTTGATCGATTTTGTCCTTTCAACCGCATCCCTGCTCCAAAGCTCTTCTTCATCACAATAATCCTGATACAGGGTGTAATAATTCATAGCAAGCTGCAAGCCGGCATAAACATAATAAATATCCGCCAGCCTGTTTAAAAGCACAGGGATACTCTCCTCAAGCCGCTTGCCTCTTTGTATACTTCTGCAAATCTTCCTTAGCTCGTTATCCATTAATACTTATCCTTTCATTTTGTCGGCTGATTTTTTGTTTTAATTTTAAATATATGGTGCTGGTCTTAATTCTTAGCAATTTACTGATTTAATCAGCTTTTTAACTAGCTTTGCTACGGAAAACTAATCCGAAAATATTCTTATTTAAATTAAATAATATCCTTATATAAGAAGTGCCTATTATTTAATAATAAGCACTGCCTGGTTTCGATATAGACTTGTCATACCACGCTGAGGTCAATTTTGCACTTATGACTTTTTAAAATGCTCATGAGTGAACAGATGATCCATACAATACTCGTAATTGCCGTCACATTTTGAGCAAAAACGAAATTCCAGATCATCACCATCCAGCTCGGTTCTTCCGCATATGGCACATTTATGTCTGGTTATGACACTACGTCCTCTGTTATATGAGCTATTGCTCTGATAACCTCCGCTGTTCATCTGTCTGCGGAAATTAGCCTTGCGGGCAAACTCACCGGGCGAATATCTTCTATAATTCCTGGTAGCAAAAAAGAATATCAGGAAATTACCAAAGGCAACCACAAGCGGAATTATAAGCAGATACTGACCTCTGACTATATAAGTGTATATATGGAAAAAATAAATTCCCGCTTCAAGTATTGCGAAATATTTAGCCTTTACAGGTATTATGAAGTAAATGTAAAAGGTCATATTGGGATAGAGGGTTGCAAAGGCAAGAAACATGGTACTGCATATAATGCTGAAGGAAGCTGTCATAACTAAGCTTTGCTTTGTTATTAAATAGGTAATAAAGGCTGCAATAAAATTAAATATGATGCCTGAAAAGAAGTAAAGATTCAGGCGAAATGCACCCCAATGCCTTTCAAGAGTGTTACCGATAAGATAATAAAAATAAACGGATATGGCAAAAAACAGTATATTGCCTGACTCCATCGGAATTATCCAGGTAACCAGCCTCCATATCTGCCCTTTTGCAACCATCTCAAAATCCAGCATTAAAAATCTTATATATACAAGTGGAAAGAAGGTGCCTATAATAAAACCTATAATAAACAATCCTACAACATACTTCATAAGGTTTGGTATTGCATATTTTCCAAACCTTCTTTCAAGCCAGTTCAATAATTTCATGTCTTCACCAAAACCTTTCAAGTAAAGCTTGTACAATTCCTGCATACAGGTTTATACAAGCTTTATCATCATGCCCGAGGGCCTTATTCTGCAGAAAATTACAAGCATCCTGCCCGGCAGGTTTATCGTATAGAATTGTAATATCCTATACGATATTTAATGCCTGGCTATTACAGCTAAAAGAGCTTCTTCTTTTTAAATATTAATGCTGTGATAAATGTAAGAAGCAAGCTCACTCCGACAGTGATATAAAATCCCAAAGGACTTCTTGCACCGGGTATAAAATCAAAGTTCATTCCATAAAAGCTGGCTATCATAGTAGGTATGGACATTACGATGGTTATTGCCGCCAGGAATTTCATAACTATATTCTGGTTGTTGGAGATGATTGATGCAAATGCATCCATTGTACCGCTTAAGATACCGCTGTAGATATTGGCCATCTCGATAGCCTGCTTATTCTCTATAATCAAATCCTCCAACAGATCCTGATCCTCAGGATAGTGCTTGATTGAATCCAGCTTTAGCATCTTTTCAAACACCACCTCATTGGAACGCAGGGAGGTGGTAAAATAAACCAGACTTTTCTCCAGCTCCAACAACTCGATAAGTTCCCTGTTCTGAGTTGAAATATGAAGCTGACGCTCCACCTCTTCACTCTTCCTGTCAATGGAACGCAAATTCTGCAGGAAGGTTGAAGCATTTCTATACAGAATCTGCAATATGAACCTTGTCTTTTTATAGGTATAGAAATCCCTGACACGACCGTCCATAAAGCATTTTAACACCGGAGTTTCTTCAAGACATACGGTTATAATATACTTTTCAGCCACTATGATTCCAAGTGGTATGGTAATATAGCGATCCTTGTTATAACGCTTTTCAACAGCAGGAATATCCACCAGGATCAAGGTATAATTATCCTCCACCTCAATTCTGGCTCTTTCCTCTTCATCCAGCGGTGCTCTGAGATGATCAATCTCAATTCCTGTGTCTTCAGCTATTTTTTTCAGCTCTGTAGCTGAAGGCGCAGTCATGGCTATCCAGCAGCCATCCGAGATCTCATTGATCCTCTGTAAAGAACCGTCAATTGTTTTAAAAATATCGATCATAAAGCACTCCTTTCCACTGCATTAAGCAGTGGGTTAATGGGTATGTATTATGACCGATAAAGGGATAAATGCCTACACAGCCCATAAGAACCTACTGCCTAATGCAGTCCATATTCAGTTTTTTAGTTATTTGCCTGGTACTTTCGGGCCCAGCATCCATCCTTACAATTCCTCCTTATAATATGAAACAAAAACAAGGTGTTCGAGAATTTGACAAAGTCACCTTGCCGTTACCTTGTGCCCCGCCGCTATAGCCTGCACAGGCACATTTGATAAAGATAAAACCGTTTTGGAAAATACACAAGGCACCTTCCTTCCGGTCGTACAAAACTATTATATGTTTTTATTATTGCTTTGTCAAACAAAACAATCCCATTACAGATTAAAAACAAATAAAAAAATATAAACTTTTTAAATATAATATTATTTCAATTAGCATTTTTCCGCCTGAACCCTGACAGCCACCTGCCAATCATCCTCATAACCAATCCGCCTTACAAAAATTAGTATAAACAATGTCATACGGATGCTTGTACTTCTCCAGAAGTCCTATTGCAGGCTCCAGCATTTTTATCATTTCCTCTGTAAGTCTCCAGCAGAGGCTGAAAATTCCCTTGGGATACATATGATGGTTCCCTGCCCCGGATTATCATATATTTTAACTGCATAAAAACCCCTAATATGTATTGATAAATTCCATATAATATTGTATCGATATGTATTGAGTTATTAGCCATAAAATAAATCATAAAGAGCTACTATATCTCAACAATTACTGAACTTCCCTCAGAAGCATCCCCATCCAGCCATTGCCACTGCTCATGTAATTCCAGCTTTCCGTTCTCCAGTAATTTAGGTTTACTTTTGCATTTTCCTGTTCTTGCTTCATGACTTTTGTTAAGATGGTGATAATAAAAGCTAAGCTCTCCATCGGCTTCTACCCTGCCCAGCAGGTGACCCTTTATTATATCTCCTCCGGAATATTCGGCCCATATGATATTTCCCCTCTGGTGATATTCAAATTTAGTTCTTTCATCAACCTCACCATTTTCAGAATTGGTCAGGGGAACAAATATCCGGCCGTCATAACATGGCTCAGCAGTTGCTTTGGCCAGCTGCTTTTCCATGATATCGTAAACAAGAACCGCTCCCTTTTCAAGCACATAGCTCTCATGCCTTACGGATTTGTAGCCCAGTTTCTCATAAAAGATACAGGCAGGCAGTGATGCATCCAGGTATGCACAGTCATACGAAACTGAAATTTCATCCTCTAAGCACTGCATGATATAGCTTCCATAGCCCTGCCTTTGAAGCCCCGGCCTTACAAATACTCTTGTAATATGATTATTTATCACTGTTCCGGTTCCAACCGCCCGGCCTTTGTCATAGAGGATTTTACTGCATCCTTCTTTTATGTCCCTGATGATATTTTCCTTACTGTGATGCCGGCAAAAAAAGTCGACTACCTGTACCGGGTAAAATTTTGGATAAACCGTCCTGATGGTATCACATACCATCTCATAAATCAGCTCAGTATCCTTTATTTCAGCCTTAACAAACTCCACGAAAAACACTCCCTTTTGCTGTCCAACATTGCCCAACTCAAAAAAGCAAATAATTACAATAGCCGTCTCCAATATGATTTCTGAATTAAATCCCAAAATACTATATATTCCTTTTATATTACTTTAATTAAGTTTAAATAAAGTAATATAAATCGCACCAAACACTTTTATGTCCAGTGCGATATTAAAATTATTTAAATTATGCTAGCATTGACAGGTATATCATGTCAATATTTCATTTTTATTCCGGATACATCCTATTACTTTTCACCTTATTCATTTCCGGGTACAACAGGTATTTTAAGGGTACTGCCCGCAGCAGGATATATTTCATCCAGACCATTAAACATCATCAGATCAGCCAGATTTATCCTGTTTTTGTTGAGTATGCTTCCCAGAGATTCATTCTCCTGAACGACATAGGTGGTGTAATCTGTATATTGATTGCCGGGTATGCTGACAGGAATGCAGAGGGTCTGGCCTGGAATCAGGTTGTATACATTTACCAGAGGATTGGCATTCATTATCTCATCTATGCTGACATTAAAATGTCTGCTGATTTTATATAAAGTGTCACCGGCTTTAATGACATAGCTAATACAATACATCCGCCTTCTCCTTCCACCTGATGAAGAATGTAACGCAGCTTTCTCATATATTATATTCAGACTATACGCCCTGTGTTCAGGGATTAAGCTTTGATTATGCAAAGATTTATGAGCTGAAAAGCTTCCAAATTATGCCGCAAATTTCGACCTGCAAGTCTACAAAAATGTATATAATTAATAAATTTTTAATGATTTACGCCGATTTTATTTTGTTGAACTTAATTATTCATTATCGTATAATATATAGAAGGTCGATTTTTAGAAAGATTGATATGAAAAGATAGATATGAAATAACGGGAGAATGTAAGATGTCTGGTTATAGATTAGGTATAGATATAGGTTCCACTACAGTAAAAATAGTAATTATTGATGATAAAAAGGATATCATTTTCTCCGATTACGAGCGCCATTATGCCAATATACAGGAAACCTTGGCCGGCTTAATAAAGAAGGCTCTGGAGGCGCTGGGTGACTTGTCCGCATCGCCTGTTATCACCGGTTCGGGCGGTCTTACCATATCCAAGCATCTGGACGTACCATTTGTACAGGAGGTAGTGGCCGTAGCCACCTCACTGCAGGATTATGCTCCTCATACAGATGTGGCTATAGAGCTGGGCGGCGAGGATGCCAAGATTATCTACTTTACCAACGGCATAGAGCAAAGGATGAACGGAATCTGCGCCGGGGGTACAGGCTCCTTCATCGACCAGATGGCAAGTCTTCTTAAAACCGATGCCGCCGGCTTAAATGAATATGCCAAAAGCTATAAGGCCATTTACCCTATCGCAGCAAGATGTGGTGTATTTGCCAAGTCAGATATACAACCCCTGATAAATGAGGGAGCAACCAAGCCCGACCTGGCAGCCAGTATCTTTCAGGCGGTAGTTAATCAGACAATCAGCGGACTGGCCTGCGGAAAACCTATCCGCGGCAATATAGCCTTCCTGGGAGGCCCTCTGCATTTCTTAAGCGAATTGAAAAATGCCTTTATTCGCACCTTGAATTTAACAGACGAGCAAATAATATCTCCTAAGCATAGTCATTTGTTTGCTGCCATCGGTTCGGCCATGAACGCTAAGCCGGAAAAGGAGGTCCTCTTAAGTGCCCTGTATGAAAAGCTGAGTAAAGGTATAAAGCTCGACTTTGAGGTTAACCGTCTGAAGCCCTTATTTAATAATGAAGAGGAATACAAAGAATTTAAGGAAAGGCATTCCGTACATACCATAAAAAGGAGAAGCCTTGCCGATTATACGGGAAATTGTTTCCTCGGTATTGATGCCGGGTCAACTACCACCAAAGTTGCCCTTGTGGGCGAAGACGGCTCACTATTGTATTCCTTCTACAGCAATAATAACGGTAGTCCTCTTAAAACCGCTATTCAGGCCATAAAGGAAATATACGAACAGCTTCCGCCAGGGGCAAAAATTGTCCGCTCATGCTCCACCGGCTATGGAGAGGCCTTAATTAAGGCCGCTCTGATGCTGGATGAGGGGGAGGTTGAAACTGTTGCCCATTATCATGCCGCCGCCTTTTTCGAGCCGGATGTAGACTGCATCCTTGACATCGGCGGTCAGGATATGAAGTGCATTAAAATAAAAAACGGAGCAGTTAATAATGTAATGCTTAATGAGGCCTGCTCCTCAGGATGTGGTTCCTTTATTGAGACCTTTGCCAAATCATTAAATTATGAGGTGGAGGATTTTGCAAAGCTGGCCCTGTTTGCAAAAAATCCGATTGATTTGGGAACCCGCTGCACCGTATTCATGAATTCCAAGGTTAAGCAGGCACAGAAGGAAGGCGCAACTGTCGCCGACATCTCCGCCGGCCTTGCCTATTCGGTAATAAAAAATGCCTTGTTTAAGGTTATAAAAATAACCTCCCCAAAGGATCTGGGAGAAAAAATTGTGGTTCAGGGAGGTACCTTCTATAATGACGCAGTATTGCGCAGCTTTGAAACTATCTCTGGCTGCAATGCGGTAAGGCCTGATATTGCAGGTATCATGGGCGCTTTTGGTGCCGCCCTTATAGCAAGGGAGCATTATGATGGCGAAGAAAGCACCATGCTTACCATAGATCAGATAAACGAGCTGAGATTTGATACGGCACTTGCCAGATGCAAGCGCTGCGCCAATAATTGCCTGCTGACCATTAATAAATTTACAGGAGGCCGGCAGTTTATATCGGGCAATCGCTGTGAACGGGGACTAGGCAAGGAAAAGAACGCTGAAAATATTCCTAATCTTTTTGAATATAAGCTAAAGCGCTACTTCGACTATGAGCCCCTGCCGGAGGAAAAAGCAAAACACGGCACAGTTGGTATACCCAGAGTTCTAAATATATATGAAAACTACCCCTTCTGGCATACCTTCTTTACGGAGCTCGGCTACAGGGTTGTTCTATCGCCTCCTTCCACCAGACAGATATACGAGCTGGGTATTGAGTCCATCCCCAGTGAATCCGAATGCTATCCGGCCAAGCTGGCTCACGGTCATATCAAATGGCTGATAGACCAGGGTATAAAATACATCTTCTATCCAAGCATTCCTTACGAACGCAAGGAAACCGAAGATGCCAACAACCATTATAATTGTCCTATTGTTACCTCATACCCTGAAAACATTAAGAATAATGTGGAAGAACTAAAGGCTTTGAGCGTATGCTTTGAAAATCCTTTCATATCCTTTGAAAACGAAGAAATAGCCACAAACAGACTAATAGAGCTGTTTGCCAAAAAGCCGGGAATATCCAAGGCGGACGTAAAGCGGGCAGCGGCTGCTGCCTGGGCTGAGATGAAGGCAGCCAGAGAGGATATGCAAAAAAAGGGCGAGGAAACAATGGCTTACCTGCATGCATCAGGTCGTAAGGGAATCGTGCTGGCGGGCCGTCCATACCATATAGATCCTGAAATTAACCATGGTATACCCGAGCTGATAAATTCCTTCGGAGTTGCCGTGCTTACGGAAGACTCCATCTCCCATCTGGCCAAGGTGGATCGGCCTACCATAGTAGTGGATCAATGGATGTACCATTCCAGATTATACAGGGCAGCTTCATATGTCCGTACCCAGAAATGTCTGGAGCTGGTTCAGCTCAATTCCTTCGGTTGCGGTCTTGATGCCATTACCACGGATCAGGTAAATGATATTTTATCTGCTTCAGGTAAGATTTATACAGTACTTAAAATAGATGAGGTCAGCAATCTAGGTGCTGCCAGAATCCGTATCCGTTCCCTTTTGTCGGCCGTCCGGGAGCGGGAAGCCAAGGGAATAGAAAGCCGGGTAGCCAGCTCTGCATACAACAGGGTAATATTTACCGAGGAAATGAAGGAGAACTATACCATCCTTGCGCCTCAGATGTCTCCTATCCATTTTGAATTGCTGGAGCCTGCCCTGCGCGCGGGCGGATACAATCTGGTGGTGCTTCCTAACGACAACCGCAGGGCAATAGATGTCGGTCTGCAATATGTCAATAACGATGCCTGCTTCCCTTCCCTGATGGTAGTCGGACAGATTATGGATGCGTTGCTGTCAGGTAAATATGACCTGAATAAGGTAGCCGTAATAATTACCCAAACAGGAGGCGGGTGCCGGGCCACCAACTATATTGGCTTCATAAGACGGGCCCTTGGCAAGGCCGGAATGAGCCAGATACCGGTAATATCCTTGTCCGCCGCCGGCCTTGAAAAGAATCCGGGGCTGAAGATCACGCCCAGACTCCTGATCACAGCCATGCAGGCTTTGGTTTATGGAGACGTATTCATGCGGGTGCTTTACAGGGTACGGCCCTATGAGAAGGTTCCCGGCTCAGCCAACGCTTTGCATGCAAAGTGGCGGGATATCTGTATAGAAAGTATTAAAAAGGGCCCCAATTGGAGAACCTTTAAGAAAAATATCCGCGGAATTATACGTGATTTTGATAATCTTGAAATTTACGAGGATTTGAAAAAGCCGAGAGTTGGTGTTGTCGGAGAAATCCTGGTTAAATTCCATCCTGCAGCCAACAACTATCTGGTGGAGCTGCTGGAATCTGAAGGAGCCGAGGCTGTTGTTCCTGATTTGCTGGATTTCTTTATGTACAGCGCTTACAACAACAACTTCAAGGCCCGTTATTTGGGAAAGAAAAAATCCTCCGCATATATCTCAAATCTGGTTATATGGGCTCTTGAAAGACTTCGTGGACCGGCCAGAAAGGAACTGGCAAGGAGCAAACGCTTTTCACCTCCGGTGCATATTAAAAAGCTCGCCAAGTATGCTGAGGATATTGTATCGGTGGGCAACCAGACCGGTGAAGGCTGGTTCCTGACAGGTGAAATGCTGGAGCTGATACATTCAGGAGTTTATAATATAGTATGCACCCAGCCCTTCGCCTGCCTTCCCAACCATATCGTAGGTAAGGGAGTTATCAAGGAGCTCAGAAGACAGCACCCGGAGGCAAATATCGTTGCTGTAGACTACGATCCTGGAGCCAGTGAGGTTAACCAGCTTAACCGTATTAAGCTGATGCTGGCTACCGCCATGAAGAATTTGAACAAGGCAGGATAAAGATAATTATTTAAGCCTGGCAAATTCAAACAGACACAAGAAAAATCCAGTCAGAATTATAATAAGGCTGAAAGCGACATACTCTGTGCTTTCAGCCCCTTTTAATTCTTCATAATACTTCAGCCATTAATCTGCAGGTAAGGTTTACTAGTTGCTATATCTAATGATATTCATTTTCATTTATTTATTTTATAATTCAGCTATATATTCTCTATCTGCCAGTCTATCGGTTCCAGTCCGTTCTTAATCAAGAATTCGTTTGTTTTACTGAAATGCCTGCAGCCAAAAAAGCCCCGGTAGGCAGATAAGGGACTTGGGTGGGGCGCCTCAAGTATCAGATGCTTTGGATTATCCAGCATAGCCTTCTTCATCTGGGCGGGTCTGCCCCAGAGAAGGAAAACCACCGGCCTGTCCAGGGAATTTACAGCACGAATTACAGCATCGGTAAACTGCTCCCAGCCCTTTCCCTGGTGTGAATTGGGCTGATGAGCCCTGACGGTAAGTACCGTATTAAGCAAAAGTACACCCTGCTCTGCCCATTTTACCAGATATCCGTTGTTGGGTATGTAGCAGCCTAAATCATCATGCAGCTCCTGATATATGTTTACTAGTGACGGTGGTATTTCTACATCCGGCTTAACAGAGAAGCATAGTCCGTGTGCCTGACCCTCATTATGGTATGGGTCCTGACCAAGTATTACCACCTTCACCTTACTGAGTGGCGTAAGATGAAAAGCATTAAAGATGTCATCTGCCTTTGGATAAATCGTATACTTTAAATATTCGGATTTTACAAACCTGTACAACTCAGCATAATATGGCTTTTTAAATTCACCGCCTATTGCCTGAAGCCAGTCATTAACTATAGCACCCATTACGGATAACCTCCTGTTGATTAAAAGAGAAGCCGGATGAGAATTATACCCATCCGACATTATTTCTATAGCCTTAACTATAATCTTACACTGATACCTCTGTCCCTCAGGTATTTTTTTAGCTCCATTATTTCCAGCTCCTTATAATGGAACAGGGAAGCGGCCAATGCTGCATCAGCCTTGCCTTCCGTCAGTGCCTCATAAAAATGCTCCTTCGTGCCTGCTCCACCTGAGGCAATAACAGGTACAGGAACATTTTCAGAAATAATTCTTGTAAGCTCAATATCATAGCCGTTCTTGGTACCGTCACAATCCATGCTGGTAAGCAGGATTTCTCCTGCCCCTAGCTCACAAGCCTTGACAGCCCACTCCACAGCATCAATACCGGTATCAATTCGGCCGCCATTTTTATATATATTCCAGCCTGAGCCGTCCGCCCTGCGCTTGGCATCAATTGCCACTACCACACACTGGCTTCCGAATTTGTCAGCAGCCTGGCTGATTAAGTCGGGATTTAATATTGCCGCTGTATTTACAGCAACCTTGTCGGCACCTTCACGCAAAATCATTTTAAAATCATCCACCGAACGGATGCCTCCACCTACGGTAAAAGGAATAAATACCCTTTCCGCTACCCTGCGCACCAAATCCACCACTATATTTCTGGAATCGGAGGTAGCAGTAATATCAAGGAAAACCAGCTCATCGGCTCCGGCGGTATTATATGCTTCCGCAATTTCCACCGGATCCCCTGCATCCCTGAGATTAACAAAATTAACACCCTTTACCACTCGTCCATTATGGACATCAAGACACGGAATAATTCTTTTTGTATGCATGATTCTAAATCTCCAATCAAACTAATCTAATATATACAATATTAAGATTACTGATATATCAAGCAGCCAGCCTTATCAAGATGCAATCCATAACAGCAGCTACAGGGCTGCAAAATTCTGCAATATCTCCAGGCCTATATCTCCGCTTTTTTCCGGATGAAACTGACAACCGAATATATTGTCCTTTTCCACGGAAGCATGTATAAGAGTGCTGTAAAAAGTACTTGCGGCAACATCATTTTCATCCCTGGCCTTGAGAAAGTATGAATGAACAAAATATACATATGAGCCGTCCGGGATTCCCTTATATAATTTCTTTTCCGGGTTAATTGAAAGGGAATTCCATCCCATATGGGGAATTTTCAACCCTTCGCTGTCGGGTATACGTAATATTTCTCCCTTCAGCAAAGACAAGCCCTCTATCCCCACGCTTTCATCACTGCGCTCAAACAGGAGCTGCATTCCCAGACATATACCCAGAAAAGGAGTCTTTCTGGCTACAATTTCCTTAATCACATCAATCAGCTGATAATGCTTCAACTTGTTCATAGCATCGCCAAAATTGCCTACTCCAGGAAGAATCACCTTGTCAGCTCCAAGCAGAAGATTCTTGTCCCGTGTTATAACAGCCTCTTTGCCAATGTAATTTAATGCGTTTACTACACTCTTCAAATTGCCTGCATCATAATCAATAATTGCTATCATATTCGATTCCTTTTTTTATTGAATTTCTATTTTGCAGTATTAATCATTAATCCTCTCCTGAGCTATTTCATGGATCTTATGGCTGTACTCGTATGCGTCCTTTATGTCCATTAATCTTTCAATCTCATTCTCGGTCAAATTGAATACATTCTCAAGCTCGGCCAGAATCTGTCCCTTGACATAGTCCAGGTCAGATTTAATTCCAAGCATCGTTGCATATTCTATATATTTATCATATCTTTCAATACCTTTCAAGAGTGAATCCAGCGCCTGCGGATACATGCCCAGGTAATAGTAATTATTGTATGAGTTAAGCTGCTTGTTGACATACATTACAGTCATTATTCTGTCGAATATTTCCCTATCTTCATCCTTGGGCTCAATACCGCTTATTTCATTATAGGCCTCATTATATTTTTGTCTTTCAAAGTAATCTGTCGCATGCCGGATACTCAATGAATATGTCACCTTTTCTGTGCCAAAAAACAATACCAAAGCAAGAATCCCGAAAAAGCAAAATACTATGCTGGCTCCTACACGGTTGATTCTGCCTTCATCCTCTTCGATCTCATCTATAACCTCGATGATTTCCTTTCTCTTTCTCTTCTTTTCCTTCTTATCTTCTTTTGCATTCCTTCTTCTTTCAGCATTAGCAACCCGTCTGTTTCCTACGCTCTCCAGCTCATCCTCTTCTGTGCTGCCGACATCATTTTTGCGCTTAAATAGTCGGGCAAACAGGCTTCTTTTTTCCTTCTCCTTTGCCCCGCTTCTGTCATCGGTCACTTGCTGCTGCATTTCCTTCTTTTTTGCAGCAGCCTTTTCATCATGTACATTGCCGAATAAGCGCCGCAAAATGCCTTTTTTTGCCTGCTTTGACTGTTCCGTAACCGGCTGCTCCTCATCAGCTTCAGGCCACGATTCCTGCTGTTGAGATTCTTTCTTGTCTTTGGCTTTCCTTGCCCTTTTCTCTATCCTTTCCTGTGCCTTTTTCTCTTTCCTTTCCTTCCTTTTTGCCTTCTTCAGCGCCTTTTTAAGCTTCTTATTCTCTGCTTTATTGACAGCTTCCGCCTGCATATCAGATATAGCGGCATTCTCCTCTTCCGGATCATCAAGCGAATTTACTACCTTAAGCGTATCGGAAAACACCTCTTTGACAGTAGGAGGTTCGTCAGCTATATCAGACTGGCCGGACAAAAGCTCGCTTATTGCCCTTGCCTCCTCCGATATGGGATCATCTGACGGTATTTCGTTCAAAAGTCTGAAAATATCCTCTTCCTGTATTTCCTCCGCATCAGATGCATCCATAACAGAGCCTGCCTCCAAAGCGTCTGCTTCCTCCTTTTGCCAAAGCCCGGCTTCAGTCATATTATCAGAAGCATCCTTTGCATCAATGTCCTCGGTATCCCCCTGCTCACCTGTATGTAAGCTATCATCCATGTCCAGAGTCTCAAACAAATCCTCAAAATCCTCCATATCTACTGTATAATCCACATAATCATCAGATTCATCCTTAACAGATTCTTGCTCATTATCCTCTGCCGGGGCTTTTTCTTTATCCTCAGCCTTGTCCGCATTCTTCCTTTTATATATTCCATCCACATCCGGGGATGAGTTTTGGACAGAATTCAACAAGCTGTCAAGATAGGACTCATTCTTAAGCATTTCCTCATCAAGACAGTTGCTGCAATATTCTGCTCCATTAGGAATTGTTGCATTACACCTTTTACAAGTAGCCATCCGTGCACCGTCCCACTCATTCGGATAATCTTATGTACCCTTTATTTTTTATTTTTAGATATATTATCAATCAACTGTAACATTCGGGTTAATTATTTTTATGATCTGCCTGAAATCAACGATCTCAATTCTGCGATCCTCGGTCTTATATATGCCTGATATCACATTTTTTTGTTTTGTGGTCAGCTTTTTGCCAGGCTTTTCAATTAATGAAGAATCCAGTCTGTGTATTCCTCTGACGCTGTCAACATGAAATGCAATATTATGATTTCCTATACTGGTCACTATAAGCATGTCTTCACTTTTTCCAAGACCTACACTGCCTTCCGATGCATTTTCAGCCGTCTTTGCCTTCTCCGGCTTATCCAGCAAAATACTTGCGTTGAAATTAATTATAGGTATTATAAAATCTCTCGGCATTATCATCCCCTCAAGGAATGGATGTGAATTAGGTATTGGGGTAGGCTTGCTGCTATAAGGCAATATCTCACGTATATCATTAATATCTGCTCCATAAGAATTGCCGCCGGCCCTAAACTCCAGCAACTCAACATCCTTTGTGCTGTTTGAAATATTCTTATCCATCTTCCTACCTCCGGTTAGTTAAGCAAAAGCCTGTACGCTTTTGTCATAAATCCTCAGCTAATGTAATTTCCAGTTTCTATTATAGTGATAATAATACGTTTTGTAAAGTAATACTATATTACGGGCAATCTTGTTTATCTGTCACATACAGATGCCTAATACCGGCCCGTGGGACAGCTCTGCCCTTATAATTGCTATATTACTATATCGGCATCTTACGGCTCAATAATTACAATCAGCCATAATAAATACTGCGTGATATTTTTCCTATGGCTCTATCGTGACAGGAGTCTTTAAGGGACAATATCTCCACAATATGTCCATCACATCATTGTCAACCGCAATACAGCCAGCCGTCCAGTCCGAATGGCTTCCCATACCATGAATCATTATTTCTCCACCCAAAGGTGTATTCCAGGGTGGACAGGTTTTATTATCTATGGCCTCAACTATCTGCTCATACGTTTCTCTGTCAATAATGCCGTTATCAAGCGCCTTGCGAGCATCCTCCGCATTTGGATAGGATAGGCCCAAAGACAGATAAAATCTGCTTCTGTTATTTCTTGTGCAGATATAATATTCGCCTTCAGGTGTACGGCCGTCTCCTTCTCTTTTTTTGTCACCCTCCGGCTCCCAGCCCAGGCCTATGGGATAGGCCGCAATCAGTTTACTTCCGTCCCACAGCTCCAGAATTCTAAAGGATTTTTTAACTATGATGGCTGGTGAGCTTAATCTGTCAGGCAATGAAGCGCTGCCCGATAATACAGTCTCATTATCCCCAGACTTTAAAGAATCCACCAGATAGTCATTGTGGATATAACCGACAATAGCCTTATATTCAACCCTTCTCCATGTACCCTCATCCTTTAGCAGCCGTACCTTTGCTCCATCATTCAGCTGCAGTAAAACAATAGAATCCAATCCGGACGTCTCTCTCATATTTACCGAATTCCCTTTAACATATTTGATGATTTCCTGAGACATTGCTACTTCACCGGCCTTTTTCTGCCCTGCTTCTGCTGCAGGTTCGGTATAGCTTCTGCTTCACACGATATTTCAAGGATTCCAATTAAAATTCGAAATTTGCAAAAAATATATGAATGAAAATACAGCCATCAAAGCATTCTCCAAAGGCATTATACAAAAGCATTTAAAGGCTTTCTATTTATTATTTATATAATCCTCAACAGACTCCCTGCACAGATCAAGGAAATTTTCCTCACCAAAGGTATTGAATTTGAAGAATACGGCCTGACTGCCTCCTGAGGCTATTGCTGAAACAAAAAGATTATTGTCATGACCCACCAGGGTAACATTCAGACTCACTCTGTTGCCGCCGGTCATACTGTATCTTTCATATACTCTGACAGCAATCCTGACGCCGCTAATACTTATATCACTTCCGTCCTCATAGCTTACGGAAATGCTTCCGTTCATTATATCGTCGTGAATCTTGTTCAGCAGCTCATTAAAATTCCCTCTGAGCCTTCTTTCATATTTAGCCATCAGCAGCTCCTCCATTAATTGTTCTTATACGCCTATCCTTTATACAGATGTATTTTACAACCGGTCTCTTAGCTTATTGCCTATAGAAATTGTCGGATCGCACCTTTTATATATTATTGGTCATTTAACAGCTCCAGTATTTGCAGCGGCGAGTTAAGACATTCAAATCCCTCAATTTTATAGTCCGTGCAATATTCCTTAATATACCAGCCTGCCTGAACAGCCCTCATTCCAAAATCCCTGGCGCCAAATAACTCATCACAGCCTCCGTCGCCTATATATAAGCATTCCTCCGGCAATACTCCAAGCCTGCTTGTGCAAAGCTCATATATCCGTCTGTCAGGCTTTTTGTATCCTGCCTCATAGGACAAAATGGCTGCATCAAAATAAGGAAACAAAATACTTTCATGTATAATTATTGCTTCCTCAGAAAAGCAGTTGCTTATCAGGCCAATCTTATAACCCTTCATCTTAAGCATATCCAGCATGGGGATAATATCCTTATGCAAATAATTGAAGCAGTCGGCCTTTGCTTCATACCTTTTTTTTATTACGGTATCATATGCCTCTTCATTTCTGCAGCCGAGCTGCTCCATAATAAGGCGTATGACATCCTCGAATGATATTTTCCCAATCCAGCGGTCATCCTCGAGTTCGTGCCATATCCTTACAAACTCCTGCCAGTCCAGCTGCAAATCACTGCTGATTTCCCTGCTTTTGTATTCACTGTGGCCGTATTCTGTTATTAGGGTTTCAAACATATCAAATATGACAGCCTTCATGAGCCACTCCTTCTGTATGAATTATTTTACAGGGTAATTTCTTCACCAGCTTTGACAATCAGTCTGTTTTTGGCAGTAAACTTTGCAGCCATATCCTCATCAAACAAGGCGCCGGGCTTCATATGGATCGGAATAGCGTACCTGGCTCCTATAATCTCCGCACATTTCGTCGCTTCGGCAGGGTCCATATTATAGATGCCATCTATAGGTAACAGGGCATAATCCAGCTTAAGCTTTGAAAAATCCTTCATCTCTTCAGTTGTTGAGGTATCACCAGCTGCATAAAGCTTTATGCCGTCAAACTCCAATATATAACCGACACACTGATTCCTTGAATGATTCTTGTTGTATGCAGGGACTGCATTTATAAACACGTTGCCAAGCTTAAAGCTCTGATGCTCACCATCCTTTATGGCATCGTAGCTTTGAATAACTGTGCAGCCATCCTTTTTTGCAACCTTGTCTACCTGATTGTGATCACCATGCTGATGTGTAACCAGTATAATATCAGCAGGCAGATCATAGCCCTCACCAACAAAGGGATCAACATAAATAACTACATTTTCATCTGTAGTAATGCGAAAGCTTCCATGTCCCTGAAAAAGTAGCTTTGCCATAAAAACCATCTCCTTATTAATAATTTATATAATTAATATTTTAAGGCTTAATTAATAACAACCCATATAAAATTTATCAATTTGACTGTTATCAAAATTTCATCGTTATTCATGATACATTTTAGATTTAATCTTATTTCAGCTTCAAATTCATCAGCAAAGTAGCTGTGCCGAACTAATTTCTTTTAAACAGATTCTTTGTGTATCTTATAAAATCCCTGGCAACCTGCTTTTCATCAATACTACGCATATTCCTGTAATTAAAAATCAGCATAGCTATTACAGCTACTTCAAATACAGTCAGGTATAGATCCTTAAGATCAAAGGTGAATAAACCTCTCAATTGTATGAAATCCAGGCTGCCATCCCAAAATATCTTGTCTGCCAATGAACAGATGAAACCCGATAACACACATATAAATATAAAATTCGTCAGCCTGCTGCAGTTATGCATTTCCCTTATATAGCAAAAGAACAGCCAGAACAAAATCAAGGCCAGAACATTAAGCATTATATGAGCAGCCTTGCTTATTCCCAAATCAAAAAGGTTATTAAGCCATGAATATTCTTTGTTGAACTTGGGCTCGAAACGAACGAAGCCAAATAATAAATCAAGGCTTTTATCCATATGGTTATGGTAAATACAAAGCTTAATGGATTGATCCAGCAGAACCATAAATGCGAGAATACTCATAAGCCTAATATGAGTCTTTTTAAGTACATTCAAGAAAAAGCCCTCCGATTTCTACCATCTTTCATAATGTAGCTTTTCAGTCTTAAATCTGTCCTCCGTTTTTTTATCCTCTCCCTTATGTCCCATTACAACCATACCAACCGGAATAATATGCTCCGGTAAAAGGCACATTTCCTTTATAGCATTAACCCGCTCTTCCTCCGGATATAGCCCGCACCAAACTGCGCCAAGTCCTATACCATGGGCTGCAAGAAGAATATTTTGTATTGATGCGGAGCAATCCTCGATTAGATAACCGAGCTTGGGCTGTCTTTTGCTGTCACCGCATACTATGATGCAGACATCAGCCTGAGGCAGCATTTTGGCATATGGATGTATTTTGGCAATCTTCTCAAACTTGTCTCTGTCTTTAATAATAATAAATTCCCATGGCTGAAAATTATGTGCCGAAGGGGCATGACAGCCTGCTCTCAAAACAGTCTCCAAATCCTGCCGGGATACCGGCTCACCGGTAAATTTGCGGATACTCCTTCTGGTTAAAATAGCTTCAATTATGTCCATATTCTGTCTCCTTTCATAAACAAACTTCTTTCTTGTGCCATGCATTGGCCTGTAATCTGAGCTGTCAGTGACAGTAATGATATCAATTTTTATATCTAAGATGTGGCTACTTTACTATTAATTTAATTTTATATTTTTTTATGCTTCCTGCTGCCTGAAACGTCAGGCGCCAACTCCAGCATCTCAAGAACATCACCCTCACTTATTACCACCAGTACCACAAACAGTATTCCGCCAAACATTATCAGGGTGGAAAGGGATATCAGATTAATCCATGCCTCATGATATTTCTCCACCAGCAGCTGGGCTATAGCAAAGCAAAGGTAAACAATAAGCATGAAGAAAATACTGCTTCCGAGGCTTTTATCCTTTACTCTCCATATATAGCCGGCCACACACAATAATATAACAGAAGCCACTAAATTGATAATCGGAAATATCAGTCTCTTTTTTATCAATAATGAAAAAAACAGATTTATTAGCAACAGGCCTGCAAATGTAAGAATCATTAGCTCCGGTCTGTAAGGTATAACCTTTTTCAGGCTGTAATAGGCACTGCTTGTTATCCCGCCAACCAAAGCATTAAAGGCTGCATAGATAATAATCGCACTTCTGTTCCTGCTTTTTCTTAGAAAAACCAAATAAATTAAAATCGTATGGAGCATCCATATAGATCCGATCACTAACGCAAGCCATCCATTAATAAGATCAATAGATAAAACATTAATCAGGCTGATCTCAACAAATAACAGAAAATAAAGCAAATACATATTAATCATGCCAAGCTTCTCTTTCATAAGCAATAACTCCCTTCAAAAAATAATTACTGCTTTATTCCTATCTAATACATAAAAATTGCAGCCGGTCCTTATGTACTGGCAATTATTCCTATACTATTAATCTTATTGATATTGCTTGGCTGATTCATTAAATCCAGCTTAAAATTCAATGAAAATGAGTTAATGCCATTCCATAAATATTGTCTCCCTTTATCAATCTATATTAAATACACTTTTCCAGTTCAAAGCCGGATAACCGTTTAATCCGTAACCCATCACCGCTGTAATAAAAGCAAGCAATCCTGTCAGCAAAAGTATCATGCCTATTATTTTTCTATTGCCTGCCGAACCGCTTTTTATAAGCAAAGACTCGCCTTTTGTGAACAGCAAGTATATTCCGTTATAAATCATAAGCAATCCAAAGGCTCCCCGAAGCAGGACACCAAATAAAATCTTTTGCTCCTCCAGCGCAAATATCAGTAGCACAAATATCATACAGATACCTATGCCTATTATGTTAATTACATTGTATAAGCTTTGTTTCTTCATCGTGAATTTCCTCCTGTGTTGTATTAAGTCATTATATTGACTTAAGCCACCTTAGGCTTCCTAATGTTTTAATTTGTACCGGCAAAAATGTTACAGCTTAACTATTGCTTAAGCTATAACCTGGCCGGCCATTAAAACGGTGACTGGCCTAAAATCTGATAATCTCATTGAAAATCTTTATGGCATAATTATCAGTCATGCCTGAAATATAATCAACTATGGCCTGAATGTAGCTGTCCTTATCCTTCAGCTCATAAATCTTCTCATTATACATTTTTGTATTGTTATTAATCCCAAGACAATATTTTTCAAGCCATTTGCCAAAGGAATCTGCCAGCAGCGGATATATTTTCTTATGCTCCTTTATAATAGGCAGTGTGCTTTCCCCATCATATAATTCCTCCAGTGCTTCAATTATGGTATTTATCACCAGCTCGGCATATTTTTTGAATCTCTCCAGCCTCTTATGGGCATAGATGTTCTTATAGTTAAAATCCTTTACCATATCAATAAATTCCAGATATTTATCTGAGAAAACCAATCCCTTTTCCGGACTGCTGTTCTCACACAAATCAATCATAAAGTTATGCATAAGCACAGTATTATTAATATCCCTGAAATCAGCAACAACACCCAGGGTACTCTTTACAATACTGCGCAATAGTCTTAACTGGTCTATATTTAAAATCTTTAATGTAATCGCATCCTCAATATCCCGTCCCAGGTATGATATTTTGTCAGCAATTTTTACTACACAGCCTTCCCATGTAAAGGGCGATACCGTGCCGGCCTCCTCTATATCGTATAAATCAATATTATCATCACGGGGATAAATAGCCGCAGACTTAACCTCTCCACAATGACAGATGATGCCGTCACGTACAGCATAGGTCAGATTAAGATTTTGCTCCCTGCCATCCGGATCTGTAAGGGTTTCTATGCTGTCCACAAATCTCAGACTGTTTTTCTCATGCCAAAATTTATAGTTTAGCCTTTTTGCAACATATCTTTCCAGAATCTTTTCTCCCTCATGGCCGAAGGGGGCATGGCCAAGATCGTGCCCTATCGCTATTGCATTGGTAAGCTCTGTATTTAACCCCAGATAATTGGCAATGGTATAGCTGACGGATGAAACATGGTTGACATGCTCAATCCTGGTGCATATATGGTCATTTTCAGTTGCGAAAAACACCTGAGTCTTGTGCTTAAGTCTTCTATAGGCAGTAGAGTGCAGGATTCTGTTGTAATCCCTTAAGAACTCACTTCTTATATCATTATCCCTTTTATAAATAACACTTCTTCGGGTAATGCTTTGCTCCCACCTGGGATTGCCCTCCATGGTGGCCACCTTGCTGAATTTTTTATCTTGCATGTTTAATCTCCCTGGATTATTGTAATTTCATTTGTAATAAAGGGCTCGAAAATCAAATTCCCTGTCTACATTGCAATAAGTTTAAACTTTCATATAAATTATCATATTATAGCAGGTATATCCTGTCAATTTATATAAAAGAAAATTTAATTCTATTAATTAAATAAGCCCAAAGATATCTCTTTGAGCTTGTAAATGTTTACTCTTCTATGCAGGCAATAACTCTTGCCATGAAGGCCTCTGCCCTAACCACAGGATGCTCCTTATAGTAGTCATCGGTTCCATATTTCATGCTGTGATCGGTGTATAGCAGACATCCTTTTCCGATAAAGCGCTCCAGCGATATCTCACTGATATAGGTCAAGCGCCTGTTCAAATGCATAATCTAATCATCCATCCACAAATCCCAGTACTCGACGGAAAAATATAATATCGGAAACATCAGGCCCTCAAAAATTATATGCAAAAAACGGTTTTTACTTAATACAGATATTATCAGGTTAGCAATTGCCAAAACACTAAATGAAATCCAAAGAATTGCGTTAAACAGCTCCTTCCTTTTAGCTCTCATCCTCAAGCGGGCAAAAAGCTTAAGCTCAAGAAGCTGAAATAATCCGTATCCTGCAATTATTGTAAGAAGCTCTACCAATGCCGTGCAGTCTCCGCTTAGCAATTCACGGATTATCTGAAATAATACTAAAGCACATAATAGAACTATAAGCAATATTTTTAAAACCTTCTTAGCTATAGGACATCATCCCTTCTTTTTATTAAAAAGTCTCTGACTCTTTTTGACTGAAACTCATCGCAGCTAAATCCAAAATGCTTAGCCACAACCAGTTCTATTTCATGAAAATAATCATATATAATAAGAAGCTTATCCCATATATCCTTATATTCACCATTTGGGAAAATTCCCTGCAAGCGCTTCATTTCACTGTCTGAAAGGTATCTTTTCAGATATTTTGAAAACTTTCCGGTGGAAACATTAAAGCCATACAAAATACCCACCTTCCAGTTAAGCATTTTCATAAACATGTCCATCATAAGAACATCATAGCTGTACTTTGCATAATACAGCTCTTTTCTGCAAAGGCCCTTGGCGACATACAGAGACAACCAACGGAACTCATTGCATGTATTGTTGAATTCCATTTGTGTTGGTGCCTGAATATAGAAGGCCCTTCCATCTTCCACCGGTATCAGCTCAGGATAATTGTCCTTATTCAGCAAAATTATTCTGGGTTCCCTATTGTACTTTTCCTTTGCTATGTTTCTTATATCTACTAGAGTCAGATCTATTCGATTTCCGTCTGAAAATTGCATCAGGTATGCGTATTTTTCATGACTGTTATAATCATATGGATGGTTATACCAGTCATCCGGGCATTGAAGGATTAGAATATCTCCGAAATAACTTATCCAGCTTTTATCCCTCGTGAACTCACGAACATCCGTCACAAAATATACAATATCAAAATCGCTGTATTTATCACGAACAGCATCCCTGCTTGCCCTGGAGCCATCCAAAGCTACAGCCCTTATTCTATCATCTTCTATAGCCTTTTTCATTATTAAGTCCATCATTTCTTTCTCAGATCGCAAGCTGCAACCTCCTCAGACGGCAATTTTTACAAAGTATAATAATAGAGTCATAAATATATTTAAATCATTTGGACCATTAATGCCAAGGCTCATATTTATCATTTGAAAAGAAATCTATTAATTCGGCTACTGACTCCAGAATATAATCTGCGCCCGCATTTTCCAGCTCACTTCTGTTGCCGTAGCCATACAATACGCCTATTGATTTTATACCCTGCTTTTTGGCACCGATAATGTCATATTCTCTGTCACCTATCATTATCGCCTTAGACAGATCACTAATGCTGCAGCTATCAAGAGCGTAACGGATAACCTCATCCTTATTGACTCTCCTTCCGTCAAGCTCGCTGCCTGCTATGAAATCAAAATATCTGGAAAGCTGAAAATGCTCCAGTATCTGCTTAGCAAATATCTCAGGCTTGGATGTAGCAAGAATAACCGATTTTTTTCTTTCTTTTATAAGCTGTAAAAGCTCTCTAATTCCATCATAAACCTTATTTTCAAATATACCCTTGTCCCTGTAATATTCCCTATAGTATTCTACCGCCTTTTTTGCCTCATCTACGGAAAAACCAAAAAATTTTTCAAAGGACTTTTGCAATGGAGGCCCTATAAAGCAGTAAAGCTCACTTCTGTTATTTATCTTAATTCCATACTTATTTAATGCATACATTATCGAATTGGTTATTCCTATTGCCGGATCCGTCAATGTTCCGTCAAGGTCGAACAATATATACTGAAAACTCATCTGCGCATTCTCCTTATGCATATACTAAGCCGGTACATCTGTATCATATATTACCATTATCTTCAGCAAAGGTACAGATCTTTTTTCCATCGCTTTTCAATAAACCTTATGATTTGGTATAATACCAGCAGATATGAGTTTAGTCACGCCCCTTGCCGAGACAACGGCAATAGCATGAAATTAATGCATTTGATGGTATAAAAAACCGGCTCAGGTGTCAGTACCCGAACCGGTTAAATTTTATTAATTTAATACTTCCAAAAGTTAATCCGTTATTCCCGGGCTATATTATTTTGTTTTCAATTGACGCTTATTAGTCTATAATCATATTCCTCTATACCCGGAATTGTATAAACAGCCGTATAGCCCGCATTTATCAGGATTCTGGCGGCTATTGTACTCTTATATCTTTTCTGGCAGTAAAGGATAATAGGGGTATCCTTTCTGTCCGTCAGCATATATGGATTGACGGTTATATCATACAACGGAACGGATCTGCTTCCGGCTATATGACCATTTCTGTATTCATCATAGCTGCGCACGTCGACTAGCATAGCCCTGCTGTTATATTCCAAAAGTCGGCGTGCTTCATCAGGGCTAAGCATTTTTATATGGTTTGTCCTTATCCCGCTTTTAGGAATCCGCTTCTGTTTGTCAAACATTTTTATAATAGCATCAGCAGCCTCCGCCCGGGTTATACTTGACTCAGGCTCAAATAGCCTGTCTCCACGCGCTGACATAATCCCCTTTACATACACCTGGGCTATATGCATAACACATGTGCGGCAGCTATACAGATCAAGCAAATACTCCGCTGTCGACCAATCCTGCTCATCCTTTTCCGCCAATTCAGAAATAAGAGCTTCATGAATTATCCTGGCAGCCCGGCGGCGCTCAAGTGGTTTATTTTTATTTACAAGGTCATAATCTTCGATTATTCCTTTTTTCAAGGCATAATCCATATAAAATGACACGTTATGTCCCGACTCGGTCTCGCCCATACAGCCGCTGATTACCAGGGCAACAAAATCTTCAGTAGAAATCGTATCTTTTGGAGTTATAGCCTCCTTCTGAATTTTATCATTCATATTGTTCATGCCTTACATCGGACTAACTCTGAAGGTCACATTGTCATATGCATCAATTCCTTTTACAGAGAAAACACCTGTTGTGTTAACTGTTTGTTCTCCGGTCCACAGATTTCTTATGCTATAGCCTGAAGCATTTTTAAATTTATCGCTGTCTGCCATTTTATGCCCGATATAGCTAACGATACGCTCGATATCCACCGAATATTCATTGTCATCCCTGTTGTCGCTCAGATTAATAAATGAAAGGGCAATATCTCCATTTGCCAGAGGCTTCGCCAATATATCCACCCGGTTGTTGTTGGTAACATAGCTTGTATCGGGCTTGTCGTTTGCTATAGAGCAATAAATTCTCTTAGCCTGAATACCCAGAGCATCCTGGTTTAGAGCAATAAGCTCTTTATTGGCTATAATCTGCCACAGTTCATCTCCCTTTTTGACCCGTCTTAAATCCAATCCCAGCATTAACGGGGAATTCATCATGCACCACATGGTCATATGGGTTTTGCTCATTGTGGTTGTTATGCCGTTCATTCCGATTACCATCATGTCCGGATCATTCCAGCCTCTGTCCAGTCCGGCAAACTCATCCATAATTACAGCCTTATTATACTGGGATGTTATGCTGTTTGTATAATTTGAACTCCAGCTGCAGGAGCCGGGATCACCATCAGAGCCTACACTGAAGGTTATGTCATTTAAAATGCGCCAGGAATCGCCAACTTTATAACCCCAGTGATGTGGCTGTGTCTTGCCCCATTCGCAAATGGAAAGCACAACATCATGGTCAGGCTTTGCCTTGTTCAATCCATCCAGCAAAGCGGCATATGAATTCAGGGTATTTTCCTGCCGTCTGTGATTCATAAGGCGGATTATATTTTCCCCTTCATTTAGATCCACAATTATTTCCTCAGAGTCAGTAAATGTAGTTGTAGTCTCGGTAAGAGGCAGTAGATTGTCAAAATATCTTTTTTCATTTTCTACGCTGCCCACAGCCAGCTGCAGCCAGCGTCCAACTCCTACCTCCTCACCACTTGCAAAATTAACCGTAATAGCATATTTGCCGGCTGCCGGCACCTTCACTATAAACTGCAGTTCGCTCCAAAGCTCGCCCACAGGAGATACTCCTCCATGGGTTCCGTCAAATGTTCCTATATTGGAAACATAGTCATTCTCATTCTTTATGGCACCCTGCCCCAGCAAAATGCCGTCCCGGACAGCATTAAGGGTGACACCGAATCCATTCCCCTTCACAGTTATACTTCTAATATTAGGAGCATAGGTATACTTGGCATTCTTTTCATCTGAAAATGTTGCATTATCCCACAGATAATAGCAGTTATCAACCTTTAAGAAGTCAACTCCCCATTCGATATAGGTTCTTGCATCAATATCCTCGTACCCACAGGTACCCACCGCAGCTCCGGCGCAGAGATTCGTGCCTATATCATTGTACATTCCGAACTTAAGACCTTTACTGTGTATGTAATCTGACAATGCCTTAAAGCCGCTGGGGAATTTAACGGGATCATTTGCCAGCAAACCGTCTACCCTCTCCGATCTATAGCATCCGTCATCAAGTACAATATATTTGTATCCCAGCTCATCCAGACCCAGTTCAATGAAGGCATCGGCCATCGCCTTTGTAAGCTCCTCGTTGTTTTTGCTGCCAAAGGCGTTCCAGCTGTTCCATCCCATGGCCGGCAAGCGGCCTGTCTTTTTATTCAGAAGAACCTTACCATTTGAGAAGGCAGGAAAGCTATATTCCGGATCAGTGATAACAACCGGTGCTGTCCTGGAAGTCCTTCTTCCCATGCTGGAGTTATTTAAATCATTTGTACTGCTCATAATATATCCTCCTGATTAGAATTATAAATTTCATCCAATTCTAGTTTAACATAGAAATCAGGTAACATCAATTAATATTGCTTTAGCAGCCAAATTTGGCTTATAATTTCCCTCCACTCTTTAGTATCAGCTGCTGCAGTACTAATGTCTCCCTGTCCACCCACGGGTTTAAATCATCTGCTTTTTCTGCTATTATTCCGGCATTCTGCATATACGCATTACCCGGTTCGACCCACACAGGCTTAAATTCCAGCTCATGTTCATAATCATCCAAATCCTGCTCTTCCTGCTTGCTTCCTATATCACATAAATAATAGTAAGATTTCATCTCAAATATTTTAGAGCTGTCATATTTGTCAGGTCTTCTTTCAATTACGATTCCCAGCAAATCATTGACCCTTTCTATCTGATAGCCGGTTTCCTCCCTGACCTCACGGACTAAGGTCTCAGTATGGCCTTCTTCCTGCATGACCCCGCCGCCCGGAAATTTATAATCGCCCTTTTTAGTCCTTACAAGCAGCAAGCGATCATCCCAATATATAATCGCCCTGATTGCCTTCCTGCAGAAAGAAATATCCTTGCCTGCACAATCTGCCGACTCAATCACAATATTGAAAATCACCTTGCTTATCCTCCACTAGCTGATGTGTAATTCGTGAAAACATGACCACAGTTGGGACATGCACTGGGTTTTCGGGAGTTGATGGCTAGAACTCATTTTTTAGGCTTCTGGTAAATAAGCCATCCAGCACTTGTGCAGGTGACTTACCCTGATATAAAATATCGTATACAGCGGCGGTAATAGGCAGCTCGACACCGTAGTTCTTGCCCAAATTCATCATGGCCTTTACGGTATAATATCCCTCCGCCAGTTCATTGAAAAGTTCATTTCTGACAAAGGCCTCGCCAAAGCGCCTGTTATGGCTATATTTTGAAAAGACCGTAGCTTCATAATCGCCGAGATGGCATAAGCCGTATGCCGAAAGCTCATTACCACCCATAGCTTTAATCAGCCGTGCAACCTCCCTTGTTCCCCGCGACATCAAGGCTCCCTTCAGAGTGGACAGATTAAGGCCGTCCAGCATACCGGCCGCTATGCCTATTACATTTTTGGCTGCCGCCCCAATTTCATTGCCTATCAGGTCCTGTCCATAGTAAAATCGAATCAAATCACTTGAGAAATTCTCCACCAGCAGCTTTTTGATACTTTCATTATTGCTGTCTATCACCATGCAATTTGGTATACCGTTATAAAATTCCTGCACATGGCCCGGTCCAAGCCATACAGCTACTTCATTCGAATAGTCCAGATTATCATTGGCCACCTGTGAAAGCCTCCGGCCGGTGGATATTTCAATGCCCTTCATACATAATACAAATATCCTGTTTTTTATATTAAGTGGCTTTATTTCATCCATCAAAGCCTGCAAGCCCTGTGAATTTATCGATATTATGATGACCTCCGCATCAGCTATGCAATCCAGGCTTGTTTTTAGCCTTACCGTTTCAGGCAGGGTTAATAAGTCATTGCGCCTTTCCTGCAAGAAGCGCTGCATGTGTCTTGATGATTCGCGGCCATATAGTGTTACCTCATGCTTAATCCTGTCCAGGTACCAGGCTATTAAGGAGCCCCATCGTCCACAACCGATTACTGTTATTTTCATTCCATCATTTCCCTTTCGTTATATAAGATTTCACCGACTGTACTGCTTATTCTACCATAAGCCTTATTTTGCTAAATCATCTATATTATATCATAAATTCTTCCTGATATAAATCTGCGAAGCTTGTTGCTAATAAATAGTGTTGTAGGTTTACAATACATGTGTTACAAAATTAAATAAATAAAAACGGAAATGCTCTCTTTTGTGTTATATTTAAGT
>ENA-OWPA01000499-OWPA01000499.1-bioreactor-metagenome-genome-assembly--contig:-NODE-499-length-51279-cov-10.697395_pt1 | contig 51279 bp, 43 predicted proteins | sample MGYA00238139_ERZ651803 | MGnify/ENA primary metagenome ERZ651803 (study PRJEB26909, sample SAMN07631231) | bioreactor metagenome | isolation source: Switchgrass digestor | place: USA: Dartmouth...
GCTCGCGGCAAATTACATAAAACAAAGAATGGAGGAATACGGATACTCCGTTCAAATTCAGGTATTCCCGGCCTATGAATTCGATATCATGGCTGATAATGATGTTAATTATTTCAATCTCAATCCATACAACAGTAAAGTAATCGGAGAAGGACACAATGTTATAGCGGAACTTCCAACACAGCAGAATACGGATAAATATCTGATTTTATGTGCTCATTATGACACTGTATCCAAGGAACTCGGCATTATTGACAATACTTCGGGTGTCCTTACCCTGCTTGAACTGGCCCGCCAAATTTCAGAAAGCAACCTGCCATTTAACTTAAGATTTATATTCTTTAGTTCGGAAGAAAGGTTTTTGATGGGGTCCAGGTATTACGTTTCAAATTTGAGCGAAAATGATTTGGACAAAATCATAGCATGCATCAATGTTGACATGGTAGGTTATGCTAAAGGTCAGGAGCTGGTAGTCGCCACACCCTATTTTGCAAATGATCCTCATGACCCCTTGGCCGGCATAGGAAATGCCTTGACAGACGAATGGCAAAGAATATTCCCACAGATGAATACCCCTGTTAAATACAGTGCAAGCAGTGACCATGTTTCTTTTGAGAAGAAACGTATTCCAAATATGATGATTACCCAGAAATATTTCGATTATGAAACCGTCATAAAGAAAGATTCCGATTTTGAGAATTTGTCAGTAGATGAATTGGTAAATACGGTGAATCTTCTAAAGGAATACATAGTTAAACTCAACATCGAAAATATTTCTTACCAGGGTATTGCTTTATTTTATACGAAAAAAAACATTTCTCATACAAGCTTTGCGCGCGTACGCCGCGTAAACTAACGGCAGATGATTATGCGTAATCATCTGCCGTTAATATTCTCTGGAAAGATGAGGATATACAAAAGACTAATTTTTTATATTTTATTCAAATGCTATAGCAACAACACGGGCAGGAGCTCCGCTAAATCCGCGGAACTTTGTGGGCAATGCCACTATAAACCATTCATCTTTTGTCAGAAGCTGTTCATCCATGTATAATTCTTCTACAATAACGATATCATTGCCTAACAATACTTCATGGGCAGGCCTGCCGGTACCTTCTTTCCAGCCTCCTGCACTCAAGCCGTCAATGCATACACATTTGACGCCTTTATTAACCAAGAATTCTGCAGCTTCCTTTGAAACATATGGCCATTCAAACAAATATTCCTGATTCATGCCACGTTTTTGCGCCCAGCCCGTATACAACAGAATGATGTCACCTTTTTGAATGCGCGGACCTGCTTTCTCCAGATGTTTAACTGTTATAGCTTCAGAATCTATGTTACGAAGGTCTATAACTACTCCGCGGCCCATAAAAAGTGACAAATCAAGCTTATCGACCGTCGCTTTGTCGTTGAAAAAATGAAAAGGCGCATCAACATGCGTACCAGTATGACTGTTCATATCAATACGCTCGGCATTAAAACCATTTATTCCGTAAATAGCTTCATAATTTACGTTGGTTAGTTTGTACGTTGGCCACCCCGGACAAACATGATAAATATCCTGTGTCAGATCCAAAATCTTTCTGATTCTGGGTATCATGCAGTACCACGCCCCTTAGATAAAAATTTGCAGGGCATTACCGCAACTGGGCAATGCCCTGGCTATAGCCTTTATATTACTCAATATACACGGTCTTCTTTGCAACGTCTTCCATTTCATTAATATTGTCCTTTGTGAGCAGAAGGACAGGAACATTGATTTCCTTGTCAGGTGTGCCGCCATCAAAGTATGTCTTCAGGGCCTTAGCTGATTCGGAACCCATAGTTACGGGCTGCTGAGCACCGCATACCAGAACCTTGCCCTCTTTAATGTACTGGACAACCTGAGGATTACCATCGAAGCATGCAATGAAGACTTTCCCTGTTAAGCCTGCATCATCGACGGCCTTTACAAGACCCATGGTGGCATATGCATGATGCGACCAGATACCTATAAGATCCTTCTCAGCGGCTATGATATTCTGACCGAACTTGTAGCCCTCATCAATGGTAAGTTCCTTTGACTGGAGAACCGTACCCATCTTGACTCCGACCTCGTCCATAGCCTGCTTGAAACCATTCTGCCTGTTCTGACCATTGATTCTTGCCAGCGGTATTGTTACTTCACCAATGGGTCCCTTGGGCAGGTTGTTCTTTTCAATGTACTCAGCTACATATTTGCCTACTTCATAGGCGCCTTCATAGTTAGGCGTGGAAACATAGGACAGATATTCTCCGGATTCTGTTCCGATATCGCAGATAACTACAGGAATACCTGCATCCTTGGCGATATTCAGAACGGCGGGGCAGGACGTGCTTTCTACAGGTGAAATTATTATGGCATCAACTTTCTTGGTAATCGCGTTCTGGGCGTTTGAAAGCTGGGTTTCAGCATCATCTTTCGAGTCATACACTATGAGTTCCCAACCATACATATCGCATATTTGCTGAATACCAGCCTGGACATAGTTCCAGAAGTCAACTGTTGTAGACGGTGTTATGTAAGCAATAGTCTTTGTTTCCGCAGCTTCTGGGCTGGACGGTGATTCGGCTGGTGCTGAGGATGAGGGTGCTGCAGATGACGGTGTCGAAGGCGCTGGTGAATTTGAGCCGCATCCGGCAACCAACGCAACAAGCATTAAGACGGCGACTGTAATGGCTAATAGCTTTTTCATTTAAAGATCTCCTCCTTTATTTTATTTTCCCTTTACAGGAATTTAATTCTTCTGCTTTATATTGGTAATCTTTTCAATTATTAGCGCCAGAATGATAATGATACCTACCGCAAAACCTTGCCAGTATGGGGAAACACCGATAATATCCAAGCCGTTTTTAATAACACCCATTAATATAACGCCTAAGGCAGTACCAACCAGCGTACCTTTTCCACCCGTCATAAGGGCGCCACCAATGACGACTGCCGCGATGGTATCCATTTCATAACTGGTACCGTAGTTCGGGTCAACGGATTCAAGCTTGGATGCCAGCAAAATACCTCCTATTGCTGCCATCAATCCGGAAGTGACATAAGCGAAAATTTTGATTTTTTTCGTAATAACGCCCGCGATTCGGGCTGCATTTTCATTACTGCCGATGGCGTAGAGATAACGTCCAAACTTGGTGTTGGACAAAACCCAAGACATTATAATATAGATAACAACGATGGCTACGTAATAAATACGGAACGCTCCGGTAATCGAAGCAGATGTTATCTTTCCAAAACCAGGGACGGTAATATTAACGGCGCGCCCATTACAAAGCAAATAGTCAACGCTTCGTGTGACAGCCATAGAACCCAGTGTCGCTATAAAGGGAGGCAATCCAACAAGACTGATTAATGAACCATTGATTAATCCTACCATGGCTCCGGTAAGCAATGCTACAAGCATACCCAAATACATATTCTTGGTGGCTGACATAACCAAAGCCATTGTCATTGCGCTTAATCCCAATAAATTTCCGATTGAAAGATCGATACCTCCGGTAATAATTACGAAATGCTGACCTATTGCCAATATACCGATAATTGCTATTTGCGACATCAGGTTTGCCATGTTTGTCGCCGTTGCAAAATTCGGGGCAACTATACTTATTACGATAAAGAAGAATACCAAAGCAACAGCAATTCCAAGTTCCGAACGGTAATTCTGCCTTATTAGTTTAAATTTTGAATACTTGACTTTATTGGCTACCTCATTCATATTCCTTTCCTCCGTTTACTGTTAGTTAGCTGTAATGGCTTTGCCAAAAGAAGCATAGCCCACTATGATTTCTTCAGACGCGTCGGATATGTTCATATCCGCAACGATAGCACCATCCCGCATTACGATAACGCGGTCACAAATTCCAAGTATTTCGGGAAGTTCAGAAGAAATGACTATTATGCAGACTCCCTGAGAAGCCAAGTCGTAAATAATGTTATAAATTTCGGTTTTTGTGGCTACATCTATGCCTCTTGTCGGCTCGTCAAGAATAAGGATTTTAGGCTTGGTCAGCATCCATCTGCCCAATACGACCTTTTGCTGATTTCCGCCGGAAAGGTTCCTGGCCTTATCATACAAATGACCATATCGAATCCTTATCCTCTCGGCAATATCATAGCAATCATTCTGCTCTTTTTTATGCTGCAAGATTCCGCCTCTTTGGTTCGCAGTCTTGGTAAAAACGCAGTTGAGCAGGAAGGAAAGATCCAGGAACAATCCTTCTTCTTTTCGGTTTTCTGTTACCAATCCCATGCCTGCCTTGATGGAATCTCTTGGGGAGTATTTCTTCAGCATCTTCCCATCAACAATTACTTCCCCTGACTTATAGTTATCAACGCCGAATATACACCGGGCAAGCGTTGTACGTCCCGCACCGACCAAACCGGCAAAGCCCAGGATTTGACCAGGATATGCCTCGAATGTTACATTTTTCAGAAAATCATACATATCGCAGAGATTCTTTACTTCGAGGATTGGTTTTACTTCTTCCTTTTTTGCCTGCTTATTTTTTTGGCCATAGAACTCTTTTATTTCGCGGCCTACCATTGCCCTGACCAGTTTTTGTTCATCCATCTCTTTAATGCTGCAGCCGCTTATGACCAATTTACCATCACGCAGGACAGTAATACGGTCAGAAATTTCAAATATCTCATTAAAACGGTGTGTTACTATAATAAATCCGACATTCTTGGCCTTCAGGTCTCTAATTATCTCGAAGAGCTTTGAAGTTTCATTCTCGGTAAGGGTCGCGGTAGGTTCGTCTAGAATTATGATTTTAGATTCATATGAAACAGCTTTTAATATTTCAATAATCTGTTGTTCCGCTACCGACAGATCCTGAAGCTTGCTCAAAGGGTTAATCTGGTATTCCATCCCGAATAGCGACAGCAATTCAAGCGTCCGGTTGACAGCCTCTTTTTTATTTAGTATAATGTTGCCGTCAAAAATCTCCTCATGCCCTAAGAAGATATTTTCATAAACTGTCAAGTGAGGAATAACGTTAAATTCCTGTGTCACAATCGATATTCCTTGTTTCAATGCGCTACGGGGACTGTCAATAATGACTTTTTTGCCGTCCATCTCGATTGTTCCGCTGTCTGGTAATTCGATACCAGACAATATTTTCATGAGCGTGGATTTGCCGGCACCGTTTTCCCCCACCAATGCATGCACTTCGCCAGCCAGGAGATCAAAATCGACATTATCAAGTGCTTGAATTATTCCATATCTCTTTGAAATATTTGTTGCTTTTAGTAAATACTCTTCAGACACAATAATATCCCCTCTCCCTATATAAATAGATATAGGTAGCAATATATGGAAAAATTTAAGTATTAATTTGGCGAAAATTCATTTTATTAGGTTGTTAATGATTGGAAATTAATAAGATATGACCCCACCTGAAATGCAATTCTGACCCCCCCAAATTAAAGACTAAGCATTTGAAGCCAATCGCAGCTTCTTTGAGTTACAGATAAAATCAATTGAATTTTGTGTATGATTCTCCAGCGCTTTCTTCAGCATTTTAATATCATGAAGCTCAAGGGCATTTATAATGTCCTTATGTTCGTTAATCGTCTGGTTGTATCTTTCTTCCGTATATAGCATCTCATCAAATATTACTTTATAGAAAAACATACTTGTTGCTTTAAGATTTGAGTATATAGTAAATAACTTTTTATTGTTGCAGCAGCTCATCAGTTTATGATGAAAACTGGCCTCATTTTCAAAAAAGACATCAGATTTTTCACCTATAACACCCTGAAATCCTATCTTGGCCATTTCATCCGCAAATACTTTTAACTCCTGGATAAAATGTTCATCTTTTTTAACATGCTCAATCATCCTGTCAGCATAAAACAACTCACACATTTTACGGATTTCATAGGTTTCAATGATTTCTTCAATATTGATTTCACGTACTTTCATACCCTTACGTGGAGTATATTCAACATATCCTTCCATAATAAGCCTGTTTAAGGCCTCATTAATAGGTGTATGGCTAACCCCAAGGTCTTGGGTAATTTTATTGACAATTAACCTTTCTCCCGGTTTATACTTGCCTCTTAAAATATCATCTTTAATTTGTGAATAAACGATATCAAGCAATGACATACTTTTGAATTCATGAATATCCACTACTATACACCCTCACCTTGTTCATTTACCACAGGTTACCTTTTTCATCGAAGGGTAGCGGTTCAGGATCCGAAATCTGCTCCAGGTGCGGATTATCTCGTACTTCATCAAGCATATTCTCTGATACCCAGATTTCGTCCAGGTGCGCTGTATCTCGAATGCGAATTATACGTACATTATTATAATCTATTTCATTGCAAGATTTAATAGCAACTGCGACAGCGTCTCTATCATTTTCCATGATGATGGGGATCTTTACCATAGAAAGAACAGTATTTGTAACTGCATTAGGATAGGTAATCTCGAGATTCATACGATTGAAAAGTCTTTGGGTTGTAGCGTCAAATACACCTATTCCCGCTGCATTACCGTGAGTTTCATCAGTTAAATCCAATACTATACGGCGCTGGGCCTTAATACCGCCCTCGGCATACGGCGTCAGGAAAGCACCTGTTATGTTTGGATCAGCACCGTCTCCGCTTATATTTTTACCGATTTTGTCGACTATTAACACATCTGTTTCATCAAACCAAATGCGTCCCATCAGCTTTTTGGCTTCTATAAGTAGCTTCGGCTCTTCGGTAATTATTTCACCGGGCAGAAGAGCTGCAAGCTTGCAGGTTTCATCATAAGCATTTTCAATGATACCAAGCCCGAATAAAATCGGAGCATATTTGATAATGCTTTTACCGAAAAGCGGCACCAAATGATGCATGTGTTTGAAACCGGCCTTATGGCACACTTCTGCGCCTTTCTGCTTACCCAGGCCGATGGTCATCATCTTCATCAATCCACTCTCGTACTCACCCCTAAAGGCTGTATGAGCCTTGATGCGATTGACAACGATGATACCATCAGATGCGGCTGCATATTTATCAATCCATACAGGATGTCCTTCGGGAGTATAACCGATTTTAGTAGTTTCCATGGAAGAGATGATTTTACAGCCACAGTATTCCTCGGTAATGCCATAGCTATGTAATATTTCCAATTGTCCCTCTGCAGTAGCGCCGCCATGGCTCCCCATTGCAGGAATAATAAACGGGTCGGCACCTTTTTCCTTGCAGAATGATACAATTGCCCGCAAAATAAGAGCTATATTGGTTATTCCTCTGCTTCCTGCAGATATGGCAATTCGCATGCCTGGTTTGATTGCGGATGATATTTTTTCCTGGGAAAGTTGTCTACGGACTTCTCCTTCAACATCTTTCAAGACGGGACGATCAAAAATCTGCCGAACCTTTACCATTCTGGGTATTTTTATATCTCTTACAAGCTCGCTATAAACTGACATGAACTGCTTCACCTTGCTTATTGTGCAGATTTGATCTCATGCTAAAGATGTTTCCGCGGTTCTTGGTACAGACTTATTGTTCTATGTCAAGTAAAAATATCTATTACGTTCAATTTTTATGTTATCATAATCTTATTTGATATTCAATATTTGCTCAAAAATTTTTACTTAAAAATTATTGATATTGTTGCTTTATACAGGAAGCTACAATATAAATTAGTGCATATTATTCAAGTATTAGGTCATGCGATGATTTATGTTTGTCTAAATCTGCATAATCAGGACATAATGGAGAGGAACAGGAGACATCATATAGGCGGAGCCGGAAATATGTAACCATATCCTCTTGTATTCTGTTCCCTAATACATATTTCCGGCGCCTTTCGGGGACAAGTCTGCAACTCCGGCATCTACAGATTAAGCTCGATGAAAATCTTTGGAGCACCGGGCCCCCCCTTCCTAGTGCCCCAACTCTTGTCCCCCAATCATAATTAATTAAGAATTAATGTCAATAATCACCTTCATGATATCGTTCGAATGATTGTCTATATATTCGAAAGCGGCATCAAACTTATTGAGGCTAAACCGCTGTGTAACGAATCCATCGGTTTTCACCAAGCCATCATGAAGCAACCTGATTGCATCCTTGAAATCCTCTCGAACATACATCATGTGACCAATGAGGTTAACCTCCCTGCGCTGCAGTCGAGGTATTTCAAGTTCAACAGGTTCCTTGTAGTTACCTGTTATAACTATATCGGAACTCGGACGGCTTGCATCGAGAGCCGACATAAATGATCCTTTCGTTGCAGCCGCATCTATGATTACATCAGCTTTTCTGTGGCCGAAAGCCTTATCGATGGCTTCAGACAGGCTGATATCCTTTAAATTTGCGCAATATTCAATTCCGCATTTTTTGGCGTATTCGAGTTTGTTGTCCAATATATCGGTAATCAGGACCTTACCTGCGCCCAAAGCCTGGGCTGCCTGGGCAATAAGGTTCCCGATTGTGCCAGCTCCTATTACGGCTATATTGGCCCCTTTATAATTTACTCTCTTCACAGAACCAACACCGACGGACATTGGTTCTACCAAGGTTATTTTGTCAAAGTCCATATCCGGGGGGCAGAGATGCAGGTATTTCGGTTCAATCGCCACATATTCCGTCGCGAAACCATCTGCATGGACACCTTTAACCTTCAGGTTCTCACAAACATTAAACCGGCCTATTTTACACGGATAGCATTCACCGCAGAATATTTGCGGTTCCACTGTTACTCTGTCCCCGGCTTTGAATCCCGTAACGTTTGAGCCAGCTTTTTCAACTATTGCTGACACTTCGTGTCCCGGCACAACAGGATAGGACATATATTTATGCTTTCCATGATACATCTGGATATCTGATCCGCATACGCCTATGCTGACAACTTTAAGTAGTACCTCATCAGGAGTGATGCTCGGAACAGAAGTATCCTGATATTCTATCTTGTAAGGCCCTGTCAATACGGCTTTTTTCATTGTGCAGTCACTTCCTTGAAATCGCCCTTTCAGTTGCAGCCGCAATTGCCTCAGCATCAAGACCGTATTTTTTCAACAAGGCACTGTACGGCCCGCATTCTGCATGGCGGTCATTTACGCCGACAAATTCCTGTATCGCTTTTACATTGCTTGCAGCAAGCACTTCAGCGACAGCTCCGCCAAGACCTCCAATTATACTGTGTTCTTCGACAGTTACTATTGCCCCGGTTTTTGATGCGCAGTCAAGTATGAGTTCCTTGTCTATCGGTTTTACGCAGAACATATCGACTACACCCGCGGATATTCCCTTTTGGGCAAGAATTTCGGCTGCATCAAGGGCGAACTGTACCATCGCGCCATTGGCAATAATCGTGGCATCTTTTCCTTCGCGAAGGATCTTGCCTTTACCGGTCTCAAACAAGGTACCGGGTGTATAAATCGTTCTTGTCGCTTCCCTGGAAAGCCTGATATACATTGGTCCTTCAACTTCTATGGCATTTTTCACGAGCCAGTCGACCTGATACTCGTCAGAAGCCACAAAAACCTGGAAGTTCGGCAACGTACGCATGATGGCTACATCTTCCAGTGACTGATGGGTAGGCCCGTCGAACGAGTCAGAAAGCCCGCCATATCCGCCCATGAATTTTATGTTAAGCTTTGAATACGAAGAAAATGTCCTTGCCCCAAGAAGACCGATGGAGGAAAGAAATACGGCGAAAGTATTCACGAATGGTATAAAACCTACCGATGCCAGGCCTGCGGCCACACCTACCATATTCGCCTCGGCAATTCCTACATTTATAAAGCGTTCAGGGCATTCCTTGCCAAAAACAATGGACCTTGTGGAATTTGAGACGTCGGCATCAAGCACAAAAACACGTTCATTATCCCTGCCGTACTTAAGAAGCGATTCGCCATACGCTTCTCTCAAAGTCTTGCTCATTATTGTTCACCCCGCAATTCAGCAATTGCCAATTTATATTCCTCATCATTAATAGGCCTGCCGTGCCAGATATTCTTTCCCTCCATAAACGAAACGCCTTTTCCTTTTACTGTCTTCGCAATAATAATGGACGGCTTGCCTTTTACGGCCTTGGCGCTATCAATTGCATCACAAAGTTCTTCCACATCATGTCCATTGCATTCGAATACTTCAAATCCAAATGCCTTGAACTTGGCTTTCACATCTCCCAATGGCATAATTTCGTCAGTAGTACCGTCCAGCTGTACACGGTTATAATCCAGGATAGCAATAAGATTATCAGCCTTATACTTTGCGGCACTCATGCAAGCTTCCCATACCGTTCCTTCATTTATCTCACCGTCTCCCATGACCGCATAGACGGTGGCATCTGTGTTCAAATGCTTAAGTCCAAGTGCCATACCCACACAAGCTGACAATCCTAGTCCCAACGGTCCGGTAGTCAATTCGACTCCCAGCGTTTCCAGGGAACAGGGATGTCCCTGAAGACGCGTGTCGATTTGTCTCAGGGTCTTCATTTCATCAACAGGGAAGAATCCTTTTTCAGCAAGCACTCTGTAAAGCATGGGTGCTGCATGTCCCTTTGTAAGAACTATGCGGTCCCTTGCAGGCCAGCCGGGATTCCTGGGATCAACCTTTGCCTTTTCAAAGTAGAGTACGGTAAGTATTTCGCATACAGACAATGACCCGCCCGGATGCCCTGTTTGTACGGAGTGCAGGGTATCAATGACATCTATGCGGAATTTCTTGCACAATTCCTCAAGTTCTTGTTTTCTTTCCGCGGTCAAACCCATAAAATTGACCTCCTATCAACACATGGTAAATTACGATAAAAATTTAAAACAATCCTTCTATATAGATGCCGGAAGTGGCATCTATATAGAACAAACAGGAGATTAAAGAACAAATTAAGATAAATTCAATTCAATCAGACTTAAAGAGCGAACAGAATTTTACATCCTTCCTTCTTTCTGAACATCTCAAACGCCTTTTGCCATTCGTCTAAAGGGAGTATGGTATCCGCGAGAGGCTCAAGATTGACCTTCCCTTCCGCAAGCAACTGTAAAGCTTTCCGCCAACTGTGATTCCGCGAACCAAGGGATCCTGAGAAATGCAATTCCTTATAGCAAATCTTTTCTATGTCGAATTCAATCTTTTTGCCTGATAGACCTATCTGAGTAAAGTATCCCCGTTTCTTTATCAGATTTAATGCCGTATTAATTCCGGCTTCTGAACCTGAACACTCCAGGACTACGTCGACTCCGTAATTACCTGTAAGGTTGTTTACAAGGTCTTCGAGACTCTCAGTCTGGACGTTGACAGTATAGTCTGCCCCCAGTTTTTTGGCCAGTTCCAGGCGTTTAGCGTCAATATTGGTACCACTGACTATCACAGTTGCACCGTGAGACTTGGCCACCTGCATCGCCATAAGACCAACGGCTCCAGGTCCCGATACAAGCACGATGTCTCCTGGCACTATCCTGCACAGGTCATAAATTGCATGACAGACACATGCAAGGGGTTCAGTCATTGCTGCGGCAATATCAGAGACATTGTCGGGAATTTTATGTACTCTCGCAGCCGGCACTATCGTGTATTTTGTAAAAATTCCATTATACCAGTAACCGAGCGTCTTGCGTTCAACGCACAGATTGTAATAGCCTTCACGGCAATAATGGCAAACATCGCAGTAATGATATGCAGTTTCGCTAACCACACGGTCGCCCACGTTAAAGCCTGAAACTCCCTGTCCGACCTGCACTATTCTTCCCGAAAATTCATGTCCGACAACAACAGGCGGTTTTACGGGAATTGCTATATCACTCTGGTAGATGTGCAAATCCGATCCGCATATACCGGCATATTTGACTTCTATTTTTATTTCCCCTTCACCTGCAGTCGGTTCAGGTACTTCACGTATTTCCATATTGCCGGGACCGGCATCATATTTTACCAATGCTTTCATATCGAAATTACACCTTTTTGGGGTGCAACCTGACACCTCCATTCGTGTTCTTTAATCAAGCCACCCGACTGTTACACTTTCGCCCATGCCAGATCCAATGTTCTCTTGGCGTTAGCGATTACCACATCGGGATCTTCATCGCCCCATGGCTTTACTTCAAAGCTTACGATAGGTCTGTTCTTTTCGCTTATGAAGCCAATCTTCATAAGTGTCTTCAGGAATTCCGCCAATTCATCCACATCATTCTCACTGTTGGGGAATCCGAATCTCGGATGTGTGTCACCATATGCTTCGTACCTTGGATCCTTTACTACCGTATTGCCCATATGAGCATGAATGATATGGTCCTTCACCGGAAGAATGCTTTCCTCTATGGTTTCATGGAGTAAAGGTATATGCGACAGATCAACGAGCAAGCCGAAATTGTCATATTCTGCCTTGATTTCCTCTGCAAATCTCTTTGCCAGAGATGCCGGTCCAATCAGGGACTTTTTGTCTATGTCGTAGTCAAATACCTCAAGAGCTATCTTGAGATTGCCCTTGGACTTGGCATAGGCACACAGCTCTTTCGTGGATTTAACCAGTGCCTTGTATGACTCTTCCTTAGTTGCCTCATCATATTTTCCAGAAAGGAACGAAAAACCGACGGCACCCATTTCGTAGGCCTCATCTATCCCTTCCTTAAGGGTAGCCAGTGCTTCAAGGCGCTTTCCTTCATCAAGGCTGTTGATGTTAAGGCCTGTTGTCAGAAGCCTCGGCGAAGCTCCGTAAGCCACAGTCATGTGAGAAGTATCCAAAATCTTCTTTGCCCGGGACTTTACGGCAGTATCCTTTATCCAGGTAATTTCTATTGCATCAAAATAACTGTCAGTAGCTATCTTTTTTATGGTTTCCTCTATGGGGCCTTCCCCCTTCATGGTCTGGGGATAAGCCATAAAATGGATGAGTCCAACTTTCATATACTTCTTAATCGGTTCGTTCATGATATCTCTCCTTTCAAAAATGCCAGGCGATATTGTCCTTTACGGGTTTACCACATTGATCGGCGTACCCTCCATAAATTTCCTGAGGTTTTCGACAGCAATATTCATGAGGCGCTGGCGGGATTCTTTCGGCGCCCAAGCAATATGTGGAGTAATAATGCAGTTCTTGCATGTCAGAAGCGGGTTGTCCGGCCTGATCGGTTCGACTGATACCACATCTACGGCAGCCGCATACACTTTGCCGGAATCGAGTGCTTCCTTCAAGTCTTCTTCCACAATCAGCGGTCCGCGAGATGTATTGATGATAATAACACCATCCTTCATCTTCGCGATACTTTCCTTGTTAATCATGCCTTTTGTGGACGGGAAAAGCGGGCAATGCAGCGAGATAACATCCGATTTTGCATAAAGTTCATCCAGATCGGCAAACTTGATATCCTCAGTTTCAAGCGCCTTATTTATATTAACGTCGTATGCAAGTACCTTCATACCCATTGCAACAGCAATCTTAGCAGTATGCTGGCCAATACGTCCAAAGCCGATTATGCCCATCGTTTTGCCAGCAAGCTCAATCAGGGGATATTTCCAGAAGCAGAAGTCAGGGCAGTTTGTCCATTCTCCGGCTTTTACCGCTGCATCATGAGCAGCAACATGATGGCATATCTCAAGAAGCAGTGCAAATACATACTGTGCTACCGCCGTCGTACCGTAGGTCGGTATGTTACAAACGGGAATACCCTTTTCCTTTGCTGCTTCTACATCCACAATATTGTATCCGGTAGCCAAAACACCAATAAACTTGATGTTCGGGCAGGCATCAAGAACTTTTCTTGTTATGGGTGTCTTATTGGTAAAAACATATTCAGCATCCCCTATCCGGGGTATAATCAGATCCTCAGGCGTACGATCATAAACCGTAAGTTCGCCTAATGCTTCCAGACCGCTCCATGACAAATCTCCGGGATTTTCTGTGTAACCATCCAAAACGACTATTTTACCCATCAATATACCCCCTCCTCCACTGATATTTAGGTAACCATTCTATGCACAAATGACCCAACGGCCTCTTTATGCCATTTTCGGTCTTTTTGGATTATGTCATTAGATTTTAATGTTTTGTGTTAATAATAACAATTTTTACAATGTCCACATCCTTGCTTTTATACGTATAAGACATATGACGTCGTACGATATTATGTTAGTATATTTAATGATAAATGTCAATCAATTATTCATAAATTTTATGAAAAATATATAAATCGACATGGAGGGAACAGAGAACAAAAATAAACGGCTCTACGTCAAATCAGCAAGGAGATACATAGCGCCGTTTTCGCAAATGTATGAAAGTAAAGCTGCCAAATCAAGGTAACAGTTACATCTTAAGTCCAATCAATTCTTCCGTATAATCTATGCAGAGCATGGTTGAATCTCCTTTCAAACAGTGGTGTGGTAACTTCATCTTGATTGAGATTTCAACTCCATGCTCTCTTTGTTTACAAAAAAAGTTGGGGCGCCGAAACTATTACGTTTCGGCACCCCAACATTTATTATGGAACCTGATGCAACCCCGGAAAACAAAAGAGTTTAACCTCAAGCTATTTATTGTCATTATTTCGATAATTGGCCATTAATTCATCCAGGTAACGCCTGTTGAATTGCAAATGCCTAAACATGGCATCGCTTGCTCTTTCAGGTTCATGATTGGAGATTGCGTCAATAATCTCCCGATGAACCTGAATGGCTTTTAATCGTTCCGTATAACGGGGTAAACTGTTATACAGGGATATTCCGTTTGTAATTACAGGTATCAAATTAGGCATCACGGTATTCCGGGTACTCTCTGCTATAACGGTGTGCAGTTTGACATCCAGTTCATTATAATCCTCGTTCTGATGGGCCAACTCTTCAATTTTGCTGCATAGACCCCGCATTTCCTCAATCTCTTCATTTGTCGCATTCCGGGCGGCCAGGAAAGCGATTTGCGGTTCAAGTATAACGCGTATATCGATCAGGTCTGATGCCAGTTTGATTTTATCCTTGTAAAAAGCAAGTCCAAGAGGATCACTGGAAACCCCAGGCCTTTCGGTTACATACGTCCCCTTTCCCCTTCTGATTTCCAATATGTTTCGTGATACCAGCAATTTAACAGCCTCTCTTACTGTTCCGCGGCCGACGTTCAACTGCTTCGCCAGTTCAAATTCATTAGGTATTTTCTGTCCCCTGGCCAGGTTTTGATTTATGATAAGTTCCAGTAACTGATCAGCAACCCTCTCAGCAAGTGATGCGTTTCCATTTATTGCTTTCAACAACGTCAATTACCCCTTAACCTTAATTGTATATTTTGTTAAAAAATCCAAAATGTATTAATTTGCTTTCTTTAGTGACGTATGACGTATGATGTATGGTTCCTTTAAATATATTATCAGAAAAAAAACCATTCAACAATAATATATCATTACGCGGATTGCGTAATTAGTTTGTAGAAATAAAACATCAAAACCCTGCCCAATTATCTGGTTCCAAAACTAAGGTGCCTTGGGATAATCGTTCACTAGATAATACATTGGCGGCTCATCTTCCTCAATGGCCGGGAACCGCCCGATTTCCTCATAAAAGCGGTTGTCGGTGTAATCATCATTACACTCTGAAACCTCGCCCACCAATACGCGGCCCTTGCCGGGTTCTCCCCAGAACGAATGGTATTGGCCGGGATAAAGGGTGATGCTTTCTCCGGGCTCCAATCTAATCGTCGTACCTGCCGGAACTTCGTATTCCCTTCCGTCACTATGAACCGTTACCGGAGTATCCGCAAGTTTTTCGTCACTTGTTGAGTTATACAGCCTGATCATAAGGTTGCCGCCACCACGGTTGATGATATCCTCTGTCTTTTTCCAGTGGAAATGGAAGGGGGTAACCTGGTTTTCGCCGACAATCATGATTTTTTCGGCATATGTCTTTCTGTATTTGGGTATGCTGACATTTCCGTTCCTTAAGGTGAAGAGGAATAAACCTATGCGATAAAAATCCCCGCTTCCGAAATCGGTAATATCCCATCCGAGATGGTTATCCCTTATTTCGTCATACTCCTTCCCTTTTGAGCACCATTCTTCAGGAGACCAGAAGGCAAAAGGAGGCAATACGAACTGGTGTTCTTTAAGAAACTGAATGCCGTCCTGAATGATTTTGTTGATTTCCGAGCGTTTCATGCAGTTCACCCCTTTATTAAAATTTTCATATTCCTATGCTGAAATAGGCGCATCTTTATTGACCCAGGACATTTTTATAAAATACTTTCATTGCTTTTTCAGTATCCTTTTTCATGGCTTCCTGCGCCGCGAAGACCACATCGTGGAACAATGCGTTTGTTTTTTCGTCGAGCAGCTTTTTTGCGGCAAGCGTGCCTGCTCTTGACATATATGTATAGTAGTTGATTTTTCGAATGCCTTTGTCTATGGCCGTTATGTAGTCCTCATCGCTCAAACCCGATCCGCCGTGCATGACCAGCGGAATTCTGCTTCAATCCCTGCACCGTATTTTCTTGCCATTTTCACCGCCTTCAGGGTATTTTCCACGTTGTTCCCGAAGGCAAGCCTTGAGCCGTCATACATTACCGAAGTAAATCCAATCTCCAGAGCTTTTTCAATATAATCCAGCGTTTCACCGTGATCCAGGTGAACGCATACCGGAACCTTTGCCTTTTGGGCACAGAAAACCATGACGGGGCCGATCGCTTCCAGAGGCATAACGCTTTCATGGACCTGTGCGTGAGCGATGATTACCGGAACCTGAAAAGTTTCGGCATTCTGTAGTACGGCCATGATACTTTCCAGGTTGGGGGTGTTGAAGGCTCCGACGGCACAGTGATTTTTTTCGGCATAAGCCAAGACCTCTTGCAAATTTACCAGCATATCCATTCTCCCATCTATTGTGTTAATCAACCGGGCACCGAAGCCGGGAAATCTTTTGCTTTCTCTTCTTCTGGAGCAAACCAAGCAGCAGTTTCATACTGTTTGTATTTCTTTGATGGCATGAGAAATTTCCGGTTTGACTGATTTTGTTCAAACGGTTGCTTTATATTGTTCATAAAGCCTTTTTATCTCTTCAATATTCTTCATTCCCGAAATGGAATCCACTTCGGACAAATTGCAGGCCGCAGCCGCACAGGCTATTTGCAGGGATTCCTCAGCGGACAGATTCCGGTAAATGGAATACAGCATCCCGGCGCAGAACGCATCGCCGGCCCCTACGCTGCCTTTTATAAAGCCGGGCGGAAGCCTGAGTGACGGGCAACTTAAAAATTTCATGTCGGAAGTCATTGCCCACCCGCCTTGGGGCGCATGAATTACAACCATCTCCCGAACGCCCGCCTGCAATATTTTCTCACAGATCTTTCTCACGGCCTTTTCATCAATCTTCCCGTCCGGCCCGTAAGGGCTGATGTTGACCGTTTTTCCGGCCTCAATCTCATTAATGATGACATAATCGCAATATTTCAGGCTGGCCTGGACTATCTCCGAATATCTGTCATTCTCCACGCTTACCATGTCCATGGAGGTTTTTATGCCTTTCGACCGGACTTTTGCCAGCGTTCTCGCCATCACGGTGCCATATTCCGGATCTTCTTTGTCAAAAGGCTCCATCAGCATGGCATATCCCATATGGAACATGTCAGTATTGATAGAATCAAAATCGATGTCTTCATAAGAATAACGTCTGCTTACGCCTTTGGCAAAAAAGAAGGTCCGCTCTCCCGTGGATTCAACAGTCATGCAGTCAGTGAACGAAGTTAGCTCACCATCAAATATCTTAATCCCATCTGTATTGATCCCGTGTTTTTTGAGAACGCTTAAAACAAATGCACCATTTTCATCGTTGCCGATTCCGCCGTATGCATAAAGCGGAATGGTTGGGTCGATTTTTGAAAGATTAATAATGGTGTTGCTCACACATCCGCCCACATTCCTTGTGCATGACAGAATGTTGCTCAGCATTCCCTTTTCGGCATAATGGTCAATCACTTTGTTATAATCAACAGTTATCGTGCCTGCGATTGAAATACCCCTTTCCAAGGACATCACTTCCCTTCGCATGCTTTTGATGTTTATTGTTTAAGAAATTGATTGATATTTCTTTCAAGTATCTTTAAGGAACCTTCTATATTCTTGTCGGAGCTTATGATTTCCTGGATACCGCCGTTTGCTATTGTGATGGCCTCATTGTATTTTAAGATTTTGGGAGCGACGGTACCCTCCTCGATCACCCTGCTTAGCAGGACATTGTCTATAACCTTTTCGCTTTCTTCCATATCTTCCTGCAGAATCATTTCGGCTTCCTGCGAGCTTGTGACATTTTTCAATACTGACGCGCCCTGGGAATATCTGAATATGTCCATTTGTATTTCTTCATCATAGGTCAGGAGCTTCAGGAATTCCCAGGCCAGTTCTTCATGGGCCGTTTTGCTGCTTATGCCCATTAAAAGCGTATTGACTTCGGATATGTTTCCGCCGTCCTTACCGGCCGGAAACGTGATGCAGTCCCACTGGAAATTAAGATACTTTTTGATTTTGTACGGATATGTCTTATATGTCCGGTATTCCGCGAAAGAAAGGGGCATAAACACGACATTTCCCTTGTCAAAGTCCTCCTGCGTGATGGTCTGCTTATTGTTTAAATCATACAGCGATTTAATAAATTCTACGGCTTCGACCACCTTTTCATTGGAAAGGTCGATTTTCATTTCATCTTCATCGAACAAAACGGCTCCGTTAGTGCATGCAGCATCCAGCCAATCGTAGTTGTAAATGCCGAACTGATCCAGGATGCCATCGCCGTTAATATCCTTTGTAACTTTTTTACATATATCGTACAGATCATCCCAGGTCCAATCGTTGCTAGGAACGCTGATTCCCTCCTTCTCAAGAAGCGTCTTGTTGACAAAAATAAGAGTGGGAACTGTTTCATAGGGAAGCGCATATTGAACCCCATGGTATTCGCCTGATAAAAGGGCTGTCTTGAAATATTTATTCCTGTCAAATGATTCATCGCGGTCTATCAGCTCATCCAGGCTTTTTAATATCCCCAGTTCGGCAAACTGGTTAAAATCGTCCGACAAAATCATGAAAACGTCAGGGGTTTTCCCAAGCAGCACTTGCTTGGACAGCCATTCGGAATAGTCGTCCTTGAGAATTCCGCTGTAGTAATGGATTTTTACGTTTTTATGCTTTTGCTCAAACAGCTCGATCGCCTTGTCAATGATGACGTAGCTGTTGGCATTGGCAACATCCCAATTGCTGCCTGCAAACATGCCGAACTCAAGAACCACGGTGTTGTTCCTGGCATTGATGTATATTCCTGCAATGACGGCCAGCAGAACCAAAACTGCTGTTGCGGCAATGTATTTTATCCTATTCATAATAATGCACCATATTTATTCTTCCTGTCCCCGCCTGGATTGCCCAAATGGCGAGCTGGGTCCTGTCTCTCAATTTCAGCTTGCTTAATATTGTACTGAGATAATTTCTTACTGTTCCCTCGGACAGATTTAGGGTTTCGGCAATTTCTTTATTGGAAAGCCCGTATGCAACCTGCTCTATTATTTTCCATTCGGTCTTTGTCAAAGTCTCTACTTCCTTTTTGCCTACCTCGATGGGATTATAGCCTTTTGCCATCTGAGAGAATAATTTAACCACCTTGGTTGCGATATCGGGGTTAATCATGGCCATGCCGCTGTAAACCGTATGAATTGCCTTTACCAGTTCGTCTATTGAAATACCCTTTAAAATATAACCGCTTGCACCGTATTTCAGGGCGTTGTATACGTATTCGTCGTCGTCGAAGGTAGTCAATATGATGATTTTGATATCGGGATAATTTTCTTTAATAATCCTGGTGCATTGCACTCCGTCCAGCTTGGGCATGCGGATGTCCATCAGGATGACATCGGGTCTGTTTTTCCGTATGCTTTGTATGACTTCCAGGCCGTTTGCAACCACATCAGTAACTTTAATATTTTCCTGATTGTTCAGCACAATCTGGAGGCTTGTACGAATCAGTTCCTGATCATCCGCGATGAGAACCTTAATCATATTCTTCACCCCACCTTATCGGTATTCGCGCGGTTACAATGAAACCATTGGTACCGTCAAATTCAACAGTTCCGTTGAGCATTTTTATTCTTTCCATGATATGCCTTGTACCGAATCCTTTTTTCATATCCTTACAGCCAATGCCGTTGTCCCTGACCGTAAGGATTACTTCGCCTTCCCCGCCTTTGATATTTACCCATATCCGGGAGGCCTTGCCATGGCGGATGGCATTGGTCAGACTTTCCTGTATCACCCGGTATATGGCGTCTTCTTCATCCGGGGCAAAGTGCAGGTTGACATCGGATTCAAAATATACATGGGTGTTTGTCATTAACTCAGTTTCAATGATCATTTGGTGAATGGCTGACTCCAGATTCAGCCTTTCAAGGGCGTCAGGCCGCAGTTTGTTCACTGATCTGCGTATTTCATTGATGCCTTCCCTCGTCATAGTGGATATAACTTCAAGCTGCTTTTTTGTTTCCTGGGGGTTTTTTTCAACCATGGTTATACATGCATCAATACCTGCCGATATTCCGGTGAGGGTATGTCCCAGGGTGTCATGTATTTCCCTCGCAAGGCGGTTGCGTTCCTTGGTTTCACCCATCTTTTCCATGAGCTTGGAATACTCCTTGAGCTGCTCATTGGCTTGCTGCAGGTCCTCATTTGCTTTTCTCAGCTGTTCGTACAGGCTGTTGACTTCATCTATGGTTCCTCTCTGGTTTTGAATAACATAAATACAATAGATAATAAAAACGAGCATGTTGGTGGAGTTGACGATGTTGAAAAATCCCAGCAGATACTGCTGTGTCCCGGCATCGTAAAAGCTGATGTAATCATTGATGGAATATAGCCTGAAACTGAATGAGAGTATTTCATAATCGGCAATAACGATGCTCAGAACCGAGATGAACATCAATAAATACTTTCCCTTGGTCCCTTTCGTATAGGTTATAATGTTGGCGATCACAAGGAAAAGTATGCCGTTGTAGTTGAAATTCATTATGTAAATAATTGCAATGCTGACTGCAAAATCAACAAGAAGGGTACAGTATGCTATCCTGTCGTTGTTCTGGTGGATGTATTCCCGGATAAAAAAAGTCAATATCAGTATGCCGAATAAACCAACCGATATGTAAATGTTTCTGTATGGCTTCCATGGCAGGGTGTTGATCTTCCCGATAAACTCCCTTGCCATAAAGCTATTGCATATTTTTATTGTTGTAATATATATAAATACGGTTACAAACAATACAGCTATTAAGTTGATGGCATACAGTAAAACTTTGAAATTTGTAAACTTCTTCTCCTGCATACACAGCTCTTCATTCAAAAGTCTCATTGCCATCCGTTAATTGAAAACTGATCAAGGTTTTCTTTCGTAATCAATGTAACAGGGACGACTATGTTTCGCTCAACTTCCTCCCCGTTCAAATACGCATAAGCAACCTCTGCCGCAATCTTTCCCATTTTATGGGGATATTGGGCGCTGGTGCCTTCCAGATATCCTTCATTGATCATCATTTTCCCGTCGGGAGAGCCGTCAACGCCGTATATGAGAATATCGCCGTTCATGTGATGGGACGTCAGCGCAGCCAGCGCTCCCAATGCCGTGGGATCGTTACCTCCAAATATCACATTGAAGGATGCGCCGGATTCAATAATTTCGTCCATCACATCCATGGCAATTTCCAGTTCACCGCCTGCGGCTTTCTGGACGACAACTTTGTAATTGTCGTTCCCCTTAATGGTGTCCAAAAACCCCTGCACCCTTTGGGTAATGGAGTTAATATTGGGCTCGTCCAATATGACAATTTCTGCGGAGTCCAGTTTTGACATCATGTCGTTTGCGCACTGGACTCCGGCATTATAATTGTCCGATGCAATGATTGATACCACGTATTCTTTGTCGTAAACCATCGTGTCAACGTTAAATACAGGGATATTGGCATTTTTACAGGCAATTAATGCAGGTTTCACCTTTTTCCAGTCAACAGGATTAAGAAAAATGGCTGCGACCTTTTCCTCAATCATCTCGTATATCTGGCTGTTTTGCTTTTCCTGATCCTGCGCAGGGTCCCTGGTGATGAGATAATCTCCGTTTGCCTCAACAACTTCCTTGATGCCATCGTTAAGTATTGAGAAGTACGGATTATTCATGGTCATATATGTGGCGCCGAATTTTCTTGGTGTATCGCTTGTTTTATGAACCTCATTAAAAAGCTCGATATATCCCAGTAAAGCTATTAGTACAACGGATATGAACACAATAAACAGCAACAGCTTTCTGCTGATTTTTTTGAGCATATGTACCTGTCCCTTATTCTCATGTCCGTTTCTGTATAAATTGATTATAACACAAAGCTGCACTATTTAATGCTGATTATTTCACCTGAACCTTTATTTTGTCCTTGTTTTCCTGCCTGATGTAGTCAACGAATACGGCCAGCAGTATGACGGCGCCCTTAATAACGTACTGCCAGAAAGAGTTTACGTTCAGGAGGTTCAATCCGTTATTCAGAATACCAATGATCAAACCACCGATTACGGTACCGCCGAGTGTTCCGTAACCGCCGGCCATGCTGGTTCCGCCGACCACAACTGCGGCAATGGCATCCATTTCAGCGCCCTCGCCTGCGGTAGGCTGTCCTGAATACATTCTGGAACCCAGAACAATGCCTGCAAGACCTGCCATCAGCCCTGAATAAGCATATACAAAAAACTTAACCCTCGATACTTTGATACCAGAAAATTCGGCTGCCTGTGAGTTGCCACCAACCGCATATATGTGACGGCCCATTCTGGTTCTGTACATTATGATTGCCGTTACGATCAAAACAACTATCAGGATGATGACGGGAGTAGGAACCGCTCCGATGTAACCTGCACCGAGGAACTGCCATTCTTTTGTGACAACTCTTACGGGCGAACCTCCGGTGTAGACGTAGGCCAATCCTTTGGCAATATTCATTGTAGCCAGTGTGACAATAAAAGGAGGAATTGTTGTCCTGGAAATGACAATGCCGTTAAAAATGCCAATGATCAACCCCACCAATACGCCTATTACCATGGCAACTCCAAGAGGCATGTTATACCGTACCACCGCGCCTGCGGCAAGGCATCCGGACAATGCAATGACCGAACCGACCGACAGATCGATTCCGCCCAGTATGATGACCATTGTCATGCCGCACGCAAGAAACAGGTTTGTCGAAATTTGTCTCAGAACGTTAAATATATTCTTGGTGGTTAAAAAGGTTTTCGCAGTAATGGGATTTACCGACAGCGCCACGCACAGCACCAGCAGGGCTATGAGTATACCCAGATTGTTTTTAAACCATTGAGCAATACCATTAAGAAAGTAAGCAACTGTATTTTTTTTGCTGCTTTCCACCTTTTCCATTACATTTCCTCCTTAATCCGACTATTTTGCCGCAAGCCTCATGATTTTTTCCTGTGTGACCTCTTCATGGTTAAGGCACCCTGTAATCTTTCCTTCACACATAACATATATCCGGTCGCTCATGTTAATAAGTTCAGGCATTTCAGAAGATATCATGATAATTGCCATGCCCGATTTTGCAAGGTCATTCATGATGGCATATATCTCCGACTTTGCGCCTACGTCCACACCTCTTGTGGGTTCATCCAGTATCAATATTTTCGGAGATGTGGCCAGCCATCTGCCGATCATGACCTTCTGCTGGTTTCCGCCCGAAAGTTTTCCTACGGCCTGCTCCATGGAAGGCGTTTTTGTAGACATCAGTTCAATGTATCTTTGTGTTATTTCTTCTTCTTTTCTGCGGTTTACTGAAATCCCTTTAATGAATTCCTTAAGTACCACAATCGTCGAGTTGAACTTTACGCTCTGAATGTGAAACAATCCTTCCTGCTTACGGTCTTCAGGCACCAGGGCTATTCCATGTTTTATGGCATCAGACGGGGATCTGATCTCCACTTTTTTGCCTTCGATGTAAATGTCCCCTGTATAATCCTTTGTAAGGCCAAAGAGACATTTCATCACTTCGCTTCTTCCGGCGCCTATCAGTCCGGCAAAACCTACTATTTCTCCCTTTTTTACCTCGAAGCTCACGCCTTTTACTGTTTTGTGGTCGTTGATGTTTTCACACCTTAATATGACTTCCCCATCCTTACTGAAATCCCTTGTATAGTAATTTTTCAGCTCGCGGCCAACCATCATGGAGATCAGTTCGTCATTTGTGGTCTCCTTGACGACCCTTGTCCCGATATACGAACCGTCGCGCATTACGGTAACCCGGTCACATATTTCAGAAAGCTCGCTCATTCTGTGCGAAATGTAGATAATGCCTACCCCTTTGGCCGTTAGATTGCGCATGGTCTCAAAAAGGAACTTGACTTCCTTTTCTGAAATGGAAGATGTCGGTTCGTCCATAACAAGGATTTTTGAATTGTAGGATATGGCTTTGATTATTTCAACCAGCTGCTGCTGCGCAATCGTCAAATCCCTGATCATTGACTTTGCACTGATATTGAAGCCGTAGCTGTCTATTAATCGCTGCGCATCCTCGTACATTTTGGCGGAATCTACAATAGCCCCCTTCATCGGTTCCCTGCCAAGAAAGATGTTTTCAGCCACCGTCATGTAAGGTACCAGTACCAGTTCCTGGTGGATAATGGCTATTCCGCATTTCTGAGCGTCACTGACTCCTCTGATTTCCACTTTCTGTCCTTCAATGTATATTTCTCCCTGATCGGCACTGTAGATTCCGCCCAATATCTTTATGAGGGTGGATTTTCCGGCACCGTTTTCACCGAGAATAGCATGGACTTCCCCTGCTCTCAGCTCAAAATCAACGCCTTTCAATGCATAAACACCAGGGAATGTTTTATGTATGTTTTTCATTTGCAATAAAACATCAGTAGCCAACCGATCACCCACTTTCCGCCGACTTTTTTAAAAAACGGGGTGTTCCAAAACGCACGACAACAAATGAGTATGCAGCACGTTTTGTAACACCCCTGGTGAGATATTACTGCCAAGAGTCTATACCATATTGCTGCACGTTATCAGATGTGATGAGGAACGTCTCAACAGGATATCTGTCTTCCACTTTCTCCCCGGCAAGAAACTTATACATAACCTCTACCGAAGTTTTTGCTATATTGATGGGGGACTGGGCGCCTGTACCTTCCATAAGGGAATCTCCGCGGGCAAGCTCAGCCTTAACGTCGGGAGAACCGTCAACACCGTAAATGAGAACATCCTTGAGTCCTGCAGCATTGGCAGCTGCCAGGGCGCCAAGTGCGGTAGGATCATTGCCGCCGAAGATTGCCACGACATCGCCGTGCGCCTGCAACAGGTCTTCCGCAATATCCATGGACACTTCAAGATTTCCTTTTGCATCCTGTTCAGCAACAATTTCAAAGTTCTTTCCTGCAATTGCGTCTTTAAATCCGTTTACTCTGTCGCAAATGGAGTTCATTGTAGGAGAATTAAGTATGATGATTTTGCCGCCGCCGGGCACTTTCTTAACAAGGTCCTCGCCGCATACATAACCGGCATTGTAGTTATCTGAGCCGACGTATGAGAAGCAATAAGACAAGTCAGCTACTTCGGTATCAAAATTGAGGATCGGTATGCCGGCTTCTTTCAGCATGTCAAGAGCAGGCAGGATACCTTCAGCTTCGGCAGGATTCAGGAAGATTGCATCGATTCCCTGCGTAATCATGTCTTCTATCTGGGTAATCTGGCGTGTAACATCATTGGCAGGGTCAGTGGAAATCAACTTGTCTCCTCTTGCTTCCACTTCTTTTCTGATGGTATCTTCAAGAATTACGAAGAATGGGTTCGTACCGTCCATGCAGGTATAGCCGAATGTCCATCCGTCTGGGGGCCTTTCTCCAAGGGGACCGACTTTCTTTTCTTCTTGTGCCTCTGTTTCTCCTTGTGCCTCTGCACTGGGAGCTGCTGATTGAGTTGGCGTCTGTGCGGCATCCGTATTCTGCGTCTGCCCGCAACCGGTTAGCAGCAAACTCAGAACCAATACAGTACACAACAGAACACTCAGTAATTTTTTCATAAAAGTATACCTCCTTTTGTGTTTATATTTTAGAGATAACTAAACTGACTCTTTTTTTCACCTGCATTCTGTAACGATAAAAACATTACTTTTGTCATATCCATTTTTGAAAATCTCACACCGGGCCATTACAGGAAAAATGTAAGCATGCCTCACCCTGTCATTGTGGATAAGGTACCTTAAAAGCATGAGTTTTCCATGCCCGTTGACACTTGTTCACAATGGCATGTTGGGTGTGTTGCCGCATTTTTTTCTTGTTCTGCACGCAATGAAATACCGGGCAAAGAATGAAGACCTGGGTGAAAAGATCGGCTCAGGAGGTAACCAACCAGTAAAGATGACTCTGGTGGGTGATGGCGCAAAATATGCGTGCCTTGGAACGAACGAAAACCCCATAAATAAATCCGAACCGACAGCCAAGCGAGCTGGGGTTCGGATTTGTTTTATTTGGACGTGTTTTTGAAATCACCGGACAGAAATTTTGAAGACCGCGGTTTGTGCGGCGGAGGCCTGCCCCTCCAAGTCTCTGCAGTACCTGAAGGTGATCGTTGTTTCGCCGGCTTTTAAAGCCCTGTAAGACCAGCCGTAGATCCCTCCGGCGCCAACGATCCCTTCCCTGGCGCTTGTGATGTATGATTGACAGACAGGCGATATGACGCTTTCGTCGGAAATCTCATAATGCCAGGTATAACCCGTGGTGGGGTTGCCGCTCAGCGTAATGATCCCGATATCTCCCACGGCTAACTTATTGACCTTACCGGGGGCAAGCGTTATCGGCCCGGAATAAAGAAACCTGTATTCCGGCTTCAGCATCCCTTTCAGGTCGCAGTAACGTATTGTGAATTCCTGAATACCGGCCGCATAAGGGAAATACTCGTATTGCTGAAAATAGAAAACAAGCCCGTCATTGGATAGGAAGAAGGCGGGATTTTCCCCGATATCATAGAACTTTGTCCCGGGAATCTCCACGAGCTCCCCCGCAGCTTCCCTCTTGTCAATTTCTTTCCTTATAGCTGAGTTGATATAATCCCTGTATCCGCTGCCACTTTGCATCAGGTCTTCAAGGGAAAGGTTCCTGCCTGCCAAAAGGTCGAAGGTATAGGAAATCTGTTCAGTTAACCCGTGAGCGCCTCCGGAATACTGGTAATCCGTCAGTACAACGCTTAGAAGTCCGTTCCGGTTATACTTGATCGAATAATCAAAGTATGTCTCGCACTGATTCGGGCTGCCGGCATAGCCCTTGTCAAACGACTGTTCCATGGCTGCGGCATTTTTTCGGCCTTGGCTTTCGGCGTCGAGCGCCGCCTGCTTAAATACTGAATTTATGGAAGCCTGCACGAGGCTGTCCGGCAGGCCGGATATCTGCGGATATTGTATTGTCGTTTTCAGATATTTCTCCTGATATTCAATCTTCCCGACTGAGACGAAAATACTGTTTTCGCAGACAGACCGAATGTCGACCCGGTTTTCTTCGGAGTCATATTTTGTATACGTTGAGAAGATTGAGTCAAACAGGCCTGATTCCATATATGTTCTGCCTGAAATTATCCTGATGCTTGAGTCCGTTGGAGTAAAGAAGCTGTGCCCCCTGTCGTCGATTTTCTGATTCGTCAGGTCCAGCACAACTTGGTCCCCGTTTTTACGGATCGTAACTGTCCGCAGGCCGCTCTCATCGGACCAGATCATTTTGTAACCGAGCGCTTCGCAAACGGAGCGGACAAGCACATAAACAGTGTCACCAATAATAAAAGCCTGTGAATCCAACGGCGTGTCGTCCAAAGTAACGGACGCGGAAGAATCAAGAGCCAGAGAGTTTGTGCCCGCAAAGGCGGAGAAAACGAGCAGCACCGCAAGAAGCGCCGCAAATTTCTTTTTCATTTCAACACCTTCTTTTGTTAATGCAGGAACAGACACTCCTTTGGCTAAGGTGTTTTGTGCAAATCCATTTTAACCGGTGTGCCTTGTTCCTGCTCTATTTTCCCTCAATGTTCAGGATTTATTGTAGTCCTGCATTATAGGACTGTCAAAAATAATGGACAGTCGCAACTCGAGGGGGTGTAGGTTATGGATTGCATCCTGACAGACATGAGAATCGTCACCTCTTACCTCGTTGGCAGCTATAATTCCGGAACGGTTCTTGCTTCTTTATTTAAAAATTTGAGCAATATCGTGCATGCTTGCGCCCTTGTGGCATTCTTGTGAAAGCCAAAACTTCCATCGGCAAAACCAGACATGATACCTGAAGCCAGTATTTTTCCGGCTATTTCTCTTTCTTGCGGGGTAAGGGCAGAATAATCAGAAAACGAGGAAGCATATCTTTCCCAATTATCAAAAGCCGCTTCATTCTTTTCAGCCCGAAGAATCAGTTTTGCCATCTCGCCACGGGCAATGGGCCTGTCGTAATTATCAAACTCGTCTTTTTCAATCAAGCCTATTTCTAAAGCCTTGTTTATGTAATTCCTCGCCCAGTAATCACCTTTAACCGGTTTCAGATCGTATCCCATAGCCGCAACAAGCATTTTGATGAACTCTGAAACGGTGATGTTTTCCACAGGCCTGAAAGTATTATCTGCATAACCGCTGATAAGCCCCTCTTTAACCGCCCTTGTCACGCTGTTATAATACCAGTCTGAACTTTTCACATCAGAGAAGCTGGGGTTTTTGGCCGCATCTTTTATCTTTTGATAATCTTCGTCCTGCCAGATTAACTGTCCTTCTGTAAATGCCCATTGGACTGAATAGTAATTTTTGCCGAGAAATTCATTCAATATATTCTGTATGCTGGTGATAGATGTATAAAGCGTTCCGTCCCTGCTGAACAGTTTGAAGGTATATGCCGCATAGGACGATTCCATAGTCTGTAGTTTTCCGTTAAAATATATTTTTGGATTTTTATATTGTATTAGATTGATGCGCCATCTGGGATACTCTTCTTTAAATACGATTTTTATGGTTCCTTTTTCTGAACGGATATCCATAACCTTGTTGCCCATATCCAGACTGACCGAATATCCCAGGAACTCCATCGTTTGCTTTATAGGTGCAACGGCTGTGTAACCCTCGGAATAAACATCACCCTCTATATATGGCTTTTTCCCATTTTCATAAATGAGTTCATAATCATTGTAGTAGGACTCAAGTTCAGTCAACGGCTTGTCATAAAGAACAAGCGCATTATCTTCCCAGGTGGAAGATTTCCTGTATAAAAAGTAAGACAACACAAAAGGCTGAATGTATATTTTCCCATTTATCCTTTCGCTGTAAAAATCATACTCGCCCATGATGTTCCTAATCTCGTTGCCGTTGGCGATTATCATATTTCCGTCCGTGGGGAAAACGACTCTAAAGTTATATTTCGGGTTTATGACGGTCGCATTGCCCGTTTTCCCATCATAGCTGTATGAGCATCCAAAATGCTCGGCTATTGGCTTTAAAGGCAGCAGGTATATATAGAAACCATTGCCGATAGAGTATTTTATGGGCTGATAATCCTCAGGAAATTCGATGACCTTATCCACATCTTTCACAGTGAATGTTTCATAGGTCCGGGCATGAACCGGAAGCCAGAAACTGAAATTAACACAGATGAAACTGATCAATAAAAGAATGGTTAACGCCTTTTTCATAAAAAGTCTCCCCCTTAAGCTGTAAATGTATTAATAAATGCATACATACCACTTTTCTGTGTACCAAAAACATAATTAATACTAAACATCGCTTTATGCGACAGCTGTATCGATTTGATAATGAATATAAAATATCTGGACTTTCATCCATTAAGACTGCGCCCGTGCCGGGCGCAAAACAAGGGCGGAAATATCTGCATTTCGCAATATCTCCGCCCTTTCCTGAACTGTCCAGCAAAACGTTATTGCTGTTATTTTTTATTAAGTGCCATCTTAACCTTTTCGACTATTTGTCTGTGGGTCAGTCCAAATTTCTCTAATAATTCCTCGGCCCTTCCCGAACAGCCGAAAACATCTTCAACTCCAACCTTCAAAACAGGTACCGGTGTGCTTTCGGATACTACTTCTGCTACAGCAGAACCAAGCCCGCCTATTACGCTGTGCTCTTCAACCGTTACAATTGCACCTGTTTCCCTTGCAGCCTTAATGATAATATCCCTGTCTATCGGCTTAATGGTGTGCATATCGATTACCCGGGCTTTTATTCCCTCTTTCTGAAGCTCCTCGGCCGCCTTCAGGGATTCCTGGACCATCAGGCCTGTTGCAATTATGGTGGCGTCATTTCCATCTGTTAATGTCACGCCTTTGCCCAATTCAAACTTATAGTCCGGATATTTATCCGTTACAGGTTCAGCTGCAATTCTGCTGGTTCTGAGATAGCAGGGCCCATCATATTCTATCAGCGCTTTTACAGCTTCCCTTGTTTCATTGGCATCGCACGGAGAAACAACAACCATTCCCGGTACAGCTCTCATCAGGGCTAAATCTTCCAGGCACTGATGGGTTGCACCGTCTTCTCCAATCGTAATTCCGGCATGGCTCCCAACTATTTTTACGTTTAAGTGGGGATACGCAACTGAATTACGAATCTGATCATATCCTCTTCCGGCAGTAAACATTGCAAACGAATGACAGAAAACAATTTTGCCCGTTGTCGCCAACCCTGCGGCAACACCTATCATGTTTGCTTCCTGAATCCCCAGGTTATAGAAACGTTCGGGATACTTGGCCCCAAATATGCAGGACATGGTGCATGTAGATACATCTGCATCCAAAGCCACAATCTTTTCGTTATTTCCGAATTCACAAAGTGCCTCACCGTAAGCAATTCTCATTGGAACTCTGTCTCCCATTGTTTCCCCCTCCTTAAACTGTCGCAGTATTCAATTTCTCCTCTATGCTTGCAATCTTCTGGTCCAATTCTCTGAATGCTATCTCAAATTCATCCTTTGACGGGCATTTTCCATGGAATTTCACCTGATTCTCAAATATTGAAACGCCCTTCCCCTTGGTTGTACTTGCAACAATAACCGTCGGTTTATCACTTGAAGATTTTGCCTTGTCTACGGCGTCGGATATTTCCCTGACATTATGGCCATCTATTGCAATGACATTCCAGCCAAAGGACCTGAACTTCTCATCAATCGGGTATACTGACATGACTTCTTCCACAGTCCCGTCCAGCTGGAGTCTGTTGTTGTCAACAAATACAACTAAATTATTGAGCTTGAGATTGGCAGCAGCCATAACCGCTTCCCATATCTGACCTTCCTGAATCTCTCCGTCTCCCAGTATCGCATATACCCAATAATCAATCTTGTCTATTTTGCTTGCCAAAGCCATTCCAACCGCTGCGGACAAGCCCTGACCCAATGAGCCTGTTGACATGTCAACGCCTGGTACTTTTATGTACATGTGCCCCGACAAGCGGCTGTCTATAGCCCTGAATGTCTTCAATTCGTCCAAGGGGAAAAATCCTCTGTGTGCCAGGGTGGCGTAGCCTACCGGAGTACAATGCCCTTTTGAAAGAACAAATCTATCCCTGTCCTTTTTCCTCGGATCCCGCGGATCTATGTTCATTTTCTCAAAATACAGTACAGTAAGCATTTCCGCTATGGAAAACGAACCGCCGACATGTCCGGAACCGGCGTATTGTATTGCCTCAAGTGCTGACCTGCGTATTTTATAGGATAGAAGTTCCAATTCTCTTGCTCTCTTTTCTTCCATTACTTATATAACCTCCTTATATATACTGTCTGATCCCGACGGGTTCAGAAATTTTATCACTTGAGCATCCTGTCAATCCCGGTTGAATTCACTCTAACCGCAGGTAACATGGGTGATTTTATGAAAATTTGATGCTTATCCGGAAATACATCGACTGATACGTGAACATTCTGTCTTAACCACGATATGTCTTATGCACGATTCTTTTTGTTTCTCTGCATGTCAATATACACGGCCATCAGAATAATTAACCCTTTGGCCACATACTGCCAGTAGGAATTTACCCTCAGCAGATTCAAGCCATTGCTGATTATACCGATGATTAAAACGCCTATAACCATTCCGCCTACTGAACCTACGCCGCCATACATACTTGTTCCGCCTACAACGGCTGCTGCAATCGCGTCGGTCTCGAAACCTAATCCGACTGAAGGTTGTCCGGAAGACATACGGGCAGAAAGTACAATACCTCCACATGCAGCCAGGAAACCGCTTATAGTCCAAACAATTATCTGTATGGCCTTGATATTGATACCGCTGTATTTCGCAGCTGTGGCGTTTCCGCCTACCGCATAAATATTGCGTCCTGTCTTGGTCTTGTTTAACAGGATATATGTAAGGAACACAAAGAACATAACATAAACTACCGGAAGGGGTAATGGCCCCAAAAAGCCATTGCCTATTTCTGTATATTGATCATTCATGATCGTAATGGGTTTGCCACCTGCGATAAGAAATGCCGCGCCACGGCAAACGCTCTGCATTGCCAGAGTAACTATAAACGGATGGATTCCCGTGTACGAAATAATAAATCCATTCAGGAACCCGACAATAATACCTACAAACAGGGAAACAACGATTGCCACAGGTATTGACGCCTCAAATCTTTGTATCAGGGCAACCGATATACAGCCGGACAGTGCAATCAGTGCCCCGCCGGTTAAATCTATACCGCCCAGCATCAGACTGAGCATTACGCCTATGGCAAGAAACGCATTTGTAGAAACTGTCCTTAATACATTGATGAAGTTGGATACGGTAAAGAAATTTTCCGCGATGAGGCTCATAACAACAAATAAAATTCCAAATGCAATTATGATGCCAACATTTACTCTAAAGAACTCCTTTACCGAACCAAATATGGAATTTTCCAGCTTGTTGGTTTTGGTCTTCACCTTATACTCCCCCCATTGCCAAACGCAAGATATTGCCTTGGTCAAATTCTTCCTTCATGACTTCCCCGGCTATTCTGCCCTCGCGTACTACTATGATTCTGTCACACATATTTATAAGCTCGGGCAGCTCCGAGGACACCATAATGACAGCAATCCCCTGTGCCGCCAACTCGTTGATAATTTTATAAATCTCCGCTTTTGCTCCGACATCAATACCTCTCGTGGGTTCATCAAGGATAAGGATACCGGGATTTGTAGCAAGCCACTTAGCAAGTACGACCTTCTGCTGGTTTCCTCCTGACAGATTCATTACTCTTTGTCTTTCAGAAGGGGTCTTAATGGACAGGCTCTTAATGCTGTCATCAACTATCCGCTTCTGAACATTTTTGTTTACCCTTAATTTATTGATAATCTTCTCTAAAACCGTAATGGTGATATTGAAGGAAATAGTATTTTTTAATATCAGCCCTTTAAGTTTTCTATCCTCCGGGACCAAAACTATGCCCAGCCTTTTACTTTTCAGAGGGGTTAAATTCTTGTACTGCTGGCCATTGATATATACTTCCCCGCTCTTTTGGGGCAAGAGGCCAATAATAGCCTCCATCAGTTCTGAACGGCCTGCGCCTATTAGGCCATAAAAACCTAATATTTCACCTTTTTTTACCTCAAATCCGCAATTATATACCTTTCCTTCCACGGATATATCTTTAACTTTCAGTACCGGCTCGCCTATCTTATTGTAAGTGCGTACATAGTAGTTCTTTAACTCCCGGCCGACCATCATGGGGATAAGTTCTTCCCTGTTGGTCTCCCTGGTAATTTTCGTCCCCACATAGTTTCCATCCCGCATTACAATAATCCTGTCGGTCAATTCAAATATTTCTTCCATCTTGTGGGAAATGTAAATTATGGAAACGCCCTGTGACTTTAATTTCCTCACCGTATCGAACAATATCTGTACTTCTTTTTCGGATAGTGATGAAGTGGGCTCGTCCATTACTATTATTTTCGCATTTATTGAAAGGGCCTTTGCTATCTCAACCATCTGCTGCTGGCCTACGCTCAAATCGCCCACAATGGTTTTCGGACTAATATCCAGCCCCACCATGCTGAGATATTTCTTTGCTTCCTCATTCATCATGAATTGGCTGATAAAGCCGTATTTTTTTAATTGTCTTCCGAGGAAGATATTCTCGCCAACCGTCATATGGCTTACCAAGGCCAATTCCTGGTGAATGAAAGCAATTCCCTGTCTCTGGGAATCAAAAACATTTTTGAATGACACTTCTGCTCCATCTATATAAATCTTGCCTGCGTCCGGCCTGTAAATACCCCCTAAAATATTCATCAGGGTAGACTTGCCGGCTCCATTTTCCCCTATGAGGCCAAGTACTTCTCCTTCATACAAGTTTAAAAAGGCATTTTTTAATGCTTTCACGCCAGGAAATTCCTTTTCTATGTTTTCCATCCTTAAAACTTCTTTTGCCATAGTCTCACCTCACATCCAGCCATCGGGATAATAGCTCAGTGCGCTATCCATTTTTCTTTTGTAGGCCTTTAGGTCACCTGCATGACTTTTGCAAAAATCCTGGTTCCATCCTGGCTGCTGATTTTATACATAATGTGAATAGATTTCTCTCTTTAACTTGGCCATTATATAATATAGGCTTGAATTATTTCAGTTTTGTTTATTGAGGGGCAGTATAAATACCGCCCCTCCGTAAACCCCTTTTTACTGCCAACCGTCTGTGCCGTATTGATCAACATTGCTTTTGTCAATTATGAAGGTATCTATAACAATGTTTTTATCAACCGTTTCTCCGTTTATGACTTTGAGTGCTGCTTTGGCGGTTTCAGCCCCGATTGATTCAGGAGACTGAGCGGCAGTTGCTGTTATTTTACCTTCTTTAATCAGCTTCTTGGCATCCGGGTTACCGTCAACGCCATATACCAGAACGCCCTCTATCTCGGGATGTGCAGCCAGAGCCTGAACTACGCCAATGGCGGACGGGTCGTTAACTGCGAATATTGCAGCTATATCCGGAGTGCTCTGCAGAATATCTTCGGCAAGCGGGAGGGATACTGCCGTATCACCTTTACCGTCCAGTTCGACTACGACTTCAAAATAGTCTCCAATTGTATCATAGAAACCATTTACTCTGTCGATGCAGGCTTGTCCGGAAGGAGAATGCAGAACTGCAATCTTTGCTCCCTTTTGAAGCTTGGACATCATATCCTGTGCAACAAGCACGCCGGCCTTGTAGTTATCGGATGCAACTATTGACTTTACAAGATCCTTATCTGCGACCGGGGTGTCAAAATTGATTACCGGAATACCGGCATTCTTGCAAGCTTCCAGTGCGGTCTTAACACCTGTTGAATCAACCGGAGCCACAAGCAGAGCATCAATTCCGGCAACAATCAGGTCACCAATCTGGTCATTCATTCTGGCCTGGTCGTTCTGAGGGTCAATTGTAATGATTTTTACACCCTGAGGTTCCAGAACTGATTTTACGCCATCCAGCACTGCGAGCCAGAACGGGTTGTTCATAGTTGTAGGTGCATAGCCTATTACTATTGAATCGCTCTTGTCTTCAGCAGGATTTTCCTGTGAAGGTCCCTGTGTAGCTGCCGGAGAGCTCGGCTGGTTATCGGACACATTTGTTTCCTTTGTGCCGCATCCTGCAAAAACCGCTACCAGCAGCATGCATACGATTACAAGTGACACTAGCTTCTTACTCATTCAGATTCCCCCTTAAATAAAATTTGATTTTTTGATGCCTTTAACGGTTAAACAAACAAAAGTACTATAGATTTTCAAAATACACATCCCCCCTTTTTGTCCCCCCCATTTGAATTAGTTAGTTTCAAAATTTCAAGCTTTACATGTTAAACCTTTTTTAATCGATGTATCTCCGTCTCATCCCGGGTTATACGGCTATCTGTTCCATCCTTATCTGCCGGTTCATAGATTTTGTCTATATGTCCAAATCAGGCTTTATAAGAATCTTTAAGAAATATTCTGATTTGTCGGCCATAATTCTGATTGCGTCCATAGTCTTTGACAGCGGCATTCTATGTGAGATCATAATATCGGTTTTAATTTTGCCCTCGCTGATTGCCTTAAAGCATGTTTCCCACGCATGATGCGGGAATCTGTTAAATTTAAAGCTCCATGCCCCTTTTATCAGCAATTGCTTCCTTAGGATATGTTCATAACTCTTCTCAAGAATTTGGACCGGTTTTGTGGGTCTTCCCACCAGTACCAGAACACCCGACATTCTCAATAATTCTGTTGCCTGATTAAACGTTGCGGGTGCACCGGCTGCTTCGTAAACCACATCAACCCCTCTGCCTCCGGTCTTTTTCATAATGACGTCTGCCACATCGTCGGTAAGTGAGCATACGGCATCCAATCCCGCGGTTCTGGCAACTTCAACCTTCCGGGGATCTATGTCCACTGCGAAGACATGCCCGGCACCATGTGCCCTTGCCCATTGAGCGATAAACATGCCTATTGCGCCCAGCCCGTATACAACAACGTTGTCACCGAAACCGGTGCCGCCAATTTGCAGCGCATTTAATGCTACGCTCATAGGCTCTATCAGCGCAAGCGCATCCTCATCAATGTCGTCGGGCGCTACAACAATATTTTTAGCAGGTACTCTGACGTATTCCGCAAATCCTCCGTCATTTCTCGAACCCAGGTAATCATAGTTTTTACATTGTGCAAACATGCCGAGCTCGCATAATTCACATGTACGGCACGGTATCAGCGGAATGACCGCAACTTTTTTGTTCAGCAACCCCTTGTCCACCGAACTGCCTACCTCACAGACAGTACCACCAAATTCATGGCCGGGAATGGTGGGAAAGTGGTATGTTCCTGTTGTCAAAACTCTTGGCACATCGGAACCGCAGACTCCACACGCCGAAACCTTCACCAAAACGTCATCGCTGCCCAGTTCGGGAATCTCCACTTCCTCATACCTCAGATCCATGACATTATGTAAAACAGCAGCCTTCATGGTTTTCTTCATTCTCGCTCACCCTCAAAATTCCTTGCATGACTTACCTACAGGGCTTTTACATCCTGAATTCCGTGCTTCTCCGCTATCATCACGGCCGTGACGGCAGACGGCAGAAGAGACTCTGCTCAGACAAACTGCTCATCACTTGTCTGGTGTATATTTACATCTTCCGGTTATTCGGTTTTCTCATTAAAGCTTTTGGCTAACTCAAGGGGGACATGCTTTCTGACGATTGCAGAACCCACAATGAGTAAATCCGTCTCGCTGATTGGGAGCGTTAACATCTCCCACAAAACTGGATTAGATTACCCAATGATTTAATCTTTTAAAGAAGACCTGCAGCATTGACAGTATTCTGCCTGCTCCCGCTACAGAAACCTTCTCCGGCCTACAGATCAAGTCCACCGGCGACGATACCGATTCACCATCATGCCAGGGGCCTTGCTGTTTTCCTGCAAAACAACATACCTGTTAAGATCGTGATTAATTGGGATTTACACTCCAAACACCGCCCGTCCTCAGTTCTTCCATGGAAAAATAACGGCTTTTATGACTTCTTTTCTCTCAATGGCTGCAATTGCATCACTGAATTCATCCAGATTGAATCTGTGAGTAATAAACCTTTGAGCTCTGACTTTGCCTTCGCTTATAAGCTGCAGCGCTTCTCTATTCTGCCTTCCCAGGCTTGACGAAGCTCCTGTGATTACACATTCCGTATAGTGTATTATATTGGAATCAATGGTCGCAAACCTGTTGTCCCGCGGTATTCCCGCAAAAAAGCATATCCTTCCTCTCGGGGCTATCATTGACAACGCCAGTTCCTGGACCGAGCTCGACGGAGCAGCCAATATTATCACATCGGCACCTAGGCCGTCGGTCTCGTCAAGAACTCTTTTGACAAGTTCCTCGCCCTGTTCAAAGAAAACAACATCGGGTGAAAACCTTTCCCTAACCATTTCCAATCTGGTCCGAGAGCGGCCGGCAAGCATAACCTTTTTGGCTCCCCTTGCCCTGGCAAGTTCAACATGCATGGCCCCGGCGGCTCCAGCGCCTATAACGAGCACCGTATCGCCTGCGCCCACTTCCACCCGTTCCTGACCGTTAATTGTACATGCAAGCAACTCTGACATGCAGGCTTCCTCAAATGACAGATTATCCGGAATCGGATTCACAAAACCTTCTCTTACAACATTTACAGGAGGAACTATGTACTGCGCGAAACCTCCGGATGCTGCATATCCTATGCTCGGACGGGGGTTAATGCATACGTTTCCCATACCATTTTTGCAATATCGGCATTCTCCGCATCCATGGCCCGGAGCAACACAAACCCTTTGACCTACTTTAAAGCCCTCGGTCCCTTCTCCGACTTCCACAACCACTCCGGCAATTTCATGACCTATAATTCTTGGAAAAGTGGCTCTATGATCACCTTTTGTAAAAATTCTAACATCCGAGCCGCAGATGGCACATGCCTCCACTTTTACCTTCAGACTTCCCGGTATTACCTGTGGCTCATCAACCTCTTCAACTCTTGCCTGCCTGATATCATGCACCACTACGGCTTTCATATTTACCCCTCCTGCTCCCTTGCAAGTAATTTGCCATCTGTAATTATGAAATACAGAAATTCATGAAATTAACTTTCAACCCGGCGCATCATCGTGGTTGTATACTGCTAACACGCCAGTGCCTCTTTCACAAAACCAACGTAATTATTAAAGCGTTCGTCATATAAAGCCCCGTTCTTTTCATCCGGGTAATATATCTTCTTTATTCTGATAAAATCGCCTATCGCCGTTTCCACATTATTGATAAGGCCGCTGCCTTTCCCTGCCAGCAGGGCCGCACCAAGGCACCCTGCCTCACTTACGTCAATTGACGCAACAATCTTTCTGTTAATGTCGGCCTTAAGCTGAAGCCACAAGTCAGAACGTGTTCCGCCTCCAATGCATCTGAGCTCGTTTATCCTTATGCCTGTCCGTTCCATGTTGCTTATATTGATTCTTTCCTCATAGCACACGGATTCCATAAAAGCCTTATATAACCCATACCTGTCCACATCAAAAGTCAGATTCTGAATGGAACCTTTTACCTTGAAATTCATGGATGGAGTTCCTGCGCCGGCAAAGTAAGGCAATATATATATTCCTGTCGGCCCGGCATAATCTTTCCGTATCCGTTCTTCATGCTCACGATAAAAGTTTTCTGTAAAATCACAGAGTATCTTTTCCTTATACCATTTCAGCAGTAACGTACAGCTTGTCAAAAATGTCATATATGCATACAGATCGTTGGTGGGATACGAGTAAACGGGTATATTTCTGTCTAACAGGTCATCAAGATTAATAAGATTTTTGCTGACGCACACAATGCTTTCGGTAGTACCGAAAGAGCTCATGGCCACGCCGTCATTTAAGACCCCTGCTCCCAGGGTACAACAGAGCTGGTCATGCCCTCCTGATACTATAACCGTATCAGGCGAAAATCCAAATTCGTCCACAAACTCTTTACTAATCCTGCCAATCTCGGTCCCGCTTGGAACCGGTCTGGGAAGCTTGTCCCTATCTATATCGCAGATGCTTAAAATTTTATCAGACCACTCTTTCTTCCTGAAATCAAACAGCATGGTCCTTGAAGCCAGCGAATAGTCGATGCACGAATCAGCCCCCAGTTTATAAGAAACAAAGTCACCAAAACACATTAGTTTCCATGCGTTTTTATATACATCAGGGTGATTGTTTCTTATCCATAGAATCTTTGTGGCAGAAAACATGGGGTGCAACGGCATTCCAGTAATGTCCATGACTTCTTTTCTTTCTATCTGTCCGGAAAGCCATTCATACTCTTTTTCATTACGGGAATCAAAAGTAACAAAGGCATTTAATAGAACTTTTCCTGATTTGTCGACCGGTATGATGGCTTCGCCCTGGCTTGAAACCGCAATGGCTTTTACCAGCTTGATATCACATTTCAGAGCACACCTTCTGATACATGATACAACGGCGTCCCAAACAACATTCGGATCTAATTCCATTGCCCCTTTTGAAGAATATATCATCGGGTATTCCTTACTAACACTCGCGACCATATTCCCTGATAGGTCATATATTGCTGCCTTGCTCCGTGAAGTACCAACATCTATTCCCATCAAATACATAGCTTTTCTCCCTATACTCAGTCATTTGCATTTACGAATCTTAGCAATCCAATACGATTAATTTGATCCTGCGCATCTTTCTTTAAGCCAGTCCAATATTTTCAGGGAATCAATCGATTTTTCCAATACAAACTGGCATGCGCCCAACAAAATCACGTTTTGCTTAACCTTCGAATACACAATCTTTGTTCTTTTCATAATATCTTCCGCCAGCACTGCATTTGCAGAACGCTTTACAACATCTAAAAACGATTCGTTAAAGGGAACCCGGTCCCCCAATACGACGTATTCCGGGTTTAGAATATTAATAATATTGGCTATGCCGCATCCCAAATACCATGCCGCTTTTTCAACGGCATATTTGGCAAGCCTGTCACCTTCCTCGTAAGCCTTATATATTTCATTAATGGAACTTATTTCATTTAATCTTGTATCGGGATATTCCAATAATTTTTCCGCCACGTATCTCTTGATAGCCTGATTAGACGCGTAATACTCAAGCGTACCGCCGCTTGAATCGTAAATGGGGCCGTCAAAATTGATTTTCATTAATCCTACTTCACCGGCTGTTCCAAAACTTCCCTTCCAAATTTTACCGTTAATTATTATACCTGCGCCGATGCCATGTTCTATCGTCAAAAATACCATTGAGCTTCCGTTTGGATTACTGCTTTTAAAAATTTCCTTCCACTCCGCCAGAACCGCCATATTTGAATCGTGTTCCGTATAAACGGGAAAAGCAATTCTTTTCCGCAGCTCATCTTCTATATCCACTGTTTTAAGAGCCGGGAATCCCGTGACATAAGCAGTATTCCTGTCACCACGCACATATGGTCCCGGTACGGCCACTCCAACCCCCAGCACAAATCTTTTGTCAATCCTCTCTGCCTGTTCATTAATGGCCTGCGCAATTTTGTCCATTGTAATGTTAATGGGCTCGCTTGGATTAATAGGAGTGGTTTCATAATTATGTATATTGCCGTAAAAATCGTAAACAGCAGTCTCTACATATTTTCTGCTGATTCTGGCGACAATTATCCTGCAGTTATCAACATTCAATTTAAGGCCATTTACGCTCCGGCCGTTTTTACCTTCAATTAATCCGACTTCCTTTACGATATTCATTTCCTGGAATTCATTAATTATATTTGTTATGGTAGCTCTTTTTAAGCCCAGTCTTTCTGCCAGTTCAATCCTTGATATCACCTTTTCTTCCAGCAATATTTTTATCGCTGATACCCTGTTAAATGCCTGAACATCATTCATGTTCTTGCCTATTTTGGTTCCGTATCTCATCGTTTTCTCCTCTCTCGCGTGGTAAAAGCCAGCTCAATCGGAAATAAAATTAAATTTATTGACTTAATTTACCATTGCAACTGCTTTAACAAATCATTACTGGCAACAATAAAATTAAAGCTGTTAACCAAGTTCTAAACTTTACATATCATATATTACTACAAACATTGTCATATTTCAACAACAAAATTAAATTTATTAACTTAAATTTTGATGCAAAGCCCTAAACATTCTTTCTTTATAAAGCAATAATTTGGACTCCTGGATTCATAATTGTTAAAGTGATAAACTTAATTGCTGTACCAGGATGGAAATTATACATCATTCAGGGCCAAGCCTATGAAAAAGATTCGGAATATCTTTTATCCCTCGGTTATAGTCAGGACTCGGGGACATATTACAGAGTCGGGGATTACCAGGGGATATATCCAATACCAACCGATGAAATCAAGACAGAAGTGAATACGGGAAAGGTGGAACCTTCGGACCTTGAACTCTATTATCACCATAAAGGTGAGTTTCCGCCGTATTTACTTACTATTTATAAGGAAGTAACAGAAAAATACTTTAACTGATATGCTCCCTGCTGCATATCCGAATTGACGTATATTACATTTGTGAGTGAGAGCAGGCACAAAATCTAAAACATTCTCCGACTTTGACTCCGATGTGTGCTTTTTCATCTGAAACTTCGAAATTACCTCATGTCTTAACCGTGCAGGTATCACAAATTCCTTTATAACAAAAATTGAAGTGAAGCGCGGCAATCCCTGGCCATAAAGAAGCGAAGCAATCCCGGAGGAATAGTGCCAGTTCCGGGATTGCTTCGTCCGCTCTTGCCTCATTACAGTGACATATAAGGGGGTGTGTTACTCAGAAAAATCTATATATGCTGCCGGGTCTACCAGCTTGTCCTCTTTATACAGTTCAAAATGCAGGTGTGTGGGTTCAGCACTTTCAAATATGGCCGTGGACCCTACAGACCCTATCGCATCCCCCATCTTTACTTCCTTGCCGACTGTTATGCTGCTGTCGCTTGCAAGATTTGCATAAACCGATTTGTATCCGTTCTTATGGTCTATGACTACCGTAAATCCATACCTGGGGTCATTTTTAACTTCAAGAATCACGCCGTTGCCGATGGCACGTACCACTTCACCACGGGGGGCTGAAATGTCAACTCCGCTGTGGGTACGCCATTCATTGAAGGTAGGAGAGAAAACCAGCCTGTCCATTGAATATCCGGACTGGATTTTGCCCTCAACAGGCACCGTGAAATTAGGCTTTACCACTGCAAGCACCACATTGTCCACCGGTGCGGTGCCGTCTTCGGCAAGGCCTCCCGACGTTGTCTGGGATTCGTCGTCATCAGTATCCAGCGTCTCTTCGGAATCCTTCCCGATGGTGGTGCTGTCGCTGCCTTCATCCGGCTGGTTTTCAATGACGGCTTCATCGCCTGGTTCAACGTCATCCTGCGCAATCAGGTCGCTGTCAGGGCTGTCATCTGCAAATTCGGTTCCATTGCCGTCATTGATTGAGCTCTGGTCATTTTGCGGTATTTCGGGCAAATCGTCAATCAGACCGAATTCATTATTTCCGTTTTCACTGATGAACCGGTTCTCCATCTTGTTTGGCTCAGGATCGGTAAGTATCTGGCTTGTGGAGAAATATACGGCACCTGCGGCCAGAGCGCAAAGTCCAACCACGATAGCTATATAAAAACCGTTATCCCTGAAAAAGCCAGCGATTTTCCTGCCAAGAGATTCATCATTCTTGAAACTTCCCTTGTTGTTCACAGTATCCACCTCCACGCTGTATTATTTCCAGCGGAGATGGAATTATACCCTATTGCACCATTTCTTCCACTTCTACGCCTGAATAGTAGTATTTAAGAATCTCTTCAAAGGTATATCCTTCCCTGGCAAGGGCATCTGCACCGCACTGGCTCATACCTACGCCGTGGCCATAACCTTTTGTGATGATTTCAACCGATTCCGGAGACGGAAAATTAAAGCTTATGAATGTTGACCTGAGTCCGAACAGTTCCCTGAACTCGGTTCCCGGAACCGTGACGCTTCCTATCCTTACAGATGCGGCACGCCCGCTTACTGTATAGGACTCTATTTCCATATCGACGGTGGAAGGAAATTCTCCGTCCGGGTATCTGGACCTGACCTTTTTCACTATCTCATCCCAGGAATACAGCTTTATCTGCTCATAATCCGGATATCCGCTTTCGTCAGGCCCATTAACGCTCTGAAGATAAGGGACGCTGTCGGTAATGGCCCATACCTCGCGGGCATCCTCGGTAACACCGCCGCTGTTGGAATGATACAATGGGTTTATGAACACACCGCCATAGGTCACCACTATATTTCTCGTTTCTTTAACGGCCCTTTCAATCTTTTCCCACTCTTCCTCACTGGCGTATTCCTCGAGGAACCGTTCTTTTGAAATCCATGCCTGGCAGTGCCCGGGATCCGTGCATATATCCGCTCCGAAATGGCTCTCGGTTGAACCGTAATAACCCTCTATCCTGCCGAGGGCATATGTACGTGCCGCCACCGCCTGTGCCTTTAAGGCCTCCAGTTCGAAAGACGGAGGCATTTCGGCGGCCACCACGCCCACAAGGTATTCCTCCAGCTTTGCCTCAAATATGAGGCTCTCCCCCGGATTGTACACTGTAAGCGTAATCTCAGGGCCCTTCGGTCCTTCGTCAGCCTCCGCCCTTTTATCCGTCTCCAGGTTCTGCGGCTTTATAAGAAAAAGCAGCAGGACGGCCAAGGGAAGTATGAGAAGAACAATATCTTCAGCTTTCAGACGAAATTCTCTCTTTACCATAGTAAAGTTTATGTAGTGAAAAGATATACCATACCAGAAATACTGTATAATATGAATATCATTGCAGTTGATGATCTGCCCGTGCCATTGCCAGTAAGCCTGCTGCAATGCTTTCACTCTGTCGTTGCGGGGAGCACAAGCCGACGAAGCAATCTCTTTTCAGGAGGGTACTGATGACTAACCCATACATGGAAATAGCAATCCGGGAGGCCATGATAGCCGCTGAAGAAGGGGAAATACCGGTCGGGGCCGTCATAGTGAAGGACAGGCTCATCATAAGCCGCGCCCATAACCTCAGGGAGAGAACGGGCAGCGCTACTGCCCATGCAGAAATCCTCGCCATAAACGAAGCCTGCAGAATCCTTGGGCGCTGGCGGCTTGACGACTGCGACCTTTATGTAACCCTGGAACCATGCCCCATGTGTGCCGGAGCCATCATCAATGCCCGCATAAGGCGCCTTTATTTCGGCGCATATGACCCCAAGGCAGGGGCCGTGGGGTCGGTTGTGGACCTCCTCCGCATGCCTGCCTTCAACCATACACCTGAAATATATGAAGGTATTATGGAAAGTGAATGCGGCAAACTCCTCAGCGATTTTTTCAGGACAAGGAGACAACCTACGGACTGAGATTGCTTCGCTTCGCTCGCAATGACATAAAAAGTACATACAGCGTAAATATTCGCTTTGTCAATGCGAGGAGCGGAGCGACGAAGCAATCTCAATAAGGGTATCCGTGAATGCACCCCCTTTAATCGCAACAGGCATTGCCACGCTACAATTCGTTCCGCTCACGATGACACGTTAATAAATGCACCGCCCTTCATGTCATTGCGAGAAGGCGCCGGCCGACGAACAATCCAGATAATGAAGCAATTCCAAAAGGTATGTTTCCCCTGTTGCGGAAACGGCCAGGATAGCTTATAATAATAGAGCGCTTTAAGCTTTATACGCGACCTGGAGGGTTGTCCGAGCGGTCGAAGGAGCTGGTCTCGAAAACCAGTATACCATTTTTGGTATCTAGGGTTCGAATCCCTAACCCTCCGCCAGAACGGAGCTGTCAGTCCTTATGATTGGCAGCTTTTTTCCTGTCCGGCAGAGACATCACAAACAGCACCAGCGGGATAATGATCTGAAAAGGCACGGAATAGAAAGGCCATATTTTATCGGTCCAGGTAAACAGTTCAAGCACATTTTCAAATTGCCACACGGAAAGCACTATGCAAAAGACAGTAAGCGCGCCGGACAGCCAGCTGTAATTCTCGATTCCGGTAAGCTGGCTTAAAGCAGTCGAGGCTGCATATAAACAAACCGAAATTTTAATTCCTCCTGCAATCATCAGGTTTATATCAATAAGCGGATCCACGTTAATTTCCGGAAAAACCAGTGATGTAACGTGCGGGATAAATGTGGCACGGCTCAGAAGTTCGGTTCCCAGAACAAATATATCTCTGAAGAATATTATTACTCCCAGAGTTGAAAGAATCACCGCCGACGTTAAAACGGTTTTTCTTATTTCTTCCATCCGGTTCAGATGAGGATAAACCATGAGGAACGCCACAGTTTCTCCAAAGGGAAATGTGATATAGCTGAAGGCTGCATCAAGAACCGGCATCATGCCCCTCTCCAGTACCGGAAGAAAAGCTGTAAAATCGCTGATGGTAAACAGTGAAAAGGTTATAATTAAAACCGCTACGGGTATCACCGGCATCAATAGCTCGCTGACCCGTCCTATCACCTCTATGCCGCTGTTTACGCCATAAAGCACCACTATGGCAAAAATGACTATTACCACAATCATGGGTGTCTCAGGAAAGGTCACGGTACAGATAAACTCGCCATAATCCCTGAGCACCAGCGAAGCCACATGGACGAAATACCATACGTACAGGACACCTACGATGCTGCCCGGCACCTTCCCGAACTTCTCCCTCAATATATCCACAAGGGTCTTTGACGGGTTAAGCAATGATATTGACGCATAGACCAACATCAGCAGGATTCCGCACGTTCCGCCGATGATCATTGAAATCCAGGCGTCATTTTTCGCTCCTGCCACAGGAGCCACTATAACCGTGCTTCCGAAAAGAAACCCGGACAAAAGCGTGAAAAGCTGGATCTTTGATATACGCGTCTTTTCCATCACTTCTCAATCCCGATAAACTTAATTGCTGCCTCTATCACTTTAGCCGGAGAATACGGCCTTTTCCCTGAGGCCAGAAAAAGGCTCACGACAAGGCTCGCCGTCACGATGGCGAAATAAAGCACATATACCTTTGCCGGCACTTTAATTCGGACGAACTTCCGCATGTCAAAGACGATGAACAGGGCAAATACCAGAACTATCAGCACCATTTTTCATTCCTCCTTTGTTAGAGGGTTCTTGATCATGCCTACACGCTTTATGGCTGCATCTACATCAATTTCAACCGGAAGTTCGCTGAAAACCTCATCCCATTCATTCCCGACCTTCTTCCAGCACCTGTTGTGAAACCTGTACAAATAAGAGCCGAAGCCGAATATATCGCTAACATACTCTTTCTGACACTTGTCAATTGCCATTCCTATCTCTTTCCTGATTTCATCCGCCAGCGCTTTCTCCAGTATCTTAATTCTTTCGGGAGCTTCCAGTTTACCTTTTACCTCATATTCTCCAACATTAGCCTCAACTTTCACCCTTACGACAAGTTTCACGGGTTCGTCATTCTCCACGTCCACACTCACTGTTCCCCTGGACCTTACAACTTCAAGCGCAGCCTTTCCCTCATCCACCAGGACGTTTACGATGGCGCTCTCGACTCTGTCAACGGCAAACATGACTCCCCTCGTTTCATCTTTGTCCAGCCATCCGACAAGCTTTCCGTCCCTGAAAACCCCAAGGCCTTTGGTCTTCACCTTCTTTTCTCCCACAATGGTGATCTGGCCTATTGACGGCTGCTTCCCCTTGCAGGCTATCTCCTTCAAAAGATCAATAAGCATTGTTTTCTTAACCGTTCCCCGGCTTACGGAGTTTTCCACGGTACCGTATATATAAACACCGGGTATGGGGTCTATATCGCTCTCTATCCTGAGGATCTCATCAGGCGAAACCCCTCTTGCCACAAGGACATTCATGAGATAACTCACTTCCTGGCCCCTTTCGAAAAAATCCAGGATCTCTTCTATGCCTTCCCGGGCAAGACTTTCGCTTATGATGAGAACCTGCGCCACGCTGAAAAAGAGCCTTTTGTCAACCACCGCCAGCATTCCGCGAATCGCTTCTAAAACCGTTTCTCCCTCACTCGATACCACAAATACAGGTTCCTGCTTTTCGCCCCCTCCTCCTCCGCTCGCAGATGACGAAGGCTGTATGGCACCCGGCTCAGCCACCTGGACTGTCAGAAGTATTTTTCCGTCATCGGTCTTGTCAAGTCCCAAACCCATGACAATGTTAAGGTCTGACAGTTCCCTGTTGTTCCAGCATCCGGTAAAAACAGGAATAGTCAATATAACGGCGATACAGCGCATCAGCACCTTTTTCCTTCCGCGGCTCATTTCCTGTTTTCCTCCCTCTGGCGTTTCGACCCCTTTATGCCTCTTACATTCTCCTGCTGGCGAAGTATTTTCGGCCTTGTAATCATGGCCCATACAGGGACCATGATGATGGAGTCCTTGAGGTCAGGAACCGTAAGCGGTGCAAAGGGAGCCATGTAAGGAACACCGAAGGAACGAAGCCTGCAAAGGTGTATATACACTGTAATACCAACCAGAATGATGCCGAAAAATCCCATGAAATTCGCCGCTGCAAGAAATACGAACCTTAAAAGCATGGTAACGCGGATAAACGGAGGCACAATGAAGCTGCAGACAGCTGTGATGGCAGTTACGATCACCATGAGGTTACTGGCAATTCCAGCAGATACTGAAGCTTCTCCCAGAACAATCGCTCCCACGATGCTCAGGGCTTCACCGATGGGCTTTGGCATGCGAACGCCGGCCTCGCGCAGGAACTCAAAGGCAATGATCATAAGGAGAACCTCTACAAAAGGCGGAAAAGGTATTCCCTGCTGTGAGGCGGCAAAGGTAATCATTAACTTGAACGGAATCACCGTCTGATGAAACACCACCAGTGCCACATAAATACTCGGGAGAAGGTTTGAAATCATTAGGGCAATAAGACGGAGAATGCGCATGAACGTGGCAAAAAAGGCATGATCGAAATAGTCGTCGGTCGTCTGTATGGATTCGATGAAAAGATAAGGCACGGTAAGGACATACGGCGTACCGTCGCAAATTATTGCCACACGCCCTTCCAGAAGCTTTCCTGCAAGCTTGTCGCATTTTTCGCTGTTTCCGACCGTAGGAAACAATGAAAGCCTGTTGTCGCAGATGTACTGCTCGATTATTCCTGTGTCTAGTATGGCATCGGTTTTGATTTCCCTGAGCCTTTTACGTACCTCCTCCAGAATCTGTTCATTGGCAATTCCCTTGATGTAACAGATGCAGATATCGGTTTTAGTCCTCTCCCCGAGCTGCATCATTTCCATCTTAAGTTCCGGATTTTTTATCCTTTTTCTTATAAGCACCATGTTGGTGACAAGATTTTCGACAAAACCTTCCCTTGAACCCCTTATTGATGTCTCTGTATCAGGCTCTTCAACCTGCCTTCCTTCAGGCGTTTTCACGCCGGCCACAAGAGCCCTGTCTTCCCCGTCTATAAAGATGGCCGCTTCGCCGGATACTATCCCGTGTACGGCCTGTCCCATATCATTTGCATCTTTCAAATCGCTGTTTATGACCACACACTCTTTGAGCCAGTCATATATGCTGACGTCATCCTTTGATTCCACATTCGTCAAAAAATTAATAACCGGATGGATTACATCCTGGTTGAGAAGCCTTTTGTCAATAAAACCGTCAATATATACAACAATTATTTTCTTCTTTTCACCGCACGCAATTTCACGAATTATCACGTCGCTGCAGCATGAAAATATTTCGTCAAGCCTTTCCCTGACCGCCCTGATGCTTTTGGGGATTGGCCCGTATAAAACCTTGCCGGTGCCTGTATTTTCGCTTTTCTGCTTTCCTGCCCTGTGCCTTTCCTTTATCCAGTCAAACACTTTTCATCCACCTGATTCTAAAGTATAACCAGCAGGCGGGCGCAAAATGCAAAAGTCAGCCAAACATGCATGTTTCGGCATGTTTATCCATTTTATTGTTTATCCATTTTATTGTCAAAGCCGTTATTTTGCACATTGACTCATGTTAATTTGTCTAATATGATGGAATTATTGTGTAACGGGTGAAAAATGAATAATGTGGACTATGCAAAGGGCAAACCTGCTGAAAGGCAGGGACGCAAAGCCGCGAGTCTAAGGCCTTATGGCTATGACAGTCGGGCTGCCATAGATTTTATGAACAGACTTAAAATTATTACCTGGCGAAAAAAAGAGTCATGGCTTTATATAATTGCCCTGGCTCTTTTGTTTTGGTCGTGTAATACAAAAAACATTAAGAAGGAGGGAGATACAGCATCTGTGCGCCTTTACACGGCACACATGAAGCAGCAAAAATTGAAGAAACAACTTAACACTAATCTGCACAAACGCCCTGACATAACCGGTGTTCTGAAGAAACTTGACCTTATTACCTACAGGCATTCCATAAGCGTCGCGAACCTGGCCCTGATGTTCGTGGACTTCTGCGGATATGATCTGGATCCGGATGCAGTATATTATGCAGGCCTGTACCATGACATTGGCAAATATCATATCGACCCTGACATTCTCAACAAACCGTCGAAACTTAATGAAGAAGAGTTTGAAGAAATCAAAAAGCATCCGGAAATAGGCTACCGAATGCTGAAAGACACTGACCTTTCAGATATGGTGCTTGACGCAGCACTGTACCATCATGAAAAGTACAACGGCCAGGGATATCCTTTCGGACTTGCAGGCGATGAAATTCCGCTTATAGCCAGGATAATTCAGATATGCGACGTTTTCGATGCCTTAACGTCGGACAGACCATACCGGAAAGGGCACAAACCTGAAGAATCATTAAGAATTATGCAAAACACAAAGGAACATTACGACCCTGTTTTATTCCATGCTTTCATCAGCATGATTCTATAATGACCCTCTTCCAAAGCGGCCGGATGGCGGCAGGATTTCTGATAATCGGGGGGGGGGGAGCATAAATCCTGTCGCTCCGGTTTCTGTATTATTAAGCAAAAACAAAGGAGAAAACTATATAAATTTTAAAGGCAAATTATGGAAAGCGGCGGCCCTTATTACATCGCAGAGTTCATATAAAACTGTCATCGTTGAAATTGGGCTTGCGGTACCTCGCTATACAGCCTTTCTCTTAGGCTGCTCGGCATTCGCGCCGCCGTTTTTCTGGTAATTGTTGTTCCCTCTGAAGAGTGCAAAAAATGTGTCAAACAGAAGCTTAATATCCAGAAGGAGCGAATAGCTCCTTATATACAGCAAGTCATACCGCAGCTTGTCCTCAGCTGAGGTGTCATATTTTCCGTATACCTGGGCATAACCCGTAAGCCCTGCTTTTACAAGCGTTCTGTATTTATATGTAGGGATCTCGGCGCTGTACCTGCTCGCAAATACCGGCCGCTCAGGCCGGGGGCCCACAAAGCTCATATCACCCTTAAGTATGTTGAAAAGCTGCGGAAGCTCATCAATCTTGAACTTCCTCAGGAAAGAACCTATCGGAGTCACTCTGGGATCGTCCGCCGACGAAATGACGGGACCTGTCAGCTTTTCTGCATCATTTACCATGGTACGGAACTTGTATATCCTGAAAACCCTGTTTCCTTCGGTTATCCGCTCCTGGCTGAAAATCACGGGACCCGGCGATGTAAGTTTAATGAGTATGGCACTTATGAGCATTATGGGTGAAGTTATTACAATCCCTGCTAAGGAAAGCACGATATCAAACGCCCGTTTGAAAAACCGCTGCTCGGGAGTCAGGCCAAGCCTGTCAATTATGAAGACCGGCATGTCCTCAAACTGGATGGTCCTAGGTCTGTACA
>ENA-OWPA01000500-OWPA01000500.1-bioreactor-metagenome-genome-assembly--contig:-NODE-500-length-51170-cov-16.580021_pt1 | contig 51170 bp, 43 predicted proteins | sample MGYA00238139_ERZ651803 | MGnify/ENA primary metagenome ERZ651803 (study PRJEB26909, sample SAMN07631231) | bioreactor metagenome | isolation source: Switchgrass digestor | place: USA: Dartmouth...
TCAAGATAGTTTTTAAGAAGCTTCATTAAAGCGTCAACTTCATCTTTGGGCCTTTTCCAGTTCTCCGTGGAAAACGCGTATACCGTAAGATATTTTATTCCCATACGATAAGCGTCTTCACATATCTTTTCCACGACCTTGCTGCCTTGAGCATGGCCGTAATTACGTGGCATCTTCCTTTGTTTTGCCCATCTGCCGTTGCCGTCCAATATTATTGCAACATGATTAGGAATTTTCAGGTTGTTTTCACTCATACAATACACCCATTTCAAGTATCTGTTTTGATTATAACCATTGAATAAGGGTGTCCCAAAAGGGTTTATATAATACTTTTGCGGACACCCCCACTTGCCTTTGATTCTACATAAAGCATTTGTAATATTATACAGTGAGAATTTCTTTTGATTTTGCTTCCAATAATTCATCTATTTCTTCAATATAGGAATCAGTTAACTCCTGACATTCCTCTTCAAGATGTTTCAATTCATCTTCTGAAATTTCACTGGCCTTGTTCATTTTCTTAAAAGCATCGTTTGCATCTCTGCGTATGTTTCTTACTGCCACCTTGGCATTCTCAGCTTTCTTTTTAACATCCTTTACAAGCTCTTTTCTTCTTTCTTCAGTAAGCTCCGGAAAAACCAGACGGATTACCTTTCCGTCATTGCTCGGAGTAATACCAAGATCGGAAGCCAATATGGCTTTTTCTATTTCCTTGAGCATTCTGTTTTCCCAAGGTTGTATCTGAATTACTCTCGCTTCCGGAACAGATATATTGGCTACAGCCTGTATGGGTGAAGGCTGCCCGTAATAATCTACTCTTATCTTATCCAACAGACGAGGATTTGCCCTGCCGGCACGGATTGCTGCAAAATCTTCTTTGAGTGTTTCAATTGTTTTTGTCATTTTCTCTTTATATTGCACAAGTCTTTCATCCATATAATTCCCTCCTCGTATAATATTTTAATTTTCATCCGGTTTTAAATTACAAGTCATCCAGTAAGTTAAATTATACAGTAAGAGTAGTACCGTTTGATTTTCCGTAAGCTGCTTTTACGATACTGTCTTCTTCAGAGAGTCCGAACAGAAGCATCGGCATCTTATTATCCATACAAAGAACCGCCGCGGCAAGGTCAATAACGCCAAGTTTTTTATCCAAAACTTCCTGTATGGAAATCACATCATATTTTTTCGCGTTCGGATTGATTTTCGGATCACTGTCATATACACCGTCGATATCCTTTGCCATTAAAATTATATCACAGTCCAATTCTATGGCCCTAAGAGCCGTCGCGGTGTCGGTGGAAAAATAGGGATGTCCCGTTCCGCCTGCCAAAAATGCCACACCGCCGTTTTTCATACATTTAAGTACATCATCCTTGGAAAACAGTTTTGTCATGCTTCCACAGGTAAATGGGGTGAATATTTCAGTATCGATACCTACAGATCGGAAAATTTCCGATACATAAATACAATTCATAACGGTAGCCAACATACCTATTTGATCCGCTTTGGTTCTGTCTATGTTGTCACTGCTTCTGCCTCTCCAGAAGTTACCACCGCCGATAACAATACTTACCTCGATACCGTCATCTGTAAGGGTTTTTACCTGCCTTGCCACATTCAGGCAAGTATCATCGTCAAACCCCGTTCTTTTTTCACCGGCCAAAGCCTCTCCTGAAAGTTTTAACAAAATCCGGCTGTATTTGCTCATAAAATGAAAGCCTCCATATCAAAATATCTTTTTGATAGATTTGCGCGAAACCACACCCTTATTAATCTATCACATCAAGCCGGATTTATCAAGTTATTCAAATATATTGTCCAAATTAATATCGGAGTAAGGCAGGGAGCAGAAGCCCTCAACTACGGCACCGTTATTGATTTGCAGTGATTTTGCCTTGACATTTCCCTTTATAATTGCAGATGAATCGATAACGACAGGCCCGTTTATGTCGATATCTCCTTTTACGGCTCCGGCTATAATTGCCGATGTACCTGTTATATTGCCTATTAAAACCGTACCTAAACTGATTTTTACGCCGCCTTCGCTGGTAATCGAACCTTCAAGGCGTTCAGTATTGACATCCACTTCGGCGGCAGTTGTGTTACCGATAACTTTACCGGTTATCGTTAGTTTGCCGAGACATTCGACATCACCGGTGACATTACCCATGATTTCCAAAGAACCTTGTGAGGTTATGTTACCGTCGATGGTGGTTCCTTTGCTTATGATGGTTACTTCATCGTCTTCCGTCAATGAAGCGGCATGTACCTTACCTTCGGACTCTTTGTGTCCATCCTTCTTTTTTCTATTTTCTTTGCCTTCGTTTTCATTATTTTTACTGCCGGCTTCATCTTTGGAATTTTTTTCTTCGCTGTTTAATGCACTCAGCAATTCGACATCAACATTTTCTTCCATATTACCTTCTCCGCTCCCAGTTTTATTATCGTCCTCCTTTTTCATTTTGTTATCCTCAGCATTTTCGGTATCCCTTTCTGAAGTTATATCGTTTGCGCTGTCCGTATCATGTTCAGTGAATTCATCTGATTGTTCATTCGTCACGTTCTGATCATTATCATCGACCGTCTCTTCCGAATCCGGAGTATTTGTCGTTTGAGCGGATAAATTCTCCGAATTGCCGTCATTGCCTGAAAGAAGCTCATCAACCGCCTTTGAAAAGTCATCTTTGAAATCTTTAAAAAACCCCATTGCCTCTTAACCTCCCTATGATTTATTTTACACTGGAAGCTTTAATTTGCTGAATTAAAGGAACATTTTCATCCAAAGGCAGCAACTGAGCCCCTTCGGATATAAGTGCATCCAAAATCTTTGGCAATGTAGTAACGGTCTTATCCTTACCCTTACTGTCATGCATAAGTACAATTGAAATTTTCTTTTTCTCAATTCCTGAAAGTACCTTATCAATCATTTCCTCTTCGGTATAATCCTTGCCTTCTGCGTCCCCATTCACTACATTCCAGTCATAATATGTTATACCTTTTTCGTTAAGATAACGGATAAAGTCTTTCATGTCATTTTTGCTGACTTTATTCAGACTGCCGCCCGGAAATCTGTATAAAGTTGGTATATATCCAGTAGTATCATATAACAATTTCCATAGTTTTGTAAAGTCTTTATCAAAATCTTCTACTGAATTATATATTTTTTTATAATCATGGGAATAAGAATGCATACCTAGAGTATGCCCCTCTTCCACAATCCTTTTATATCTGTTTAACGATGCTTCGTCGGTATGCCCTGTCACAAAGAACGTGGCTTTAATATTGTACTCGGCCAGAATATCCAAAATCTTATCAGTATTCTTGCTTGGGCCGTCGTCAAAAGTAAGATATACTTTCTTCCCGCTATATTTGCCCTTTGACTTTTTTTCGTTTTCAGAAGAATTTTTATTATCAGTCGATGTAACCTTTTCTTTGGCGGTTTTATCCGGTGAATTATTTGATTCGGTTGCTTTTTTGTCCGTTTTCCCTTTAGTCGATGATGATGCCTGCATGTCGGATTCAGTATCATCACCGGATGAATCTTTAACACCGGTCGTTTTTCCTGAACCTTTGGCGCTTTTCGTATCATCGTTACTCACTGTATTACCGGTGCTTTCCGTAACTCCGGAACGTTTTTCGGTGTCTGTGTTTTTCGCTGCTTCGTTACTTTTTGTGTTTCCGATGTTATTCTTATCGTCGGCATTTTTTTCACTAGCTGAGTAATTCGAATCTTTACTATTTATATTTCCGGTTGTCTTAGTATCTTTACCGCTTTTTGAGATATTCGCTGATTCGTTGCTTTTTGACGGGCAGATGCTTTTCGAGTCACCGGCACCTTTCATATTTGCGGTTCTGCCGATATAGCCGGTATTATTTGGATTGGATGCATCATCTGATGAAGTAATCATACTATCAGCTGATTTGTTCCCGTAAGATGAGTTATTCTGATTGTATGTTGATTCCCTTTTCTTATAAAGTTCACCGGAATTGCCTGAGACATCTTCTTTAACAACTTTATCGGTGATTTTGCTGTTATCATTCATCCCCGGTGCTTTATCCGTATTACCGTAGTTTTTTACCCCTGTATTGCCGTTGGTCCCGGTTCCGGACAAAGATTTCCCGTTTTCATATGTATCGCAATTGCTATTAATATCGTATTTACCATAATCCTGACTATCCGGATTATTGTCATCTGCTTTGTCTTCATTCATTTCATATGCGTAAGCAAAATTGCCGTTAACATCCCGAATACTGAATTTATCATCAAATACTGTACTAACTGTATCGGTTGACATAAGACTTTTAATCTGTTTTTGCAGTTTATATAGACGTATTCCAAGAATAATACACAATAAGGTTGGGACAAAAGAAAGGACTAAAACAGTTATAATGATCGCCGTTTTAATTCTGCTGATTCTTTTTCTCCTGCGATCTTCAGAAATTTTACTGTTGTCTCCGTTATTAAGAGAATTCACCATATTATGTTAAATTCACCTCATTATAATATTAAAAGAATTACTGCCTTTATCGCCATTCTTCTATTAATTGTAACATAAATCGATACAAAAATATATGTTTTTCAGGTGATGTACGAATAATTTCCTATTTTTAATAAGTATCACCTGTTAATATATGGGTGCCGTACCACATAAAAATTGCCGCAAGGACGGTTTAATCCCTACGGCGTTCATTGATTGCATTTGTCAGTCTGTTCATCGTATTTATTTATCAGAATGCATAAATTAAGTCTTTATGCATATATAGCTATTTTAAGTCTTTATGCATATATAGCTGTCTTTTTGCTGATTTATCAGTCTTATCAGGCAATCGCGTCTATTGTTAGATTATCCATTATTTGATTATCTATTATTTGATTATTAATTACATTATTTGATTATCATTATTTAATTTTCCATTTTTTTCTATGATTTAATTATCTCTTTAACTATGATTTAACTATTTCTTTAATTATCTATTATTTGATCATTTTACTGAGGTACTTTTTTTCATTGCTTATTTTACTTATTATGTTCATGATTTTGTTCTTGATTTTGTTTCCGATATTTTCTTTATTTTGTTCCCAAATTTTTCTTGATTATGTTCCGATTTTTTCTTGATTTTGTTCTTGATTATGACCTTAATTATTTTCTTGCCGGTTTTCCAGTTGATTTTCCTGCTCATTATTACGCAACTTGCAGCAATAGTCTATAATATCCATATTCATTACCGCCTCTCCAATCGCAGGATAAGATGCGGCAATCTTATCTATATCATTCTTTAGTTTTTCAAGATTACATTTCTTCCACTTCTTTGGCACCTTATTATTTATTAAAGTCATTATGTCTTTTTTCTCTTCTTCGGACAAAAGTGCTTCGTAAATATAATTTATCCTTTGAAGGCTGATATCGTTCTTGCCGGCAGCCAATATCAATTTGACCCTTTTATACAATGCGGCTATTTCTTCCACAGGCCTGTGATACAGGACCATGAAAAACAATTGCTCGGCATGCACCACATTTAATGTGCCTAAATGTAATTTATCCGCTTTTTCAAGCATTTTCATAAGATAGGCATAAGCCGATTCAAAATCATGTTTCGCCAAAAAACAATAATAAGCAAACATATAATTAAAGGTTGTCAGTGTATATTTATCGGCGGCGGAATCATCCGGAAGAGCAAACATATCAGGGGCATATTCCGTTATCAGCTTACCGTTCACCAAATCGTGATATACCTTAAGCTGAAGGTAAAAACTGTCACGCAGGAATTTGTACTTCAGCATGCCTTTAACGTTCATCCCGTCATTTTGCACTCCGAGATCCAGAGGGATTAAATTCGTAATACCTGTAATAACACCGGATAAAATGAATACGAAAAGAGCAGTACATATAACAGCATTATCAATATATGTCAGTACCACTATAAATGGTATTGAAACAATTAAATTAGTTAAACCTCCGCCCAGGTTATACAAAACAAACGGGAAACTGCCGTCTTCATTTCTTTCAGGAGGCATCATTAGGCATTGTCCGGCCGTGCCTTTAACAGAATATTTTTTTCTTATGATTCTATCGCCCTGCTTAATGAAAATGAATGAAAATATGCGGAAAGACACAAACCTGTATCCGGTGAGCAGACCGAATATTAAATGACCTGTCTCATGTATAATAATATGAAAGAGCGTAAAGATATAATATAGAAATAATCCAAAAAGCAAATATAAATCAAAACTTCCGGGGCTTATAACTCCTTTATCCTCCAGTCTTGCACCCTTAATTCCGATTAACAATCCTAAAGCTACGCCAGCCAATATAATAATTCTATTAGTCCATTTAAATTTTCTGCTAACCTTTTTTATAAGTGCTTTCTGTTGTTTCAATAATGCCTTATAGGTATTTTTTTGCTCCTGAGTTACCATATACATCTCCCTTCAACGGTGTCTCAACGGTGTCAGGTACTGTTAACAGCGTTTACACTTTATTCATAATTTGTTAACGGTGCCTGTCACCGCTGCATTTCCCATTCCACATACATAAATTCCTTCATGGTGTCAGGTACTGTTAACGGTATTTACAATTTGTTCACAATTTGTTAACGGTGCCTGTCACCGAGTCTATCCAGGCCAGATATGCCGCGCTTCCGTTCTCCACATCCACCAGTAAGATTTCCGGTGTTTCATACGGATGAAGCTCCAAAAGCTTTTTCTCCAGCTCCGGATACAGTTCTTTTCTGGTTTTTATCAACACCAGGATTTCATCATCATGACACAGTTCATTATTCCATGTATAATGACTTTTTATATTAATTTCCTGTACACATGCGGCCAGCTTGCATCTTACGATTTCATCTATTACAGGTTTGGCCTGCTCTTCATTTTCAAATGTTGTTATGACAATCCCATACTTGCTCATCAGGATACCTCCTTACCTTTCCCCTTCCTACGTTTATTATTATCCGTCTGACATTATGACAAGTTCACTATTTATTTACATATTGTTAACAATTTATTTACAGTGCCTGACACAATGAGCCCCCAAATGGGGGCTCATTGTATATCTTTGCCTATATATTAGGATAAATTCTTATGTACAACTTTACCATATTTCGGATGTACAATCAAATATTAATTTTCCTCAGTAAATTTTTCTTCAAGAATTCTGGCTACAGGCTCAAGCCAATCTCCTTCAAACAGTTCTATCATACCTCTGTCACAGGCGGCAGATATTTTCGGATTTATGGGCAGTTTGGCAAGAACTTGTAATTTATGTTCTTTTGCAATTTCATCAATATGACTGTCGCCGAAAATTTTATGTTCCTTGCCGCAATCCGGGCATTTAAAATAAGACATGTTTTCGATAAGTCCTATGATGGGGATATTCATCATTTCGGCCATCTTTACCGCTTTTGCCACAATCATGGATACAAGTTCCTGAGGTGAAGTTACAACAATAATTCCGTCAACAGCTATGGACTGGAAAACCGTAAGAGGAACATCGCCTGTTCCCGGAGGCATATCAATAAACATATAGTCTACGTCTTTCCATATGACGTCCGTCCAGAACTGTTTTACAACATTTCCTATTATGGGCCCTCTCCATATAACCGGATCGGTATCGTTATTTAAAAGCAAATTGACGGACATGATATCAATACCTGTTTTGGTTTTAACAGGATTTAAGCCGAGCTTGCTGCCTGTTGCTTTTTCCTTGATACCAAAAGCCTTGGGAATAGAAGGTCCGGTAATATCGGCATCAAGAATTGCTGTATGATAACCCAACCTGTTCATAGAAACGGCCAGCATGGATGTTACCATAGACTTGCCGACCCCTCCCTTGCCGCTTATGATACCAATAACTTTCTTAATATTGCTAAGTTCATGGGGTTCCACTGAAAAATCACTTTTCTTTCTTTCTGCACAGTTCTCCTGACAACCGTTGCAGTTATGATTACAATTTTCACTCATTACATTATCTCCTCACAATATAATTAAAATTATCTTTTCTTTATGGCTCCGGAATTCCCGGTAATAATTCTTTTTAAACCGTTGCATCTTTGAAAACATTATTTGCCAGTACATAAAGTCATAAACCGGCAAAATGCCATATCAATAAACCGTCGCAAAGCAATATCCGGCGTTTTTATTTTAAGCCGATAAATGTCGAAATATTGCCTGCCAGTCTCTACTATTATAGAATATTATTTTATTCGTGTAAATAAATTAATTTTGCCACATATCAGATTCTACATGAATAACAAATTTAACATTCTGCAATACTTATGCAGTATATAATTCCTGTAATCCCCTTTATCAAACAGCTGCAGGCTGTCCGGATTGCCATGTTCTGCAACCATTTTGCTTATAGGTACGGTAACCAGCGCATTTTGGGCAACGGATTTATTGTTCACATAATTATCCAGTATTTTTTCCGCGCCGTCGGTTTTTAAATTACCCAAGCGCCAAAACGGTAACGGTGTTTCGTAATTCGGATAAACGTTAAAATCTTTGTCTATGTAAAATACCGGTTTGTCTGTTACGATATTTTTTGTGGAATTATCCGTTATGAGCTGACTGTAAAGTTCTTTTTCCGTATTCCCCAATACATCCCTTATATTTGATTTTCCAAAATGCTTTAATGTATAATTTGTTAATTTGCCGGGTATTTTGTCTATGTCATCGGGCGAATGTTTGCATCTGTTGGGACACCCGTACATATCCAGACAGGCAGTTATTTTTTCAAATTTCATATAATACCTCATTTATGTATCCTTTATAAGCCCAACCGGAAAAATCCAAACTTTTCTTGGTATACCATCTTCCCCTTTTTGCGTCTCTTGATAAGGGGTATTAACAAGTTTTACTTTTCCCATATATACATAATCTTTTTCTTTAAATACTTCAAAAAGATGAACATCTACACCATTTTCATTTGATTCTGCTAATGTTTTATTTTGAGCAAAAGATAAACTCTGATCTCCTTTCTTTCCCATACCAGTGTAATGGAGAATACCATTAATCCATTTATCCTCATAAAGCCCTTTTGTATGATCAGATATAATTACCAATGTATTTGTTTTTTTAGAACGCCTCATTCCTCCCATTATCCCACATTTAAAAATATTTACTAAACTTTTATTTGATATAATATCACCAATTTTTAAACCTGGATCAAAACTCATTCAAACTCCTCCTTCAGCTTCCTAATAAAAACAACATCCGCCGGAGTAAAATCATAGTTATCCAGTTCCTCCGGCTTGACCCATTTTATTTGACTGTGGGCTGTGAGCCTGTATTTCCCGTCGACATACCTGGCCCTGTATGCAACAAGTTTTATTGCTCCTGTTTCATACTGATATATGCTTTCTGCAAAATAATCCTCCACATCAATTTTTATGCCCAGTTCTTCCATAATTTCCCGCTTCAGGCATTCTACATATGTTTCGCCTGCTTCGACCTTGCCTCCGGGGAACTCCCACTTGCCGGCATGATTCTGATTTTTACCCCTTTGGGCTATCAGTACTTTACCGTTGTCCGTAATTATTGCCGCAGTGACTTCTTTCATATGAATTATCTCCTGTCATATAAGATATAAATATCTTTAAATTTCGCTTCCGGCAATAAGCCGTTAACAAGATTTTCTTATGAAATTACATAAGATAATAGTAACGTTTTGATTCCTGCTGAGCTTTACTGCAGATAATAAGCTTGTGTCCGCAACTTTACTCAGATATTTTTCGTCATATCTTCATATATTAAATATTTCCATTGCATTTTATAACATACCAACTTTTTATAGCATACCGACATATTCCGACATATATTTCAACAGACTGGTTCTTTGGTTATTAATATAATCTTACATGAGTGCATTTTCAATATTATTTATTGAGATTTCATTATTCTAAAAGGAAATTCACCAATATACAAGAATTTTATGCCTTCAGCCAGGATATAAAGACTATATTTTATATTGCCTGCTCCGATATAATTCCGGTATAAATGGTTAAGTTTTGTCTAAAATGATTTAATAAAAATAATATAAAATTGTTAAATAAATTCTTCATTTATTTACCGAAGTAAATGTTAGCTTATCTAAATTTGAATATTAAATAATAAAAATAGGAATAAATAGGATTCAAAATATTTAAGAAATACATTCATTTATTAACAAATGATTTTAAATAATTTCATGACGTTTTATCAGTATAAACAAAAAGAAGCAAACACCCATACAGAGAATTTGCTTCTTTTCATATTTTATTTATCTTATATGAAGTTTTCCTATGTAATCACCGATTTTGCCAATGCATATAAGGGAACGCGTTCGCATGAAAAGCTCACATCATATATATGTCCGTTTATTAGCTGTGCTTTCGGGATATTATATCTTACGTAATTTATGGAAAGCTCACATATATATATCCGTCCATTTATGCCCTTAATTCCGACCGAAATCCAGCAAGCGAAAATTATAATGGCATTCTGTCAGAATTTTATTTCCCTCGGTTCTTCGGTAAATGAATAGAATGTGGCTGTCGCATCCTTAAAGTAAAGGACTTCAGTATTGTCGTCCTCTGCCGAATACATTGACTTCAGTTCAGGATAATTGTCCAGCATATGTTTTTTTGCCTCAACTCTGTCGTCCCTGATTAGCTTACCCGATACTCTAAGCCATTTCCCGTCGGCATAGGCGCAAATCTCCGCCTTCGGATTTGCCTGAAGCTGCTTGGATACATTTTTTATCTTGCCTGTCTGGATATAAAGTTTTCCTTCAAATATATCAACCGTACCGAAAGGCCTGACCCTTGGCTGATCTCCTTCTACCGTAGCCAGGTAATATGTTCCGCATTTTTTAAGAAAATCATATACTTCCTGCATATATCCTCCTAGTATTTTCGCTGTGATATCCTTCTATGTATAATTGATTTACGTTGTATTACAGCCGGTCAAGTTCCGCCTGCCAAAATCTTTTCTTTATTATAATGTAAGCTATTATAATGTAAGCTGTTATAATGTATGCTGTTCTGTTCTTTACATACAATTATAACAGTAAATTATTGCGCAATGGCTCCAACTGTTTTCTTGCTTTTCGGATTCTCATCCCACAGACGGTCAGCCACCTCCGCCCATGCCTTTGAAGCCGAGACGGTTTTTGCACAAAGATCATCTACGTTTTCAGGAGCCATCATATCGGTTGATCTTGCACCCGATTCCTTAACCATTTTTGCAAGCATTTCAGGATTGTCAAGCAAAGGGCAAGGACGAAGCGGATTGCTGTTAAACGGCTGGTATTTGCGGTAAGCCATGAATAAAGGAGAACGAAGCGCATCCAAAAGGGATACATCATGAATGTTTACGTTGGAATAATGAATAAATGCGCAAGGTTCTACGTCACCGGCCGCGTTTATATGAAGATAATGTCTTCCGCCAGCTACACAACCGTTGACATACTCTCCGTCATTCCAGAAATCCATTGCAAATATGGGCTTGGTATTACGTATTTCGCGAATACGTTTGTACATGTACGCTCTCTGTTCAGGAGTTGCAATAAAATCTACATGGGCATCCTTTCCTACAGGCATGTAAGTAAAGTTCCAGGAGAAACGGCAGCCGCGGGCAATCATATCATCAACAAATTCATCCGAACCGACACTCTCTGTATTGTAGCGATGATAACAGGTCGAGTAGCCAAACAGGAGCTTATGGGCACGCATGCGTTTCATAGCCTCAATAACTTTACGGTATGTACCTTTGCCGCGTCTCAAATCGGTAGCGGCTTCATCACCCTCGATAGAAAATGCCAGTGCAAAATTGCCTACCCGCAGCATCTCACGGCACAGTTCGTCATCCACAAGTGTGCCGTTGGTAAATGCGAAGAAATAGCAATCCTGATTTTCTTCACACAATCTGATAATATCATGCTTACGTACAAGCGGTTCCCCTCCGGAGAATATGTAGAAGAAAATACCAAGCTCCTTTCCTTGCTGGCAAATTGAATTGAGCATCTCGTAGGATAAATTGTTCTTGTTTCCGTATTCGGCTGCCCAGCAACCGGTACAATGGAGATTGCATGCGCTGGTCGGATCCATTAGTATTGTCCACGGTATATTGCAGTTGTATTTTTTCTCTGCGTTGTGTGCCCGCTCTTCTCCCTGAAGGTTTGCATTAACAAAGAAGCATTCTACAAATTTCTTAAGGCACTTTAAATCAACTTCATCCACTAGTTTTACTGCAAAAGTATGCCAGTTGCTGTTTTCATCCAGCAGCACCTTCCGTAACATGGTAATCTGAGGGGTATGGATATTTCCCCTGTCAAGCTTTTCAGCGATCTCAAACATCTTCGGCAATTTTCCTATTGGATCGTCTGAAACATAATTTAATAACAAATTAACAGCGGTTTTCTGAATTTTGTTCATCATGTGTACCTCCTTATAGAGTTATGTCTTTATTAATTCATTTTAATGAACTTTAACTAACCGTTTGGTTAAATAAAGTTCAAATAAGACCGCACACATTTTAAAAATTCAAAAATTATAAATTTTAAATTATCATATTCAAGAAAAACAATAGATTATTTATTATTGTTTTTCACGACTTTATTCCGCAGTACAATATCTCTTCCTGATATCAAAGACGAAGTCATTATCTTGCAGACACGTAAAAACGAACTGCGAAGTGCATCTTCATTTAGTGAACTTACCGCTTTGTAATCGTCAAAATAGGCTGCGAAGCTGACTACAGGTATTATGGAAAAGAAAAAATTAAATAAAATCATTTCATCAGAATAAATAAAATCTCGATCCGCATCAAATATGGTCTTAAAAATTGGATTTTCATCATTTCCGCTCATATATTTCATAAAACGGAATAAAGAATTCTGATGTTTTCCCTTTTTCAGTGATTCTAACATTAAAATACGGATAATTTCCCTGTTCTGCAGCACATAATCAATTACATGCTCATAAAACTTATAGGAATTCTGTAAAAATATATCCATGGCTTCATCATTGACAAAATGCAAACGATCGGGTTTTATTTCCAGATAACCTTCCTTAATCATTTTAATTATATTCGTCTGAATAAAATCCAATGCAAATGAAACAGTTTTATTAAGCAGTGAATCTACCATGAAATCCAAAATATCCTGTTTGCTGTTAAAATAATAATATATAAGTGCCTTGTTTACATTTGCAGCGCTTGCTATGTCATTGACCCGTGTTGCATCATATCCTTTTTGTGAGAACAGCTCTATGGCCGCATGGATTATTCTTTCCTTTGCGTCGTTTACTTTTTCCAATATATATGCCTCCAATATTAATTAACCAGTTAGTTAATATTATATATATGTAAGTATTTATAGTCAAGTAGTCCCCTTATAATCATAAATTTTTAATATATTCACAATTATTTTAATATTTTCGCGATTATTAGACTTAAAACAACATATTACGACTTATATAAAGTGCCTAAATTTTTGCCAGCACAATCCGCTTTCAATAATTACACAGAACAGTTATCTTTAATTGCATAATGCAATGAAGTCTTTTGCGCTATCCGTAAGATATTTGTTCTTATGATAAATCACAGAAAAACTTCTCTGAAACCGTACTCCTTTTACATGAAACCTGCTTATTTCCTTGCGTTCAAGATAATCCTTTACCAGCAAATAAGGCAGAACCGAAATTCCCAGATTCGCCTGCACCGCTTTTACAATAGCCTGGGTACTGGTACTCTCCCAGTCGGGTTCTACTTTTAAGCCATATGAAGTCATAGTACTGTCAAATATTTCCCTCCCGGCACTCCCTGCTTCTCTTAATATAAAACTTTCTTTTAGCAGTTCGGTGATATCAATATCATCTTTGCCCGCGAAGGGATGGTTATTTCCGCAAATCATCACCAGTTCATCATCACGGAACTTATGTTCCACGATATATGAACTGTGAACGGCTCCTTCTATCAACCCTATATCGATCCGGTTTGATAAAACATATTGCTGGATTTCTTCCGAATTATCAATGACTACCTTTACTTTCATCCTGGGATGTTTTTGCTTAAACCTGGTTATATACTCAGGCAATAAGCAATTACCGATAGTAATGCTTGCTCCGATACGGATAAGCCCTATAGCGTCAAAATTCTTTATTTCCTTTTCCATATCATCAAAAAGTCCCACGATATGCCTTGCATATTGAAGAAAATACTTTCCGGCTTCTGTGATACAAAGCCTTTTTGCAATACGATCAAACAATTTTATACCATAATAATCTTCAAGCTCGGATATTGCCAGACTTACTGAGGGCTGTGCTATATGCATCTTTTCTGCGGTAGCTGTTGTACTGCCGGTTTCGCATACATTAACAAAGATTTTGAGATGCCTTAATGTCATTGAAGCCTCCTTAATTATAACAAAATACTTATAAACTTTATATAATAATACTATTTTATTTATAAACCATCAAGATCTATAATGAAACAGAAGGAGGTCAATGACTTGGAGAATAAAAAAAATATTTACAGAAAACTTTTCACATCCACCTTTTATTTGAGCGCTTTTACCTTCGGTGGAGGGTATGTCATTATTCCGCTTATGAAAAAGAAATTCGCAGACGAATTGCATTGGATTGATGAAAATGAAATGCTTAATCTGGCAGCCATAGCCCAATCTTCACCGGGGCCGGTGGCGGTCAATGCGGCGATTCTTTTGGGCTATCGTGTTGCAGGAATAACCGGCGCCCTGTTAACTATACTTGGCACGGTTTTGCCTCCGTTTATTACTTTATCCGTTGTATCATTATTTTACACCGCATTTCGTGATAATGCCGTGGTTAACGCCGTTCTGAAAGGTATGCAGGCAGGTATTGCCGCCGTAATTGCGGATGTGGTTTTAAACCTCGGCGGTAATGTCCTTAAGGAAAAGGATATTATTTCTGCCACTATCATGGCAGGCGCTTTCATCGCCACATTTTTATTTAAAGTAAATGTGATATATATTATTTTAATATGCGGCAGTATCGGGGCACTGAATCTTTACCTTAAAATTAAAAAGATCAAAAAGGACGGGAATTTACAATGACACTTTTGCAGCTTTTCCTAAGTTTTTTTCAAATAGGTCTGTTCAGCATAGGCGGCGGTATGGCTGCAATGCCATTAATTCAGAATCAGGTTGTCAATTTGCATCACTGGCTGACATTAACAGAATTTACAGATCTCATCACCATTGCGGAAATGACGCCCGGCCCCATTGGTATCAATTCAGCCACCTTTGTGGGTATAAGAATAGCCGGCATTCCGGGAGCGATTGCAGCCACAATCGGATGTATCTTTCCCTCATGTATTATCGTTTCGCTTCTGGCATGGTTTTATTTTAAATTCAAAGAACTGACAGTAATACAAGGTATATTGTCCGGTTTAAGGCCTGTGATCGTGGCCCTTATTGCGTCGGCAGGGTTGTCAATATTAAAACTGGCCATTTGGGGCGAAAACGGTTTTTCAGATAATTTAAATTCAATCAATTTAATTTCTGTTGTATTATTTACTATAGCTTTTGTTGTTTTACGAAAATGGAAACCAAATCCCATTTATGTAATGCTGGGATCCGGTATTATCGGAGGAGCAATTTATCTGCTTGTATAGGAGAGAACCGTATGAAAATCCGAATAAAAAAAGGTATGTTTTCCTGGAAACTGACAGATGAAACAGGTGTAGCCTTGGTAAAAATCAAAAATAAAAATATCATCGGTGCGGCGAAGAACATCTATGACCAAAACGGGAAACTCTGTTTTTCAACGGATATTGTAAATCTTTCGCCAAAAGATGAAACCTGGAATTGCGCGAACTCCAGAAAATACATAATATATAAAAACATGCAGGCTATAGCGTCAGCCAATTTATATTATGCAAAAAATCCGGACCGTACCTTAACGCAGAAATTATTAATGCGTCCCCCACAGGTTGACAGAATTGATATAGAAACCATCTACGGCCTCTGGGTCGCCAAACGGCAAAAAAATAATGGCGTGACGATTACCCAAAACGGTGCATTATTGGGTAATGTCACTCCATTTTTCACGCTCAAACCAATTTATCTTGAATGCGATGAAAAATACGATATTGCATTTTGGGCGGCAGTTTATGTACTCACAGATTATATGATGCATGAAGACGATATGATTTTAGTTTAAAAAGGTCAATTTCAATTGGCCGCATATAAGATTTTATATATGTGGTATAAGTTTTTATGTCTAAAATATTTGTTTCAATACATCTCATGTTAAGGTTCTATATTTATGGAGTTACTTAATTATCTGATATATCTATTATTGGATAGCAGTAAACAGCTTAATTACCCGATAATACCTGTACACATTTTTTTAGTTTTAATTCCATGTCAGCTCCAAATCCCCGTCAGCGTTTTCAAATTTCAAAACTAGATAATATCGGCTATTTTTTTGTAAATTTATCGTCGATTCCGGATTGTTTTTGTCCAACCGCAAAAGCATATTTTTACTTTTGTCCCGTATCTCAGCCGTAACATTTCCTTTTGAAATATTACATTTAAATTTAAATGTGTAATTACGGCTTTCATATATTTTAATCACCTTTTTAACCCAACCGCTGCAAGAAGCAAATTTAATACTGTATCTTCCTTTTTTTCTTAAGCCTACAAATAAAACAGCGGATTTTCTGCTTAATATCATGTAGCCATTAAGCCATAAAATATAAAATAAAAAACCCGAAGCTATAATCAGAATAATTGTTATATAAAAATGCCTCATATAACCCCTCTCATATAAAAAATTTTCACTAAAATAATTTACCGTTTAAGGTACTTAATTAATTGAGCCGATTAAAAATGGTTCTGTCCATATTTTTACCTGTATTTATATCATCAACAGATAACTGTTTTACTGTATCTTGTTAAACCTAAATATAATTATTATCATCCTGTAGGTACTCAATATAACTATACAACTGTCAGATACCTGTCATGCCATCCGTCCGATTTTATTTTACTCTAGATATACTCTCTAAAGCGTATAAATTCAAAATATGATTCCTTTTTTGTTACGCCATTCTGCATTACCTGCTCCTGCGTTTTCCGTTCGCTGCATGCCGCAACGACTTTTATACCAAGCTTTTTCAGTCGGCTGACTATTGCGTATGTCAATGTAAATTCACCCTGACATAATACAATATCGGGTTGTTTACCGACTATGTCCCGAACCACATGATCCGCAATTTTTTCAATTTCTTCTTCGCTTATCCCTGGTTCGACCACCGGAAACGGATAATCAACAATTTCACCCCACCGGCCGGCTGCTTGCTTTTGCTTTTCTCCCCAATATTCGGCACTATGGTTTGAACAATTTATAAACATAATAAAATCCTTTCTTTCATAATCTGTCTATTCGGTCTCCAATACCGTTTTATAAAGTCTTTTACCGGCCTTTACAAATAACGCTATAGTCATGTCCAGTTCCTGCTTTGTCGCCCTGTTTGTGGTACTGTCGGACATATGATTAAAATTATTGCGTTCTTTTTTAAGGACAGAAAATAAAAACAGGAATATACGCAGCTGATTAATCTTATGAAAAACAGCATCATTTATGTTCATTACTAGTTTCTCGCCGTATTTATCCACTTCATATGTACTCTGATGCTTGTTGCTTAAAAAGCCGTATCTGTCACAAATCTTCAATATATTTTCCCTCATTTTGTTCTGGTAATCATTTTCCGCATTATTAATATTATATTGCAAAAATAGTTTATTTATTGTAAATTTTGAAATCTGAGTCAGAAATTGAAACAAAATATAGTTATTATCTTCTTCAAATCCTTTTTTATCTTTTTTCTTTATTTCAAAAATCTTGTCTTTGTCATACTCAAAGGCAATTATGTTTTTTTCACATAGCTCAGACGGAATTTTTGATTCAATGAATGTAAGTGCCTGCTGATAAAATTGCTTGCGATAAAACCAATCAATTATATCTATATTGGTGCATTCGTCTTTTAGCAAAACTCCGTAATCGTTCTTTACCTCATTGATAAAAATCCTGAAAAGCTCTTCCGAATTATCCAAATGCTGTTCCTCATATTCAGAAATTGCTTCTTTCAGTTGCTTTTTATACTCAAGGAATCCTCTCGGATCGCACATTTGAATTGAATCGGCAACATTTTTCATTGCATTAAGTATATTCATAAGATCTGGGCTGTTACTCTGATAATAATTCAGCAATTGATCAGCCCTTCCGTACATAATAAACTCATTCATGCCGGATACGAAATCAAAAATACGATAGTTATCAGTCTGCTCTTTTATAATGCTTTCCGGATTTCTTTGTTTTGTAAACTGAACCGAATAAATTCCGGCAATTGTTATCTTTTGGATTTTCAAAAGGTTCATAACAGCATTCATTATAAATACCAAATCCCTAAAGCTTCCCTGGGTATCAATCCAAAGCTTAAACTCCGTCTCATCGTTTTCTGCCAAATTTTTTTCGATTTCAGCTTTCTTCCTGATGATCAGGTTTGCTGTATTGATAATTCCCAGGTTAATATTTGAAGTATCTATATCAACGCATGAAAAAATATCTTTCTTACCGTCAGGAAGATACTCGGAAATTCTTTCTTTATAAAAGTTATAAGGTGAGTAACATACTTCATGTTCCAAATCATCACTGAGATAAAATTTTTCTTCCTTCAATGTTTCTTTGGTACACAATACAATTATCTGATCCGGAATAATTCCATTACTGATAATCTCTCTGCTTACAGGCTCAAGCTGACTGTAATATTCCTTTGTATCATCATCCGATTCGGCGGTAATATATCTGTATTTAGGCAATATTTTCTTCTCTGTGTTTTTTTCAAAATTGAATGTGCTCATTGCCAGCAGCAAAAAATTAAAAGTTTTCTTTTTCATCAGTATTCACTCCCCCTACGATACAAAGAAATTTTTCATAAAAAATAAAACGTCCTGTCAATTTTGTAAAGACGCGGTACAACAAACCAATAACTTCATGTTCTATGAATTTAAATTAGTTGCCTGGCATGAAGCTGGACAGTTTCAATACATCATATGTTAAGGTTCTATAGGATTAAGCACATTGTCATTTCAATACACCTGATGTTAAGTTATCTTTAAAATTACATTTACAGGTGGAGAACCGACTCTGTTTCAATACATCACTTGTTAAGGTTTTATGTCTGACTGCCCAATCTCTATGTATGACAAAATGTTGTTTCAAACATCCCATGTTAAGGTCCTATAGACGTTAAATGGTGTCTATTCAATGAGCCTAAAGGGTTTCAATACATCCTATGTTAAGGTTCTGTAAGTCTAAAGCCGTCCCATGATGGTGATTTATAAAGAAAATTTTAAAATTATTATATTCTTAAAATAAGCCAAAATCAAGCATTTGAAAGATTTTGACCAGAAAACAACTGTAACAAAGACAGAATGAGCGAAATACATATCTTTTCCCAATTGTTTTCAGTTATTTGAACAAATCAAATACTTATTTTATATCTACAATTCCCAGTGCATCTTTCCAATCCTTTTCATTAAATCCGACCAGGACATAATCATCACCGACAAGAATCGGCCGCTTAACAAGCATCCCGTCGGATGAAAGAAGTTTATACTGTTCATCTTCACTCATGGCGGGAAGCCTGTCTTTAAGCTTCAGCTCCTTATACAGCTGTCCGCTGGTATTGAAGAATTTCTTTAGCGGCAGCCCGCTCTTTCTATGCCATTCTTTCAATTCTTCAATTGTCGGATTGTTATCTTTGATATGCCTTTCTTCAAAGGAAATTCCGTTCTCAATAAGCCACTTCCTTGCTTTCTGGCAGGTGGTGCATTTCGGATAACATATAAAAATCATAAAATACCTCCCTTAACTTTTATTCGCATTTCATGACCAAATAAATAATAACATAAAAAACAGGCTAATTTAAGTTATATTTAATATTTTGCCTTATTAATATTATCTTATTTCAAAAGTGTATACATAAGGGGAAGCGAAGGTTTACTTTGTAAGAACGGAATTTTACCCGTTCTGATAATGTGAATAACCAGAACCTGGGATACTCTACCGGACACAAAACATCCACACTGAAACAAAGGTGCCAATTCAACACGGTCGGATACGATCGCCCGCCACATAACGGCATAACACAGAATATCAAAGACGGAACTCATAGGCCCCATGTTATAACCCGCTCTTTTTGTCCCTATGAATTTACTTATATTATGAAATACAATATACGATGCAATTCAAAAAAATTGAGCATAAGCTTCATCCTTCCGGATATAGTAAACTTATGCTCATCTTAACTTGAAATACCGGCAATATGCCAATTTCATTCGGGATAATATGGGGGATATTATTGGGGGTATTTATATTATTATCATTTTTTTGTGTTATTGAATTATTTTACCGCAACATTGTTTACATACAGGGTGTACCCGTTGGTTATTACATTTTCAAGGCTTCCGTTAAACTCAGTAATATAACTGTCTCCGGTCAGTGTCCAGGTACTCGTCGAATCCAATGTAACTGTAAGTGCTTTTGCTGTCGTACCGTCTTTATTGATAGCACCGGTGTAATTGGAGTTTTCCTTTATATTTAATTCAAGCTGTGATATGGAATCCACTTCAATATCTCCGGTCAAGGTCTGAGCGGTAACCGTGAAGTTGCAGGTGCCGCCGTTTGCTCCTGCTTTGCCCCATCCTCTGCTTCCGTCATTTCCGGCTACGGTAAGCAGATTGGTGCCGGAAGCCAATGTAAGCTTAACATTGTTTAGGGTAACGTTGCTTTCCGTATTGGTGATATAGAACATATCCCCGTTCTTCGATGTCAGTGAACCGCCGTTCATTGTAAAGCTGCTGTTGCCCACTTCCGCATCACCGGACATGCTCTGGTACAGCATTACATTATGGATGTTTTCACCGCTTCCAGCGCCGTAAGTTCCCGACATGTTTCCCGTAACGGTACAGTTATTGAGTGTTACGGAATTAAATCCTTCCACAACCACAGCTTCGGAATTGTCGGATGTCAATACGGCATCGTTAACGGTTATGTCTGCTGTACTGTATATGGCAGGTGCCCCGGACGAGCCGGACGTTGTAAATGTCCCTCCGTTAACCACCATGGTCCCGCCGCCGCGGTCGCTTCTTATGGCAGCTTTGACTTTGGAATTTACGGTAAGATTAGTGGCGTATAAAGTACCTCCGCCCGCCACCTGGATTCCCCCGGCATTTCCTCCTGATACGTTTATAACCGTATCTTTTATATTAATGACCGCATCACCGTAAGCGAATACTCCGTTGGCACCTTCCGCCTTGGCCGTCACTGCTCCTCCTGTAATATCAAGTTTGGCGGTACCTAAAGCAAGTATGGCGGAGTTTAACCCGTAAAAACTGCTTGCATCGTTATTGGAACTGTCTCCCGCTGTCTTTTCAACCGTTACGTCCGTTAAGGATGCGGTTACAGAATCTGCGCGGATTGCATTTTCATCGGAATTTGTTGAGGTATATGTACCTCCTGTCAGGCTTTCTCCGTCAGACAGACTGTATGCCGAAGTTCCGTTATATGCTGTAACGGAACCGCCTACGGGTCCGCCGCCCTGCATATTTCCTGAGCCTCCTGCAAATGTACCTCCCTGACCGCCTCCCGGAATTCCCGGCGCGCCTTGGGCCATACCTTCATTCCGGCCCGTTTTAAGTATGGTAACCGATACCAGATTCTTGGCACTTTCTTTATATACAACCTTCAGGATACATCCTACGGTTATATCCGAAAGTGAAACATCCGAATCAGACGTATCCGTACTGTTTTCTGAAGTTTGATTCATAGGGTCTATGGTTTCTTTCGATAATATGCTTGTATCTGATATTTTTATCGTTAGCGTTTCTCCGCTTAAGGTTAACAATTCAGGCATTTTATTATTTCCGTCTGATTTATCGGTTCGGTTGCCCGGATTGCCGGTATTTCCGTCAGGCTGCGGCATTCCAGACATACCACCCGGCGGTGCAGGCGGTGTTCCGCCTTGCTGTGTATCAGATGTACCGTTTGATGTGTCGTTTTGAGGTGATGCCTGTGTTCCTTTTTGTTTCTTTTCATCCGTTTCGTTTGTCGGTGCTGCAGGTGCCTGAATATCAACAGGCATTGCCGGTGCTGCATTCTGTTGATTAACCGATGTTTCGTTCGGTGTCGTTGCCGGTGCCGTATCCCCTCCTGTCTGAGCCATTCCGTTATCCTGCGGCGTATTCAAAGTTCCCAATGCAAGGGTAATCTTTTTTCCGTTTATTTTCGTAACCTGTCCGTAAACCGTCGTATAGTCCTTTACCGTTACCTTACATTTGTAACTTTTATTGTTGACTGTGGCGGTTATGACTGCAGTACCGGCTTTCTTTGCCGTTACTTTTCCTTTGGAGCTTACCGCAGCCACAGTCTTCTTGCTTGAAAACCATTTTACCGTTTTATCCGTTCCGGTCAATTTTAATGTTGCCGTTTCGCCCACATACAAAGTTAATGAAGTTTTGTTAAGTTTAATCTTGGTTGCTGCTTCTGCAAATTCCGCTGTTCCTGTAAACGGCGATACTGACGGCATCAGTAAGGCCGCTGCCATCATATATGCCAGCATTATACATATTTTTTTCCACTTTCTCATCGGTTTACTCCTTTCATTTTTACTAATTACGGAAGCATAAATCATAGATTAGTAATTAGAGATTCCTGTTTTATAATTTCAATTTAACCGATAAGTGAGAAAAAAATATGATTGTTATCTGAAAGTTTACTGAAGAATTTATTCCTATTTCTTCCTATTTCCAACCAATTAATTTAAATTTTTATCAATTACTGATTAATAATCTCTTTTATGTATTCCGGCAAATCATTATTCTTAACCGAAAGCAAATTTGCCACTTTAACAAGATTTAAAGGTTTCAATATGACACCGGCCATCTTACTGTTTGAAACCGGATCTTTTATATCAATTTTCTGAATTGCTGGCCCATTATATGTTACCGGATATAATATTGTAGCAGTCCCGTCACCGATACCGCTTAATGCATAGACGGACAGCTGGTATAACATTTCCCGTGGTAAACTGTTTTCCCATAAATCTCTGTATTTTGCGTCCAGCAATTTGACTACTTTACCTTTTTTCATAAGCGCAAAATCCGGCCTTGGTGTCGGTGATTTTCTGCGGCACGGATTAAATCCGGGAGCATATTCAAACATATCATAAAGCCTGTACTGGTCTTTTACCTTGTATTCTTCGGCATAATCCACAAGCAGCCTTCCAACAAGTTTTTCAAAAAACGAATTCATATCAAAGAAATATCCTTTTAAAACAACGCAACGGGACGCATCGTTAAGCTGAATTCCCTGAGATTCATATAAAATATTGATTATCTCAAGAACGGCAGAATACCTGTCGGTCAGCCTGTTTATGCAATTTTTTGCAAGTTTTAGGCTTTCTCTTGTCAGAGTTATGTCATCAACTTTCTCTTCCATGTATGAGCAAAGCCTTTGCAGTTTTGTCTTTAATTCAATGTCAAACGCCATTTTCAGTCCGAGTTTTAAGCCAGCCAGCATGGTCCTGTTTAATATGTTATTTTCCTCCCTGTTGAAATATCTGCAGGGCAGCCTGTCCTTCATCAGTCCCCCTCGGGCACAGAGCTTATCTATATTGATTTTTCCCCGGGGCGATATCAAGTCATCCTCTTTTTGAATATAGTTTTTATAAATCCCTCTGCGCAGCAAATCTTCGGCTTCGACGTATAACTCATAAATCAGCAAATCAAAAAATGAAAAATCATTAAGCGAATGTTCCGCCATGTTAAACAGCTTCAGATCTCTTAATCCGTAAGCATATCTTAATAACCTGTATAACGGCATTCCGTCGATTTTCGGATATACATTTAACTGAAAATCCCCTATTTTAACTCTGCCTACATAAGAATTGCTCTTGATTAAAACTCCTTGTTTTTGCTCCGTAATCTCCAAAATACCCTCATTATTAAGGATTTGAGCGGTAATACGGGCTTCATTGTCTGAAAGTTCCGCATCTTTTAAAAATACCGTGTCCCATTCTTTTAAAATAATCGATTGATACATTATGTTTCATCCCCATCACTATCATAGCCGTCCGCATCCGTCTGTTCCATGTCGTCTGCATTTACGCTGTCCTCTTCCGGGGTTTGAGTACCTATCCTGAGCGTCGGACTGGGAGACAATAAAGCAGCTATCAGATTAGAAATATCTGTTGTATTAAAAAGTTCCGACTTTATGATTTGATTCTTAATATCAACTATACCATCACCGAGTATCCTGGAAATAACGGAATAATCTCCATAACAATATTCTTCTATAAGAGGAATAATGTCTTCTTTAATGATATGTTTGAATTTTTCAGATTCGGTAATCGGTTTTCCCCCTTCCAGAAAATATGAATGACCGATTTGCAAATTTCTGGCATCTTTGCCCAAATTATCGAGTATTCTTGCGTTCAATTCCTTCAGCCATCCGTCCAGCGGCAGGCCGCTGATCTCCGCACCTTCCAGCAAAGTATAGTCAGGCATAAATTCGATAAATCCAAACCTTCTGCGAAGTGCAACATCCAATAAAGCAATTGAACGATCGGCGGTGTTCATTGTTCCGACGATATAAACATTTTTCGGAACCGTAAAAGTTTCACCGGACAAAGGGAGAATTATATTCTTTCCGCGTTTGCCTTTCTCTATAAGCATTATCAGTTCTCCAAATATGCGGGATATATCTCCGCGGTTTATTTCATCAATAATTAAATAAAAATTGGTATCCGGTTTTTCCATGGCGTCTTTGCATATTTTTTTAAAAATGCCGTCTTTAAGTTCAAATACGGTTTGATTGTTATATAATCGGGGCCTTATTCCTTCTATGAAATCCTCGTACCCATAAGAGGGATGAAAACAACACATTCGGACTACGCCGTTTGTCCTACCGTCACCTGTTATGGTTTTTCTCTCATTGTCAGTAAGAGCTCCGAAAGACTTGCTGAAAATATCCCTGGAAGCCAGTTCGCAACAAGCTTTTTCTGCATAATATGTTTTTCCCGTTCCGGGAGGACCGTATAAAATAACCTGCATTTTTCTTTCAAGGACATCCTCTATTTCAGCCATTACACCTGTCAGAGGGGGCAGCATTTCCTTATTTTCTGTATTTTCTTTATCTTCTTTATTATCTGATGTATTTAACAACCTGTTAATTGCCATAATATTACTTATGTCTTTATACTGAAAACAGGATGTCAGTATTCCTTCGTTGGATTTTGGCAGTTTAACAGGTTCGTCGAAAATCTTCAGCCACTGTACACTCCTGCAATGGGGATAATCCCTGTCTTTAACATATTTATAATTACCGGTGACTTTACCTATTCCGTATATTTTTTCTCCCGCGGCAGCCATCACGATATCACCAGTATTTATGCCTTTATAAAATCTTACAATTTCTCCCGATTTTACAATTGCCAGGCTGTAATTATAGTTGTATAAATTTACAAGCGTATCCTGAATTTCATGTCTGGTATTGCTGTTGTCACCGTATAAACTCAAATCTCCCAAATTGGGCCATCCAATGGCTACATAAGATTTGGACATCATATCGTGCCAATATTTGCCGCCTTCACCTGTTCCGATTCTGAAATAGTTCACCGGAGGCCCGAAAATCTCGCTAATGGCATAAGTTATGTAACTAATCGGCATATCGCATTTTTCAGCAATTAATTTGTAATGCCCCGCCATTTCATATAAATTGTCTTCCTTTGGCGGAATAATTCCGCAACAAATCAGTCCGTGTCTCTGCCATTTTGCGGAATGGAAAGTATCTATCACATTCGGGAAAATCATATGATAATATTTATGTACCCATCCCAGGCTGTTCATATTGTATTTCATATTGGCATTAAAGTTTTTTTGAAGCTTTTTAAATTCATCAAGGCTCATATCAGAATTGGACAGTTGCCTGATAAGATCCGCCCCATACACTAAATTGTCTCTTAACTCTCTGGCCAGGGATACGGCTTCATCCAAAGATAAAATTTTCTGGTTTTGGGAGCTTCCGGTCACCCATTTATCATCATGACTTCTTTTAAACATTACATATTTATAGGCACTTCCTCCGGCTATGGAGCCATAATCATATGTTCTGAATTCATCGTCATTTTTAAATTCAAGCCAATAAGTTAATCCGTTTCTGTTTCCGATATTAAAAATAGTGTCCAAAAGAAGTTCCCCATCCAAATTATTTAGCACATCCGGTCCAAATTTTTGGGAAAATAAAATATACCCTTGTTCCAATTGTTCTTTTGACGGAAGCCTGTTATTTAATAAAAACTTTTCGCAAGCTTGCTCTATTTTGTCAATCATATTATTAAAATATTGATCTTTTTCCAAAACAAAGTCCTCCTTTTTTATTGTTTCGCCGCTTTTTTAAATATTCAAGGCAGATCATACCAATAATTTACTATATTATACCATGTGGTATCAAATATTAATATGATACTTTTTATTTCTACGGCATAGTTTTCCTTCGCTTTAATATTGTCACTGTCGGTTGGAAAAGGCAGATATAGGTACTCCATAACTTTAATTAAACATATATCCTTTAATTTGTTAATAGAAATTTTTTCTATTTCCCTATTGACAAACAGGTTTGTCTATGAATATAATACTAAAAAAGATAGCAAAGGCGCTGTTGGCAAAAGCCGGCAACGCCTTTATTTTTTAATCTGCCTGATTGCACAAAACATACAACTGTTCTAATCTGAATGGTAAAGCAATACATTTTATATATGCCAATTTGAACCATATTAATTTCAAACAGTTTTATCAAAACAATCCATAATTAAAACTTTATGAACACAAGGGCGTGTGTTTTATTGTTATCTCAATAAAATACACGCCTTTAATATTTTTTAAGGAGGAATGTTTATGAATACTGCAATGATTGTTGATACTCTATGGGTTGTACTCGCGGCCGTGCTGGTGTTCTTTATGAACCTTGGTTTCGCGGCGGTGGAATCAGGCTTTGCCAGATCAAAGAACACGGTCAATATTCTTTCAAAAAACTTTATTGTTTTTGCGGTTTCTTCACTCGGCTTCATGCTTCTGGGCTGGGGCCTGATGTTCGGAGGAAACGACCCGCTTGTAGGTACTCAGCATTTATTTATCCTGGGCAATTCCGACCTCGGCTTCTATAAGGATACTTTGACATCAAACGTTCCTTTCTGGGGAAAATTCTTTTTCCAGCTGGTTTTCTGCGGAACCGCGGCAACCATCGTATCCGGTGCCGTTGCGGAACGGGTTAAGTACATCTCATTTATTGTGTTTTCCTTCATATTGACTCTTGTAATCTACCCCATCGTCGGTCACTGGATCTGGGGAGGCGGTTGGCTAGCCGACCTCGGTTTTCTTGATTTTGCGGGTGATACCGTCGTCCACTCTGTCGGCGGCTGGGCGGCTCTGGCAGGAGCCATCATGCTTGGCCCCCGCTACGGTAAATATGATAAAGACGGGAAACCTAAGGCAATCCCCGGTCACAGCATGTCTTTGGCGGTTATCGGTCTTTTTGTCCTGTGGCTCGGATGGTTCGGCTTCAACCCCGGCTCAACCATGAGTATTCAAAATCCTGCGGATGTCGTGCATATATTGGTAACCACTAATACCGCTGCCATAGCATCCGTACTCACAGCCACCGCCACATCATGGATTTACATCGGCAAACCTGATTTGGGTATGACCATAAACGGCTGTCTGGCCGGACTTGTTGGCATCACAGGAAGCTGCGCTTATGTAAGCGTTACAAGCTCATTAATCATCGGCGCCATAGCAGGTGTTATTGTTGTATTTGCCGTACTGTTCTTTGACAGGATTAAAGTTGACGATCCCGTAGGCGCAACTTCAGTACATCTGGTATGCGGTATTTTCGGAACTGTTTGTGTCGGACTTTTTGCCGAAGAAGGCGTTACAAGCCTTTCTACGGTAAACGGTTTATTCTTCGGCGGCGGCTTGTCGTTACTCGGGACTGAAATTCTCGGCGTTATTTCCGTCGGTGTATTTGTATTTGCTTCATCCGCTCTTGTATGGTTCCTTATCAAGAAAACCATCGGTATCCGTGTCAGCCTTGAGGAAGAAATTCAGGGGCTTGATATCGGTGAACACGGGAACTCCGCTTATCCCGATTTTGCTATTGTGGCTCCCATTATGGCTTCCGATACCGGTGCCGGAGAAAAAGTAACGGCAGTAAATCAGTCTGAAACGCCTAAACAGTTAGGTTCAACTGTTTCACAAGAACCCTCTTCAGGTAATGTGTCACCTGAAACGGCTATACCCGTTGTCAACCGGGCGCATCCCGGCACGAAGATAACAAAAGTCACAGTTATCACCAACCAGGACAAATATACTCAGCTTCAGAATGCCCTTGACAATATCGGTATCACCGGACTTACGGTCACCAACGTTCTAGGTTATGGCATGCAGAAAGGTCATGAGGAATACTATCGCGGTGTACCGGTAAAAACAAGACTCCTTCCCAAGGTTCAGGTAGATATAGTTGTCTGCAAGATACCTGTGGAAACCGTGGTTGAAACGGTAAAAAAATCGCTTTACACCGGCAATATGGGTGACGGTAAAATCTTCATCTATGATGTTGAAAATGTCATAAAAATAAGGACCGGCGAAGAAGGATACGATGCGCTGCAGGATGAAGAAGAATAATAATCTGAAATTCCGGCGGAGACAAAGGGTTGAAAAACTACATTATGCACTTGTACCCGTTGGAACGTGCGCCGCTAGGCGCACTACAGAAATAGCCGGAGGTTTCCCTCCGGCTATGATAAACCGTTCCGCTTTTTCCTTTATAAAGATCCTGCAAAGGCGGATATAAACTCGGTTTAATTTATTCATGCTTTATCTATAAACCCGATATATAAAATTAATCATTCAGTCCTTAATGCGACAACCGGGTCCTTCTTGGCGGCGCTGCGTGACGGTATAATACCGGCAATCAGTGTCAGGAGTATACTTATGGCAATTAAGATAAGGGCTGTCTGCACCGGCAAAATTGCGCGCAGATTGTATAGTCCTGTAAGCCGCCGCAAAATCAGGTTAATCGGTATGCAAAGCAGGTAAGTGATTGCTACGCCGAGCAGTCCTGATGTTAAACCGATTATAACGGTTTCTGCGCTGAACATGGTGGAAATATTCCTTTTTGATGCACCGATGGCACGCAGAATACCGATTTCTTTTGTACGCTCCTGTACGGATATCAGTGTAATTACACCGATCATAATTGACGATACTATCAGGGATACTGCGACGAATGCTATAAGCACATAGGTAATGGCGTTAATAATCGTCGTGACTGATGACATCATAAGTCCTACATAGTCCGTATATTTAATCTCCTTAAGGTCGTCAACCGTTTCGTTGTACTCTGCAATAACATCCTTTATCACATCTTTGTTTTCAAAAGATGACGCATACAAATTGATTGCAGTCGGACTGTCCATATCGACACAGCCAAGCCTTATCAGGTTGTCTTCATATGTGGAGTCCGAAAATTCCAGTATTTCATCATAATACTTTGCACATATTTCGTCCGTATACTGAGCAAGTTCCATATCAAGTGCGGCAGCCAGCTGTTCATTTGTCATGGTACTCATCTGCTGTTTTACCTGCTGAGCATACTGTGTCCTGTACTGTTCCGCCAAACCTTTGGCAAACATATCTTTAAGTTCGTCATCGCTCATGGAAGATAAATACTGCGAAATCGTTGCCTCATCCATGCCGGTCTGCTCCGCCATAGCCGGTGCAATTGATGCTTCCATATCGGCCCGTGTCATATTTGCAAGGGTTCCGGCTACAAACTGCTGCGTCTCTTCATCCGACGGAATACTCTTAATTTTAACATAAGTATCCGCCTTACCGGAAACATCCAGAGTCCCTATATATTCTTTGAACTCTGCAGCTTTTTCCTCTGTTGTAACCGTATTGTCATTGTCCTTAAAAGGTAATCCGGTGAAAATGTCGGTATTCGGATTTTCCTTCTGCGCTTTTACCGCTTCGGACTGGTGTGCCTTTTCAATTATATATTCCGTAAGCTTGTTTGTATATCCGATATAGCTTCTGTTATTAGAGGCAATGGAATTTTTACTCGGCTTTGCGATACCGACAACGTGAAGTTTTAGCGCATTGTCGTACAGATATTTTAATCCCGTCTCGGTATTGCGAAGATCCGTATAGGTACCTGTTTTTTCGTCATAAGAATAACAATCTGAATTCAGAATGGTACGGAAATCCATGTCGCAGATTTCTTCATAAGACCATTTCTGTACTTCATAATCCACGATCGTATGATTGATTGACGCGTCCATCAGCTTTTTGATTTCTTCTTCCGGTTTCAGTCCCAATGCGTAAAGAGTCATATCGTCAATTTCGTTATTTTCGTCAACAAAGAGTATAATTTCATCGTAATTTGAAGGCCATCTTCCGTATACCAGATCATACTGTTTTTCAATTACATCGTTCACAGCTTTTCCGTCATTACCCGGAATTAATTCTTTCCACAAATCCATGGATGAAGTCATAATGGACGAACTGCCCATAAGGGACTGATCACGCAGGGCCATCATGGAAGACATATCAACGTTAAGATACTTTTTCATCAGTTCCAGCGTCAGGGTTTCCGTATCTGAACGGATAATCGTGCCGTCAACATTTTTAGTATATGTTTGAAGATCGATATCATAAGAATACTGCACGCCTGCCAGTGCCGTACCAAGCTTACTGTTTTCATCGGCCCGTTCTTTTTCGATAAATCCTTTAAAAGCTTTCAGGTCGTTTTTCTGGGTCTCAAGAGAATTCATCGCATTCGTCATTTCATAAAGCATTGCCTTTTGATAAATGGCATCGTCCTCATGCTCTGAAATGGATTGAGCCTTTCCCATGAAAGTGGACAACAGTGTTGATACATCCACATTTTGTGCCTCAATCGTAAGCGGATAGGATGTCAAAGTTTCTTCCTGCACGGCGTCTATGAAAGACGTAGTACCCTGGGATACGGCATAGATTAAAGCGATACCGATAATTCCTATAGAACCGGCAAAGCTGGTCAATGCCGTCCTGCCCTTCTTTGTAATAAGATTTCTGAGAGACAATCCGAAAGACGTACCTACGGACATCGACGGTTTCTTCTTTTTCCGGTTAATCTCTTCCCTTATTTTGGCTTTGTTGTTTTCTTCCCTTACTTCCTCCTCCGTAAGCGGCATATTGTCGCTTATAATCTTTCCGTCAAGCATCCTTACAATTCTGGTAGAATACTGTTCTGCCAAATCCGGATTATGGGTAACCATGACAACAAGACGGTCTTTTGCAATTTCTTTGAGAATATCCATAACCTGAATGCTGGTTTCCGTATCAAGGGCCCCGGTAGGTTCATCGGCCAGAATAATATCCGGATTGTTTACTATGGCTCTGGCTATGGCAACTCTTTGCATCTGACCGCCTGACAACTGGGACGGTTTTTTTCTCATCTGATTTGCAAGACCGACCATTTCAAGGGCTTCCTTTGCCCGTTTACGCCGTTCCCTTTTGGAAACGCCTGAAAGAGTAAGGGCAAGCTCAACATTGGAAAGAACCGTCTGATGAGGAATTAAATTATAACTTTGAAACACAAAGCCGACCGAATGATTGCGGTATGTGTCCCAGTCCCTGTCCTTATACTCTTTGGTGGATCTGCCGTTTATTACAAGGTCTCCGGAAGTATAATGATCAAGACCTCCTATAATGTTAAGCAGTGTTGTTTTGCCGCAACCGGAGGGGCCTAAAATTGCAACGAATTCGCTTTCACGAAACTTTAAATCTATTCCTTTCAAGGCTTCGACATCTTCTCCGCCGGTATGATAAGTTTTGGTTACATTCTTCAGCTCAAGCAATTTGTCTTCCTCCTTACATGTTGTTTTTTTATGTCGTCAATACCGGCCATACGGCAGGCATTCAAACTTATTCAGTTTATCGAGTGCCGCTGAATATCGTTAAAACAAGCGGTAACTGTAATAACGGCATCAGTTATTGTTTCGCAAAATAAGCTTTTCGCATCTGTTTTAAGTTTCCGTAGTATAATAACACTGATTTCCCGTGATGAAAAGTACTTTCCGTTAATTTTTTCTATAAACTCCTTTCTGAACTGAAATAATATCAAAAATAACGAAATTTAATATACAGTCAATTAAAAATCTATAGCCAATTTCCGTTTCTTATGATAGTATTAAGAAATTGACAACATGTTTAAAAACAGAGGGGCATAATATGAAATTTGGTTTGAAAGACAAAAAAAGAGTTATAGCCGTATTCATGGCGGTTATTTTTATGGGCCTGTCCTTATCCTTCCTTATTCGTGTGAATTTTGGAACAGACCCTTGCAGCACTTTGAATCTGGGTATTTCTTCGAAACTGGGAATCAGTTTCGGGACATGGCAGGTTATATTTAACGCAATTTTATTCTTTATTGTCATTATTTTCGACCGTTCGCAGATTGGTTGGGGAACCCTTGCAAACATGCTGCTTGTAGGATATTCCTCCGACTTTTTTTCCTGGGTATTCGACGGTTTATTTCCGGAAAGCCCGTTAACGGATATGAAAATAAGAATCCTTATATTAATTCCTGCCTTAATCCTGTTCGTTATTTCCGCGGCTGTCTATATGGCCGTGGAACTGGGCTCAGCTCCTTATGATGCAGTCGTCTTTGTGATATCGTCAAAGATAAAGAAAGTGCCTTTCCGTTTCATCCGGATGGCATGGGATATCGCTGCCGCAGTTATAGGATACCTCCTTGGCAGTACGATAGGAATCGTAACTGTCGCCATTGCTTTCGCATTGGGCCCTGTCATAACTTTAGTAAAAGAGAAAATAAACCGGATATTATAGTATTCAGAAATATACCGTAAAAAATATGGTTTGTTTGTTATACCTGCGTGGATTCTTGTCATCATCCACCACCAGAATTCGAACCATAACTTTTCCTCGCATCTTTCAGTTATAACAATTTCATTTAAATACACCATGATAAAGCATAATTCTACTGTGTTTTGCCGATAAAATCAATAAACCGGTTTTAAAGATTTTCTTAAAAAAAAATTCCCTAATGGCTGACAGTTTTTATCCAAACTGTTACCATAAGGGAAATGTAAACAACAATTGCAGTATCACTCAAACATATCTGTCCTTCATACCTTTTTACGTTACTGCGTCCGGGAAAGTCCGATACAAGTAATATTATATATTACATAATTTATTTTTTAGTCTTGTTTGAAACCAGTCTTTCCAGTGCCACTGAAGCAATAATTAAGGCTCCCATAACAATTTTTTGCCAGAATGAAGAGACATTCATGATATTAAGTCCGTTATTAATTGTACCGATAATTATTCCTCCGAGCACGACTCCCCATATGCGTCCTTTTCCTCCAAACAATGAAGCTCCGCCGATTATACAAGCTGCTATGGCATATGTTTCATATCCGTCTCCGGCTGTCGGTTCTGCAGCACCGACACGGGCAAGCATTACAATACCTGCCAGTCCGGCTAATATTCCCGACAAAGTATGGGCAAATATGGTGTAATTTTTTATATTAATTCCCGAGTACCATGCCGATTGCTTATTGCCACCCAGGGCATACAGATTTCTGCCCGCAACGGTTTGTGTCGTAAAAAACATCAGCAAAAGGCCGACTATAATTACATAGATTACAGGTTTAGGTATAACGGCAATATAACTTGACAGACTCTTTACCCATTTCGGCAGGTTAAATACGGGATTACCTCCTGTTATAACAAGGCAAATACCTCGAAAAATCGTATTTGTTCCTAAGGTTACCACAAAAGGATGCAAATCCAGGGCATGAATTAGAACACCGTTGATGAAACCGCATAATGCGGCACCGATCAAACCCACAATTATACATATGACCGGTGATACGCCCTTTAATGACAATTCCGCAACAATAATACCGGCAAAACAGGCTACAGAGCCCACTGACAGATCAATTCCGGCAATCAATATTGTAAAAAACTCACCGAATGCAAGTAAAATATAAACGGCTGATTGAAGTATACACTGTATTAAGTTTGACGGCTTCGGAAAATATTTGGGAGACCCTATCGTGAAACCGATGAAAAGAAAAATTAACACACATAATGTGCCAAATCTATTCCAAAAACTTTGAAACTTTTCTCTTGTCATAAATTTATACCTCCGTCAATCAATATTAACCGCTAACATCATGATTTTTTCTTCTGTTGCTTCATCATTATTTAAAATTCCTGAAATTTCTCCGTCTCTAAAAACAATGATACGATCACATGTCGACAGTAATTCCGGCATTTCTGATGAAACCATTATTATTGCTTTTCCTTCGTCCGCCATCTCACGCATTATGGAATAAATTTCACTTTTTGCACCGACATCAATTCCTTTTGTCGGCTCATCAAAAATAAACACATTTGAATTTACTGCAAGCCATTTACTGATAATTACTTTCTGTTGATTTCCTCCGGACAGGTTATAAGTCATCTGGTCAATTCCCGTGCATTTTACATTAAGTTTTTTGGTATATTCACCTGCTGCTTTACGTTCTGATTTATTATGTACTAAACCGGTAAATCCACCCATTTTTGAAGATTTCAGACTGGTCGATACAGCGATTTCCTTCCATATGGGGAAATTGTAAAAGAATCCGGTTTCACGACGATTTTCAGTCACCATGGCAATACCCTGCTTCATGGCATCATATGTGTTCTTAATCTCAAGCTTTTTCCCTTTATAATATATTTCTCCGGAAGAAATCGGTTTCGCGCCGAAAATTCCCTCCATACATTCCGTACGGCCGGCTCCAATCAGTCCGGCAAAACCCAATATTTCACCTTTATACACCTCAAAGCTGATGTTCCTGCAGGTTCCGTCTTTTCTGGTTAAATTCCTGACTTCAAATATAGGTTGTTCATCATCAGGAACAGTTCTTTTTTCTCCCAGGTATTTGCTTTTTATTTCACGCCCTATCATTAACGGTACCAGATCTTTAACTTCCAAGTCCGACATATTTAATGTTTTTACATACTTACCGTCTTTAAGTACCGTGACCCTGTCGCCGATTTGCTTAATTTCAGGAAGCTTATGAGATATATAAATAATTCCAATATCATTTCTCTTCAGATGTTCTATTATTTTGAACAGGTTGTTTGTTTCATCAATTGACAGAGATGATGTCGGTTCATCCATTATTATTATTTTTGCTTCAGCACATAATGCCTTTGCAATTTCAACCATCTGTTTCTCAGAAATCGGCAAATCCTGGACCAAAGTTGCGGGATCTCTTTTCAAACCTATTTCTTTTAAATATTTTTCAGCTTCTTTATACATGTAGTTTTTATCGACAACAGTAACGCCCATTTTTTTCTTTTTGGGCAGCTTTCCAAGAAACAGGTTTTCGGCTATGCTCAAATTGTCTACAACGGATAATTCCTGATAAATAACAGCAATCTTATTTTCTATAGAACTTCTCGGCGTAAGTGATGAAAATGATTTACCGTTTATAATAATTTCGCCTTGTGTCGGTTTGTTGATACCGCTAAGAATTTTAACCAATGTAGATTTCCCAGCTCCGTTTTCGCCAAGAAGTACATGTACTTCACCTAATTTCAGATTAAATGAAACATTATCCAATGCAACGACTCCAGGGAACTTCATTGTAATGTTTCTCATTTCCAAATATTCCATAAGAACTCCTTCCCTTATCAATAAATGGGGAAAGATTCCATTACTTTCCCCATTATTTTAACTCATATCTAAGGCTGTTTTAATTTAATTATTATTTCAAATAATCGGCGACATTGGAACTGTCAACAAGGAATGAATCAATATATGTAATAACAGGATAATTATCGTCTCCGACATGGTCTTTCGGTACAAATCCAGACTTAACTGCTTCTATTGCGGATTTTACGCTTTCAATACCGATTTTTATGTTATCCTGGCCGACTGATGCTGTTTCTTCTCCCTTGGATATTGAATTTTTACCGTCTGCTGTAGCATCTGTACCAACAACCATAATCTCGCCCAGTTTATTTGCATTAATTACGGCTTCAACAACTCCAAGTGCCTCTACATCGTTGCAGGCATATATGGCCTTTAAATCCGGATTGGCATTAATCATTGCCGTAGCTACATCCATGGAAACCATTCTGTCCCAGTCACCCGGCTGAGATGCTACCAGTTCAATTCCGTCCATTGCAGCCCAGGTATCGATGGCACCTTTTGTTCTTTGCTGGGATGTTGTGTTTCCGGCTGTTCCTTCAACAATGGCAACTTTTCCTTTTCCGCCTAATTTTTCTGCAATATAATTGGCAGCTTTCTGACCGACAACATAGTTATCTGTTACATAGTTGGAATAAACGACTCCGCCTGCTTCACGGCATACCGCAAAGTCCATTGATTCATCCACGTTTACACATACAATACCTTCATCGGTTGCCTTTTTTACGCCTTCTATCAAATTGACAGAGGTAAGAGGTGCAAAGCAAATTGCATCATATTCCTTTGTTATAAGATTTTCAAACTGCTCCAGCTGTCCGGCAATATTCTCTTCAGATTCTGCATAATATACATCTACAGTCGCACCATTTTCTTTTGCCCACTCCAATATTGCTGCACCCATATCAGACCAGTATACGTTGGATTCGGTTTTAAACAGGCATGCAACTTTTACACCTGAATAATCTCCTTCGGAACTGCTTCCTTCCGTTTCAGTACCTGCGGTCTCGGTTTTTGAAGTCTCGTTTTCTGTTTTTTCCTGTGTTGTCTGTTCGGTTGAATTTGTCTCTTTTGTTTCTGTTTCCTTCTCATCTGTTTTGCTACAGGCAGCAAGCAATGATAAAACCATTGTGATACTTAATAATAAACATAAAATTTTCTTTTTCATTTAATTTCCTCCCTTGTATATTTTTTAATATTCCAATTTCTTGGAATATATTTGATTTAATTGTTGAATTCTTTTATAATTGCCTCGATTTTATCGGCAGAATCCAAAAACTCTATTGTTATGTCAAAATTCTTCTTTTCACCCGGTAATATCTTCATTAATAAACCGTCCCTTTCAGTATTGGTCAACCCACCTACATGTCCGGTTCCGGGCTCCATACCCAGTACATAATCACCTGCTCTGGGGCTTTTCCATTGATTCATAATTGGTAATTGTTTTGAATTCATGGTCATGGAAACGGCCATTCCCAATTTGGTGTTATAGACCAATGTCCGGCCGGTTTCTGTATCCGGATTTGACATTGTTCTGAACACGACAATTTCTTCAAAGCCGGATATCGGCTTATCAAAACAATCCAAATTTTCAGTTCTTCCCGCGCTATTTTCATCACGCGGAGTAATCTTGTCATAATTGCAGAATACCCTGCAATTTTCGTCCAAAAACGGATAACCATAATTAAAATGATACAAAAGCATTAGCGGAGTTTCTTCAAATCCCAAATTCTCCACCTGATCATGGATTTCTATTCTGTTAATCCCAATCGGAATTCTGATTTTCTTATGAATTCTTAAATTCGGGCCGAACAGGAAGCCTTCTCTTGCGGTACCGGACAGGTTTATGTAAGCTTTTCCTTCTTCCCAGCTAATATCGGCTGATGCATTTTCCAGCGGCGTATTTGAGATAACACCGTGCAATCCGTTTTTTTGTCCGTTGACAATACTGGGTGTTCCCATATAACTAAGTCCGCAGGTGGTCAGAAAACCGGCTTCAAAATTCCTTAAAAATCCCCTCGTTCCTTCTTCCTGAAAGAACTCAGGTCCGCATACACCTGTCTTACTGACAAACCCGATATTTATTCCTTTAAAAATCAGATAAGGGATATTAAAGCACTTGTCTGCCAGTACCAGCATGTTAAGGCCCGAACCGTTATTTACCATGTATGATTTTGTTCCTTTTGACTTGCCTCCCGACAGTATGCATTCCTGTATTCCGAAAACCTGGCTTAAATCTCCGCAATAAGCTTCCAAGTCACGTTTGTCAAGCATTTTATCAATCCTTTGAAATAAAATTAAATTTTGTATATTTGGGATAATCGGCAAACAGTAAATACCTCGGAGGAACATCTTCCTCAATTGTCGGAATTCTTTCTCCTGCCGCATGGAAACGGTTATCTATTGTATCATCATTAGTTGTCGAAACTTCAAACAGGATTATATCTCCGGTTCCCGGTACTCCCTGCCACTGATGATACTGACCCGGTGACAGAGCAATTGACTGACCCGGTTTTAATGTAACTTTTCCGCCTGCGGCAACTGCCATTTTCTTTCCGTCAACGGAAACAATAACCGGTGTTGTATCAAACTGCCCCTGCTTTCCATTTCTTCCGCCTTCAACATCAGCGAAATCATCCGGAGTCGCATTGTACAGGGTAATCTCCAGGTCTCCGCCGCCTCTGTTTATTATGTCCTCTCTTTTACTCCAGTGATAGTGGAAAGGCAATATCTGACCGTCTCTGACATATAACAATTTTTCTGCATAAGGTTTCGGATACTTCTCCTTTGCATAAAAATTACCGTTTCTGAAGGTAAATATGGTCAAACCGACCTTGTCAAAATCACCGCTTCCGAAATCTGTAATATCCCATCCCAGCATGTTTTCTACAATTTCAATCTCCGATTCATCCAGATTTCTCCATTGATCCGGATTATAATAAGCAAAAGGCGGTAAAGGGAATTTCGCCTCTTTCACGGCATCAATGGTATATTGAATGACTTCGTTAATTTTTGATCTTTTCATAATTCATCCTCCTCTTTTATTTGGTATTACCTATTTTTGGTTATTGTTAACTTTGAAATTATATTCAAGCGGTTTTATCCGCCGTCCTGCAAATTTTACAAACAAATGTGAAACGTTAATTTTAATGTTTCTGTCATAATGCATTTCGTCTGCTGTCAAACAGAACCCGATCATTCCCATTCATCAACCAAGGCTTCCAATGCCTTTCGGTTTAAAATTTTGTATTTTCCTTTTTGAGGAAGTCGTTCTATCCAGCCTTGTTCCGAAAAATTTTTTATTATCCTTAACAGCTGCCGGTAACTGCACCGGACAGTTTTTGAAATTTGGACCAAATCGGATATATAATCGTCATTTTTATTTTTTGTTATGTATTTTGCCAGACGAACATCCAGTTTACATGTTTCCATATTCATATAAATGCTTCGCATTTCATTGTATTTTTGGGCCAGAATATTATTTACAAATACATGAAATTTCAGATCGTTATCCAGAATATGCCTGTTTTCTTCTATCGGGATAACAATACAATCACATTCGTCTATTACTTCTGACTGGGTGATCGAAGGAATTTTAAGCACATATTCCACTTCCCCAAATAGTCCGTCGTTCTTGGCATCAAAGAAAAAATACTCTTCAAAATTATCAGTGATGCAACAGAACTTGATTGTACCTTTTACCAGAAAAAAGAGTTTATCTGTTTTTTCACCGTATAGTGCAATAATTTCTCCCTTTTCGTATCTGACCAGTTTTTTTGTTAATGCATCCCAACAGGTAAAATGAGATGCAATGTCATACCTTCTGCAATAATCCTCCAATAACGACTTATTGTTTATAACAATCATATGATTCCTCCTTCACAACTTATGTGAAGAATCGTTATGTGGAAAATGGAAATTATTTTAAATGACGAATTCTATTCTATACTTTTTAACCGCAACCAGATGTGACAATGTCACATTTAATCGTCTCATTCCACATATTAATTCTTCAAATCAGAATAATTTTGTTAATTTTTATATCTTTTGTTTTTCTTAATATGTAATTTTATGTTTAAACCTGTTAATTAACCGGTATCACATATATGACACCATTGCCTGGGGATTGAATATTCAGAGCATCCGAATTCGATAAATCCAATTATCTGTAAAAAAGCAATAAAATAAAAACCCCTGTGCGGAAAAGAAGCTTACTTTGTTCCGAAACAGGGGTTTATAATTTTTTAAACTTTTTAACGCGAAATATTAATATATTTTTAGATATTCATAAATTCCGCCTAATCAAGTTCTGCTGCTCCTGTATATAATTGATAGTATCTTCCTTTCAACTCAAGAAGTTCATCATGGGTTCCTCGTTCGATTATCTCGCCATGTTCCAAAACAATTATCTGATCAGCATTCCTTACTGTAGACAGCCTGTGCGCTATAACAAATGTTGTCCTGTTCTTCATAAGCCTGTCCATACCTCGTTCAATGTATTTTTCTGTTCTTGTATCGACCGAACTGGTAGCCTCGTCAAGTATCAGAATTGGAGCTTTTGATATGGCGGCTCTTGCAATATTAAGTAACTGCCGTTCGCCCTGGCTTAAGTTGGCGCCGTCTCCTTCCAGCACCGTATCATATCCCTGGGGCAGTCTTTCGATAAACGAATGGGCACATGCTATTTTTGCGGCGTCAACAACTTCTTCATCGGTTGCATCCAGTCGTCCGTAACGGATATTTTCCCTGACCGTACCGGAGAACAAATGGGTGTCCTGAAGAACCATAGCAATATTGCTTCTTAACGAATCCTTCCTTATATTCTTGATATTGATGCCGTCAATCAATATTTCTCCTTCGTCAATTTCATAAAATCTGTTTATAAGATTCGTTATTGTCGTTTTTCCTGCACCCGTCGAACCTACAAAGGCTATTTTTTGACCGGGTTTTGCGGTTACGTTAATATTTTTCAGTACTGTCTTCCCGGGGACGTATCCGAAAGTTACATTTTTCAGTTCAACTTCGCCTTTTATCAACTTTGCGTCTTCCGTACGGTTTGACTCGGCACAGATAGCAATGGCATCCGACGGATCGGCAGCTTCGGGAGTCTCATCCATCACTTCAAATACTCTTTCCGCTCCGGCCAAAGCCGCATAAATCGTATTCATCTGCATGGACAACTCGCTGATAGGCCTTGAAAAATGCCTTGCAAAGTTTGTAAATATGGTAAGGCCTCCGATATCAAAATTCGAAGTCAGGCAAAGGATACCGCCGACAGTAGCCGATAAGGCATAGCTAATCTGGCTTAAGTTACCCATGACAGGCCCCATTATACCGCCGAAAAATTGTGCTTTCATCTGCTTTTTGCGTAACTCATCGCTTAAGAATTCAAATTCAGCCACCGTTGTATCTTCATGATTAAAAACCTTAATAACCTTCTGGCCGGAAACTGTTTCCTCAATATATCCGTTCACAGCGCCAAGTGCCTGCTGCTGACCTATGAAGTACTTTCTGCTTTTCTCTCCAATCTTGCCACCGACAAAAAACAAAAAGGGTACAGTAACTATAGTAACAACCGCAAGAATCCAGTTCGTAACAAACATAAGTACGACCGTACCGATTAAAGTAATTATACCTGAAAAAATCTGTGTCATGGTATTATTAAGCATTTCTCCGACCGAATCCAGGTCGTTTGTAAAACGGCTCATGATATCTCCGTGGGTATGGGTATCATGATATCTAAGGGGAAGTTTTTGAATTCTGCCGAATAAATCTTCCCTTATCCTGACCAGTGCATTCTGGGAAACACCTATCATAATTCTGTACTGCAGATAAGTACAAGCCAAACCCAGCAGATATATGCCTGCCATTGTAAGAATTCCGACTATAAGATTTCCTATTTTTTCTTCGGCGGTCCGGTCTTCATATACCAGATTGTTAATGATGGGACGCAGGATATAGCTTCCGGCAAGACTTGCCAGAGTGGCGCCTAAAACACAGACAAAAACAAACAAGATTTTTATTTTATCCCGTCCTATATAAGCAAGCAGCCTGTTAACGGTAGCCGACACATTCTTCGGTTTACCGCCGACCATAGCGCCTCTGGGACCGCCTGGTCCTCCGCCCGGCCTTTTCCTTAAGGCTCCTCCGACACCGGCAGGCCTATTTCCGGGGCCTCCCGGTTTCATTCCTTTCGAGCCTGACATTTCGTTTATATTTCCATATCTGCGTAACAATACTTCTTTTCTTTCTTCACTTAAACGGCTCATTATGCTGTCACCTTCTTATCCATCTGTGAGTAATAAATCTCGGAATAGGCTTCACAACTCTTTAACAGTTCCTCATGAGTACCTAAGCCGACTATTTTACCGTCATCAAGAACTACAATTTTGTCAGCTTCCATTACCGAAGAAATTCTTTGGGCAATAATAATCTTCGTTGTATCTTTCAGTTCGTTTTTGAAGCTCTCCCTGATTTTTGCTTCCGTTGCGGTATCAACCGCACTCGTACTGTCATCAAGTATCAAAATCTTCGGTTTTTTCAGCATTGCCCTGGCAATGCACAATCTCTGCTTCTGTCCGCCGGACAAATTGACACCGCCCTGTCCTAGTTCGGTATTATATCCGTTTTCAAACGAAGTGATGAATCCGTGAGCCTGGGCGCTCTGAGCATACTTATAAACTTCATCGTCGGAAGCATTTTCGTCGCCCCATTTGAGATTCTCCTTTATGGTACCGGAGAACAGTATATTTTTCTGAAGTACTATCCCGACTCCGTCACGAAGATTTTTAAGCGAATAATCCCTGACATTTACATCGTCCACCAGTACTTCTCCCTCGTCCACGTCATACAGTCTGGGGATTAACTGGACAAGGCTTGATTTACCGCTGCCTGTCGAACCGATAATACCAACCGTCTCACCGGGATTTATCAATAAATTGATGTTTTCCAGAACCCACTTTTTGTTGTTTTTATAATACTTGAAATATACATTTTTGAACTCTATTTTGCCGTATTGAACGGTTCTTTCTTTATTAATCTCATTATCGATGGCTTCCTCGTCGGTCAGGTCGATTTTCGTATCAAGGACTTCGTTGACACGTCTAACGGATGCCAGCGTTCTTGAACTGTTCAGAATAATAACGGAAACCATAATCAGCGACATAAGGATTTGAACAACATAATTTACAAATGCGGTTAAAACACCTGATGTCATGTTGCCGGCAATAATCTGCCTGCCTCCGAACCAAACCACGGCCAATGTCGTGATATTCATTGCCAGGGTCATGGCCGGCATGGTGAATATAACGACCTTCATTGCGCTTATTGTGCTTTCCTTCAGATCCGTATTGGCTTTTTTAAATTTATCCTCTTCAAACCGTTCTCTGACAAACGATTTAACAACCCTTATATTTGTTAAATTTTCCTGTGTAGTGGAGTTAAGTGCATCCAGCTTCTTCTGCAACGCTATAAACTTCGGAAAACCTATTTTTATAACAATGTATATTGCCAATGACAGCAAAGGTATAACACACAGGATTACCATTGCCAGTTTGGCATTTAAGGAAAGCGCCATAATAAGCGCGCCGATAAGCATACCGGGTGCCCTTAAGGCCATTCTTAACATCATCTGAATCATGTTTTGAATCTGGGTTATATCATTTGTAAGCCGTGTTATCAATGAACCTGCATTATACTGATCTATATTTTTAAATGAAAACTTCTGTATTTGATGAAACAAATCCTTTCTGAGATCATTGGCAAATCCTGATGAAGCCTTGATGGCAAAATAAGCTCCTCCTACGCCACCCGCCATCATAAACAACGCTGTGACGACCATAGTTATGCCCATTGTTATAATATAATGAATGCCTCTTTCGCCCACAACTCCTTTATCAATGATATTTCTCAGCAGGAGAGGCATGACAACTTCACCGATAACCTCTACAATCATTAAAATCGGGCCAATAATAAATGCCGATAAATATGGTTTTACATATTTCCAATACCGCCTCATAACTTCAGTCCTTTCTCTTTTCTATTTCATGCCAATTAATTATCCGTCTCTAAATGTTTTATCCCTTTTTAGGTTTATCCCTTTTTGGTTAACTGTTAAATCCGGTATCTTTCCCGGCCTTTCTTATTTTATTTCTTCTTCAATCCTGTCCAGATTTGTATTCAGCTTTTTCAGCAAGCCAAGCAAAGTACTCTTTTCTTCGTTGGTAAACCCCTCAAAAATCTTCCTGTCTGCCATCTCAAAAATAAGTTTGCTCTGCTCCACAACCTTGTTACCTTGCTTGGTAATGGTTATTTTATTGAGTCGGTTGTCTTCTTCAACCATTTCTCTGTTTATGTAGCCGCCTTTTTCCAGTTTCTTTAATGATACGGCTATTGTTGAAGCGGATACATCCATCGCTTTTGCAATATCATTTTGTGAGGCATTGGGATTACGCGCAATTTCCATAAGCAAGCGATGCTGGGCCTGATAAACACCGGTTTCATCCAGATAATACTGCATTATTCTTCTGTGTTTCACGGCAAAATTAATTAACTGGTGAATAATATCCTTGGTACTGTTTATATTATTATCCATATTCTCCGTTTTCACCGCCTTTGATATATGGTTTTATTAACCTGTTAATCATTACCATGCTAATTATTAACTAGCTAATTGTTTCAATATAACATCGAATTCAACAGTTGTCAAGCCTGATTTTTTAATTTAAATTTCCCGATTATATTTTAAAAATTTCCTGGATACATTTAATTAAAAGAAATTATTCAAACTATGAGTTCTTTATGTTTGCTATAATGATTGATTAAGTTCATATTATTCCTTGTTGGTTATAGTTTTTTATCACTGATTAACAGAACAAAAAAGGTTTTCTTATGCCGGTTGCGCAATCTGCCATACCCAACACAAGAAAACCAAAATTATAAATCAGCCAATATCCATTTATATTAAATTACTCTAACTTTCTAACTTACAGCATCACTGAATTCCATCTTTTCTTTTAACCTTTTCATATATTTTGAATATACCCAATATGAAAGTATTACCGTAAATACATCTGCTGTCACCTGTGACCAGACTATACCATACATTCCGATGAAATAATTAAGAATAAAAAGCATCGGAATGTTTAATACCGCCCACCGCACAACACCGAGGAATAACGCTTGGTTGCCTTCGCCAAATGCCTGGAACAGATGAACGGTAAAGAAACTGCAAAACATTAACGGTGTAGCCAATATTCTGGCTCTTAAGAAATCAGTTCCGAGGGCTACCGTCTGAGTTTCCGAAATAAAGAAATTAATTATAATTTTGGCGGATATTTCGTATATAACTATGCTAAAGGCGCTGACTATCAGACCTATCATTAATGAATATTTAATAGTATCCTCTACACGTTTCCGGTTTTTTGCGGAATAGTTATATGCAACTATAGGCATTATACCCTGACATATGCCCACACCTACATTAAGAGGCAATCTTTCCGCTTTTAATACAATCCCTATAGCGGCTACCGCAATATCGTGATAACCGGACATTAATTTGTCAATAACTATATAATCCAAATCAAATAACAACATCGATACTGCCGAAGGAATACCCACGTTGAATATTAATTTAACACTGCTGTTCTCCGGCAATCCCTCTTTTATATTAAAACTGATAACGGAGTGTTTTCTAATTTTAAAAATAACGGCAAAAAAATAAAGGCAAGAAATACAATTTGATATAAACGTTGCAACGGCTACTCCCATAACTTCTTTGCCGTCAGGCAGCAAAACAAACATAAACAATGGATCCAGACCGATATTTAACAAGCCGCCCAATGTTATTCCAAATCCTGCTTCTTTGCTGGCACCGATACTGCGAAGCAGATTTGACATAACATTTGAAAGTACCGTCGGTATCGCGCCAAGACCAACCACCCAAAATACATATTGCTTTGCGTATGTAAAATTATTTTCACTGGCACCAAGAAATTTTAGAATAGAATTCATAAATGCAAGTATAAAAGCGGAAAAAATACCAGCCATTATAATTGACATATAGAAACTATAGGCCGAAACTTTTTGGGCTTCCTCTGTTTTGTCTTCCCCAAGCAATCTCGATATCAAAGAACTTCCGCCTATACCAGGTATTCCCGCAATAGCAGAACAGATATTAAAAACAGGCAAAATCAGTGAAACGCCACCCGACATATAAGGGTTATTCGTTCTTCCTATATAAAATGTATCAGCAAGATTATAAATCAAAACTATTATCTGACTGAATATGGTAGGCATAATCATAGTTCTTATAGCTTTAAGCACCGGCAGTTTTTCAAATATTTCCTTGCTGTCTGATTTGTTCATTATTATCATTCTCCATTTTCTCAAAAGTTGTCAATTGAAATGTAAATATCCGTTTTTATAAAATGCATTACCGATTCGGTACAAATAAAATCATCCTCATAACATTATATGTTATGAAGATGTTTTAGATCCGGCAAACAAAGATGGTACGTTTGTCCGGTTAAGCTCTGCATATTTTTTAGAAAAGTAATACATCTTATTCAAGATACACTTTAATTATATTAAAACTCTGTGCAGTATTTTTCAAGATTAATCTTATATTAAACTTAATTTCATGCTTTTTCTTGCCGGTAAAATATACGTCCTCAATTCTTTTTAAGTACCACGCATAAAGTATCCGCTTCTCCGGTATAATTACTGCCGCAAACGTCGTCATATATACCGTGCATCTGAAATCCCGCAGGTGCCACCTCATCCAGCAGTGTATCTTTGGTAAACACCGTATCCCAGATTAGATATTCCCGGATATTGTCCTGCGTAATTACTACGGTCTTATCGACTTTAACGGTTTTATTCTCGTAATAATACTCGGCTTCAAGGAATAAATGCGGTTTTTCGCTCCAAAAGCCTCCGTTTTCATGGAATGACCAATATGTTCTATCGTATTTATCCCTGAAAGTCTTTTCGGTGAAAACGTCAAATATGAACAAACCGTCAGGTTTAAGTGCACGATGAACTTTTGACAGCAGTAGTTTCCTTTCTTCAGGAATCAGGGCAGCATAATCACAATAAATCAATGTTATAACATCAAATTCTTCGGCGTAATCCATATTCAAGTAATTCATATATATGTATTTGGTTTTATTGTCATGTTCTTTTGCATAAGCAATCGATCTTCTTGAATAATCTATTCCTGTAACGTTATAACCCGCATCCGATAATCTTTTGGTGTAAAGTCCGGGCCCGCAGCCAAGGTCAAGTATCTTGCCGCCTGTAGGAATTATGCTTTTCAGCCATTCCACAGAACGGTCGATAAAACTGTGCTTGCGGCTTGCCGCATCCCAATCCGGTTTAAGATGCGCTTCAAGCATCCCCTTTGATATATGCTCATCGTCCCACAACGGTTCATTACTGCGTTGCCATAGGGCAGGTTTTTGCAGAAATGAAAAAAGTTGATTTATCATATTCTCACTCCCTTCATAATTGTTTTACTGTAACACTTTTAATTATTTCCGTAATTAACATAACAAACCTGAGTTAAGGACTTGCATCCTCTTTTCTTTACCGGGAAGAGCAAGTCCCTGAAGCTAATTACTTCTTTCATAACCAAATCCTTATAATTTGACTTTTCCGTTCTTCTTCATATTTTTATTCCTTTTGGAAATATTCTTATGCCATTCCTGTTTTTTTCGCAAATACATAATTTTATCTTCGGTATATTCTGCTTCCTGTTTCAGTTTCAGGTAACTCTCCCACCGCTGTCTGGACAGTTCACCTTTTTCAATAGCCTCCCTGACTGCGCAGCCCGGCTCGTTCTGGTGACGGCAATTTCTGAATTTACACCTGCCGAAATAGCTTTCCACGTCACTGAACGCTTCACCCAGTCCGGAGCTGACATCCCACATGCCAAGTTCCCGCAAACCGGGTGTATCTATAATCATAACTCCGTTCTGAAGCATAAAAAGCTGTCGGTGGGTGGTTGTATGACGGCCTTTTGAATCGTTCTCACGAATATCACCTACCGCCATTATTTCCCGCCCGGCCAGTGTATTGACCAAACTGGATTTGCCGACACCGGACGATCCCAGAAATACAATAGTTTTTCCCGGCTTCATATAATCTGCCAGTGCATCCATTCCATAACCGGTTTTTGTACTTATAGCATAAACTCCGATACCTGGTGCAATCTTTTGGGCAGCCAGCATTTGTTCGGAAAAATCATCCGTCAAATCCGCTTTAGTCAGTACAATTACCGGTATTGCTCCGGACTGTAACACCAAAGTAATATAACGTTCCATACGTCTGATGTTAAAGTCATGATTAAGCGACTGCATTATAAATACATAGTCAAAATTGGCGACTATGGCCTGCTCTCCCTTACCGGGCAAGGGATCCCGACGGGAGAAGAACGATTTCCTTTCGAGTGTTTTTATTATTTGGCTGTCGCCGTTTGGGTTATAATTTATCAGTACAAAATCTCCGGTGATCGGAAAAATTTCCGATCCGTTCAAATAATATACACTTGATTTCAGCCTTCCGAATACATATCCGTATTCACAAACAAGTTCATATCTTTCCTTGTATACCGCCGTAACCCGTGCCGGAATACCTTCCGCATTCTCCGGCATCATGGACGGTATAAACCCGTAATCTGTCAAATTCAACATTCAATACCTCCTGAAATGATATATTATTGCAAATGTAAAAAGTCAATTTCATATATCACCAACTCCTTTCTATTTTCGCATGAATAAGTCTGATAGACATAAAAATACCGCAGAAAGCAGCCTTTTTGGAAACTGCAAACTGCGGTATATTATACATTTTGATTCAATCAACAGGAAATTCGAAATAAATATTGCGACAGGAATTTTACTTTAAAAACTTCCGTATCGGGTATGTCGGAATAACTTAAACAAATAAACCATCATGTTATTTTTTACATAATATTTGATTTGACAGGAAAAAAGCGAATCTCCTATTATACCATTTAACATAATCAAACAGGTTTAAAATACCTGTTTTATCAGTTAAACACCGAATTTTTACAGTATTCAAGAAAGGTTACTTGCTACTATGCACAGCAATGCCTTAACATCCATCAAATCGGATGCTTTATGCTATGCCCCTATTCAGTTTTATGACAAAATCACCTCATAAATTAATGTCATAAGCCATCTCCCCTTTCTTGAATGTATTCACAGGATACTGACAAACTGATGATACCATAGGCAAACCAATATTTCAATATCTTTTTACGGTTCAGCTGCTGTGCTTATTGCTGTAAAAAAATGTGGATGAATTAAAGAAAAAGAAAATTTTTCCTCAACTTAGCGAAATGCACTGCCTTAAATACGGTGTCGGCAGGCGGCCAAAACTGGCCCGATAAATGTCATTCTGTTTGCTTAAAAAACCTTTAAGGGTTTCAATTTCTGTTTTCCGCATTCCGGCCAGCTCTCCGATTTCAATTATCCAGTACCCTTGAAGCTTCTCGGCAGCTGTTTTGTCCTTTGTATCTGCAAATGCGTCCGGCCTTACCGTCAGATTTGCTTCTACTGCCATATGTCTAAATGGCTGTCGATAATAATATACTAACCATAATTTATTGATAACGGGGTGCATATATAAAACGTAATGCCGAATTAAAAACAGATGCCGGGATTTTCATTGTCATGGGCGAACATTTTATATTCGCCGATTGGCAATCAAATCCCGGCAGATTACTTTAGCGTATGTTAAATTATATTTGATTCCCTAATTTATTGTAGTGCAACAGCCCCTTTAAATATCATTAAATTACCATATTCTACCTGCTTTTAGTCTTTATGGAGATAACCGTCCACTTTCCGTAAATATTCTTGCCGTCTACCGTCTTGTATGCTCTTATTCTGACATAGTATTTTTTATTTTTGGAAAGTTTTTTAAGAGTCATACTGTTACTTGATGCGCCGGTAACAGTCTTTGTAACAGTACTGTCCGCTTCGAAATTTTTGCTGGTGGAGTACTGAATCTGATAACCGGTTATACCGTCTACATTATCCCACTTTAGCGAAACACTGTTTTTCGTAACAGACTTGGCTGATAATTTCGTTTTTGCAGGTATGATCTTAAAGGTTACCGTGATTGTACCTGTATAGTTACCCTGGCCAGAAATAACAGCCTTTGCTGTTCCGATTGCCTTGTTGGACTTATATTTAACCGTAAAATCTGTCCCTTTTTTGAGCGTGGTATCGCCAAATATGACTGTTACACCAGGCTTTTTGGCTTTTCCGTCATATGTGTATACAGTCTTGCTAAGGTTTACAGTTGTATTAGACTTTTCTATCTTCGCCGGTTTTATCTTATAGGCTACCTCAATTGTTCCCGTATAATTACCTTTGCCTGTAATAACTGCCTTTGCTGTTCCGGCATCTGTGTTGGATTTATACTCCACCGTATAATCCGTTCCTTCTGTAAGTTTGTTGTCTCCCACAGTAACTGTTACGCCCGGTTTCCTGGCTTTTCCGTTATATGTATATATTGTCTTGCTTAATTTTACAATTGCGGATGTATCTATGTTTACAGGCTTTATACTGAAATTAACAGTAACTGTTCCCGCATAAGCACCTTTACCTGTAATAATCACCACTGCCGTACCGGCTTCCCTGTTCGACTTATACTCTACGGTATAATCTGTTCCCTCCGAAAGTGTAATACCGCCAATCGTAACCGTTACGGCCGGCTCTTTAGCTTCTCCGTCGTAAATATATTCCGTCTTGCTTAATTTAACTGCTGCACCGGAAATAGACGTCTTTGTATCCTGAATTACCGGAATATTGGGGGATCCGCCAGGATTATCATTTGAGTCATCAGGCGGATTATCTTTCTGATCATCCTCCGAACTGCCCGTTTCATAAGCGACCTTTAAAGCATTCTGATCAACCGATATAGCCTTTACATTGTCCGTTAAAATGACGCCTGATAATGCAGGGATAGTTATTACAGCAGTGCCGTTCACCGTGTAAGATTTGCCTGTAAGAATATCCGTAAGTACATTGGTATTCAGCCCTAAAGCCGCCGTATCTAATGTATATGTAATATTTGCTGTTGAATTGTTCATTATCACGGCGATAACAGCTTCATCGTCACTTCTTACATATCCCAGCAGGCTGTCATTGCTGGTATCAATCGGGGTTATTGAACCGGTACGAAGAGCCGGATACTGACTCCTGATATTAATGAATAATCCCAGCTGTCATCAAATGCCACCTTGTAACCGCCGTCTGCCAACACAAGGTCATTTTCAAGCTTCT
>ENA-OWPA01000501-OWPA01000501.1-bioreactor-metagenome-genome-assembly--contig:-NODE-501-length-51077-cov-20.177725_pt1 | contig 51077 bp, 37 predicted proteins | sample MGYA00238139_ERZ651803 | MGnify/ENA primary metagenome ERZ651803 (study PRJEB26909, sample SAMN07631231) | bioreactor metagenome | isolation source: Switchgrass digestor | place: USA: Dartmouth...
GATCAGGTGTATTCAATTGGCAAAGTACAAGGTAACTTAATTACCAGTGGTGTTCAATTTGAAATTGCAATTTAGGGAAAAAATAAAATAAGAATGAAAAATAAAATAAAGCGTGAAAAAAATAAACCGTAACCGGATAATATTTATAAATAACCTTCACATTTGATAAATACCCCTATAAATACCTCTTAAGTAGACAAAGCAAAATAAAATCTACTTAAGAGGTGTTTTTATGCCCAAATCGTCACGCATTCGTATGTCCTGGATTATAGATCCCAGGAATGTGCTAAAAAATACAGAGCAACAAATTACGGTTATCAGGCTTATTATACAACGGTGAAAGTTTATTGGGAAAGTAAAATCGGTGGTTTCCTTATATGTAAATTCCTAGCCGTCAGCGTATTTTTTCCTGTATTCGGAAGGCAATATACCCACATATTTTTTAAATTTTTTAGTAAAATAATCGGTATTGGTAAAGCCGGACAATTCACAAGCCTGACCTACGGAAAATCCTTTTTCCAGGTATTCCTTGGCCCGTTCGATACGTCGCTTGTCCAGATAGGTATTAAAATGATCGCCTGTTTCTTTGGCAAACAGTTTGCCGAGATAGGCACTGTTGTAACCAAAGATATGTGCAATGGTTTCAAGTTTCAGCGGTGATGAAAGATTCTCGTCAATATATTGGCAGATTCTTTGGCAGGGACTTCCCTGAGATGCAGTTTTAATAAATATTATGGCTTTCTGTAACTGAGAATTTAAATAAGCGATACTGTCACATAGGTAACGGTCTGCATAAAGATGAGCGGTTAATGTTTCTTTATCGGCAATTTCAAGTTCAAGCTGAGGATAATAACGGAACAATTTGGAGGTAATTTGAGTGTAACAGTTTAGCAGAATGAATCCGATGCTGTCTCTTGGAGGTTTTCTAAGCATGAAATAATCGTGTAATGACAAGCTGGTATTTTCTACTTCCGTCTCATGTAACAGTAATATTTCCTTAACCAATTTTTCGGTTAATGCAATCAGATTGAATGAATCCAAGCTGTTTTTGGAATACTGCATTACCGTATCCGCTGAAAGTAAATTGCTGTGCTTTTTCTTATAATAATATATATCCTGATAAATAGACTGCGTTTCCTTATATAATGTACTTAACTCTTTATGCGAATCTGATTTGGAACTGAAGATGGCTATCAGGGATGAATCGGGATAATGTGTATTCCAGTAAGACTGAAGCAGTTTATATAAAGTTTTTTTCTGTATGGAACTTGTCAGAATCAATACCGATAATATATTGGAAATATCGACTGAGATAAATTTCTTTTTGAGTTCCTTAAGCAATTCATTTTGATCCAAGTCTTTTATTATATCGTCATCGTTCGAATGAAGGGAAACTACCCGGTAATAATCAGAAGCCAGATTCAAATTGTATATGTTTTCAATTTCCGGCGTATAAGTCATATCGCCCAGCAAAATACTGGAGAGTATTTTGTTTTTTACCAGATGGGCAGGCTGATTGCTGTAAATTGATGCAATCCTTTCTTTATGAAGTTCATCGATGGATTTTAATACGGCTTCAGTCAGCAATTCAGGGTCTACGGGTTTGAGAAGATAGGATGTTACTCCGTAATCTATGGCGGACTTGGCATATTCAAAGTTGGAATATCCGCTTAAGATTATGAATCTGCCGACAAAGTCATTTTCGCGTGCTTTTTTGGCCAATGAAAGTCCCGACATATTTTCCATCTGAATGTCAAGCAAAACAAGTTCCGGATTTTCAGCCAAAATTATTTTCAGTCCTTCCATGCCGTCTTCGGCTTCAAAAAATTCGGTAAAGCCGTATTTTGACCAGGGGATGATTACCCGCAGACCTTTTCTGATTAACGGTTCATCATCAATAAAAAGCACTTTCATTTGCTACACCTCTTTGTATGGAATCTGTATGGTGACGACAGTACCTTTTCCCTCAATACTTTCTATATGAAGTCCATATTCATGGCCATAGTAAAGTTTAATACGGTTATTGACATTATGTATTCCGATATGGGAACTGTTAATCGTATCTTTATATGAAGCAAGTTCTTTGTTCAGAGTTTCCAACCGTTCTTTCGGTATACCACATCCGTTATCTGAAACGGAAATAATAAGATTATTATTACGTGTGAAAACATTAATTTCAACCTTACCGCCTTTCTTTTTGGTGGCAAATCCATGTATTACAGCATTTTCCACAATAGGCTGAAGTATGAACGGAATGAGAATTATCTTTTGGAGGTTCAGATTGGGATGAACCTGTATGGAGTAATTCAATTTATCCTGGAAGCGGAAATGCTGTATTTCAAGATAATCCTGAAGATGTTTCAGTTCATTGTCCAGCGTTGTGGTAGTGGATGGCGTTTCCAATGAATAACGTAATGTCTGGCCCAATTTAAAAATGATATCATTCAATTCTGTTTGATTTGCCAGAAGGGCGTGCATTCTGATGGTTTCCAGAGTATTAAAAAGAAAATGAGGATTGACCTGGCTGGCAAGCAGCTCAAATTGCATCTGTTGCTGACGAAGCGCAATCTGGTCTTTTTCCTTTTGCTCTTTTAATATCCGCTGGTGTAATTCCTGAATTTCGGTAATGGTTACTTTCATATCCTGAAAAAGCTGGCCTAACTCATCCGTTCCTAAAAAATTATCTTCTATCTTAAAATTCCCATTGGCAATCTTGTGCATCTGTTCCCTTACTTTCAAGAGCCGGGTACTGTATCTGTCCGAAAAAGTAATAAATAAGAATAACGGAACAAAGGTTATAATCAATATGATGGTAGTTATTAAAATAAGAGTCTGCCATATTTGCCGATAATCATTACTTACGGTTATTATATGAAAAGTCTGTATGGAAGAGAAGGCATCCAATGTGCTTTCCAAAGCTATAACCTTCTCATTATTGAAGTTATAGAGGGAGGATGAATAGCCACGAAGCTGCTTTATTGGTGACAATTCCAGGAGTGAACCGATATGCGCCTTATCAGTGGAATAAAAAACAAAGCCATCATCTAAGGATAAGTAGGTTGACTGCAATTGATTATGGTTCATCAGGGATAAATAGGTGTTACTAATCCCTATGGCCAATATAGCGTAATAATCGGAATTGGGAATTGTTATTTTACGTAAAAGATATAAGTAAGCATCGTTAGAGAACAAATCGGTATTTATCCAGGTTATTTCTGATTGATTTTGTGAAAGTGTTTGATACCATTCAGTCTTTCTTATGTCTTCCGTGATTTTATAGTACCTTCCGGAGGAAACAACGGATGGATTATTTATGTAGATACGGATATCTGAAATTTCAATATGATTATCTATGAATTCATTTAAAAGTTTAAAATTACGGTAGGCCGTATAAACATCGTTCTTTTCTGTGTAATTTGTAGAAATTATCTTAAGTAAATCAGTATCTGAAGCAATTATTTTAGAGATTGAAGTTGCCAGACTGGTTACGGACAAAAGCATTGATCGGTTAGTCTGATTATTGGACTGAATCTGGGTATCGGAAAGCGCCAATAATCTTTCCCGGGTTTCGGAAACCAGGAATAAGCTGAGAATTGTAATGGGAAGAATTCCGCAGACGGTATAAAGGATAATCAATTTTTTCTTCAGGTATATATTGTTTAGTTTTTTAATTATATTGTTCAAAAAGGATCTCATATGTAAACCTCCCATTGGGTGGTGGGATATTTATTAGTATAATAATTTATTTATAAGGTATCAAGCCGTTATTGTGGCTGGTTATGAGACTCTTTAGAATTAGTTTACTAATCAGCCCTGTTTAATTCAACTGTTTTTAAGAATTATTTTCTTATGTTTAATAATATTTAATATCTTTAAATACAACGGTTCCGTAAATGTTACATTAAAATAAAATTGATTACAGTATTTCCATATTAGCATTTTTGCCTAATATGTTCAATGCTTGCTATTTTAAAATGCTCAATTTTAACTATTATAATAACTAATTTTTTAGGGATGAAGTATAATTTAATGGGTATCAGTTTAGTGAAAATTATATTACAATTATGAATGGGGATGTAAAATATGGTATTATTATGTTATATAAGGCAATTGATAAAAGAACTCTGATAGATGGGGTGGAAATACATTGAAGAGAAGGTATGTATTTAAAACTATAAGCCTGATATTCAGTGTTTTTCTTGCTTGCATATTGGTGTTGTGCGGATGTTCAAAAAAACAGAAAGAATTGCTGACTTTGGATGTTTTTGCCGGACGTGCCAATTACCAGGGACTTCAGAAGGGTTGGTACGCCAAAATTGTAAGAGACAAATTCAATTTGGAATTCAATATAATTGCTCCAAACATTTCAAGAGGCGGAAATCTGCTTTTTGATTCCCGTTTATCGGCAGGTAAAGTCGGAGACATAGTGATAACATCTTATAATAATATGACGGAATGCGTGGAAGCAGGGGTATTGGCTGATTTGACATCATATCTTGAAAAAACAACTTATCTGAAGCAATATCTGGATGCCATAAAAGTAATTAACGAAAAGTTAGGCTATGATGCCATTTATATCATACCTACCTCAATGTCCACCATGCCGGCTACAGAGCCGCTGCTGTACGGGGCAAGCCCGGAACTGGCATCTTATATGCCGTGGAGCTATTATAAGGAAATAGGCTGTCCTGTTATAAAGGATGAAAATGATCTTCTGAATGCCCTCGCTCAGATGCAGCATAATCACCCCTATAACAAAAACGGAGATAAAATATATGGTTTTTCATTGTTCCAGGATTGGGACGAGGGGCATATGAGCCTTGCTGCCAATATGGTCAGATCATATGGCTTTGTAAACACGACCCCTTCCGTTTTTACATCCGCGGACTTAAGTAAAATCCAGCGATTGACAGAAGATAACGGCATATATTATCGGATGCTGCACCTTTATTTTGAGGCAAATCAGAGAGGATTACTGGATCCTGAATCAGGCGTACAAAGTTTTGATACCATGTATAAAAAAGCGAAAAATAATCAGGTGCTTTATCTTTGGTGGGCCTGGATGCCGGGAAATTATGATTACGGAAACCTAAAGGAAAGATATGTTTTTATACCTGTCAGCTCAGAACCGGTGGTATGCGACGGATTCAGCAAATACGGTGACGGTTATGCCTACGCTGTTGACAAAAATACCAAAGATATCAAAAGAGTGATAGATTTCCTGGACTGGATGGCTTCACCGGAAGGAATGATGTGTTATAGCGCCGGTTTGGAAAATGTGGGATATAAATATGTGAATGGGAAGCCGGTTTATACGGATTTTTCCATGGAAGCATGGAAAAACGGATTAACATTAGGCGAGGAGTATGGAGGAGGTACATACAGCGAAGGGTATTGCCAGTTTAATGACAGTATCGTCGAAAAGAAGGATATTAATCCGGAGACAGGGGAACCATACTTTTCGGAAAACTGGTCTTCGACTATAAACGGAAACAAAGGTATTGCTATACAGGAATGGATACAGCATTACGGAGCCGATACACCTGCGGAGTATTTACTTAAAAACAATCTTTTGGATGTGGTAATAAAAACTGATTATGTGCCTGAAAGAGAATCTAAAGAACTGCAGCTTATACGGGAAAATTGCGGGACTTTAATTAAGGAGTACTCCTGGAAAATGGTCTTTGCAGAATCGGAAGAACAGTTTAAGGATTACTGGAACATATTGAAAGAACTATTGTACAGTAACGGTTATGAACAGGTAGAAAACGCGGATTTTAAAATAATTGAAGAAATGAGAAAGAGCAGGGAAGAATATTTAAAGAAAATTGAATAAAAGATATATGGCAGTTTATGTTTATATAATGAGGATTGTCGCATTATGAATTTAGGAATTCAGATATAACCTCCCATAATGTCAAAATTACACCTGCCGGGATTTGATTGTTCGTCCATGACAATGCAAATCCCGGCATCTGTTCTTTTAACGGAACATGACGGTTATATCTGCGTCCCATATATAACTTGATGCGGCAGTCCTGTTTTATATGCGGCATGGAATCCTTCCGGTATCTCATCTTACTTAAAAATGCCTTGCAAGGATGTTTGCCGGCTCGGTATGAAACGAACGGTCACAATTTGTAATGACTAATTTTTACGGATGTGACTTAAATTTGATGGGTTCGATTTTGACGAAAAATTGAATAAACTAGCTATATAGAATGATACAAAAGTGTTTACAAATCAAAATTGAGGTTAGATGATATGAAACACGCTGTAAAAAAATTAATGATCATAATAGGTGTATTGGCGATCATAACAGTACTTTTTATATTCTTAGACAGGCAGCCTAAGGAGAGTTTTTATAAAAAATATGAAGGCTATGATCTTTCGGAAGATGCGCAGGCCGCTACAAGAGAAGGTACATATGAAAAATATCTGAAACTTCATGAAGGAGCCGCAAAACCTTCGGCAGACATAGAGGTACCGCTGGTTGACTATATTTCCGCCGAGGGCGTGGAAATATACGAAGAATTCGAGGGTGAAAAAAATGTATTATTTACAGACAGCAATTCCAGTGTGACCTGGGAAGTTAATGTCGCTGAAGAGGGTTTTTACAATATCTATGTTGAATACTTTGCGGCGGAATCCCGTGGAACTGCCATAGAACGAGCCGTATATATTAACGGTGAATTGCCTTTTGAAGACGCGGCCGATATTACTCTTTCAAGAATGTGGAAAGACGGGGGCGAAGTCAGAAAGGACAATCAGGGAAATGAAATTAGGCCGACTCAGGTGGAAGAATTCGGCTGGCAAAAGGCATATTTTAAAGACGCGATGGGTTATATCATAGAACCTTACCTGTTTTATTTCAAACAGGGGAAAAATACTCTGACTCTGAAAGGCACTAACGAACCGATGGTGCTAAAAAAAGTTGCAATCAAAGGTGTTCGAAATCTGCGGACCTATGAGGAATATCTGGCGGCGGAAACAGGCAGTCCTGCTTCAGAGGAAGGATTGAATTATGTACAGATTATTCAGGGAGAATCTTCCACGTTACGTTCAGAGCCTTCGCTTTATGCCAAATACGATCGTGCTTCCGCCAGTACGAAACCCTACAGTGTGAAAAATACCATTTTGAATTATATCGGCGGTGATGCATGGAGAAGTGCCGGTCAATGGATAGAGTGGAATTTCAGCGTACCGGAGGCGGGATATTATTACATAACGATAAAGGGAAGGCAGAATTATTTCCGCGGAAGTGTGTCCAACCGCAGTTTATATATTGACGGTGAAATTCCGTTTGCGGAAATGCAGGAAATCTCATTTGGGTACAGCAATGACTGGCAATGTAAGACCCTGTCCGACAAGAATGGCGTTCCCTATCGTTTTTACCTGGATAAGGGAAACCATACCATAAGACTGGAAGCAACTCTGGGAAGTATGGGAAATATCCTCGGCCAGTTGGAGGATTCCACATATCGCTTAAATCAGATTTACAAAAAAATCCTTATATATATCGGAGCATCACCCGACAAGTACAGAGATTATCATATTGACAAGGTATATCCGGAGATGATTGAGGCAATGTCTCTGGAATCCAAGCGATTATACAAACTTGTGGATGATATGGTGGCTTATACGGGCCAGAAATCCGATATGATTGCAACAGCCCAGACTCTGGCACAGCAAATGGAGAGGTTCGTAAAAAGACCCGACAAGATTTCTGTCGAATTTACTACCTTTAAGGATAATATTACTGCGCTGGCCAGCGCTGTTCTGAATATGAGTGAAATCAAGCTTGATATTGATTACATAGTCATTAGCGGAGAAAAAGCAGAGATTCCGAAGGATAAAGCAAGCTTTTTAGACAAGGTTGTACATGAGATAAGATCCTTTGTAGCTTCCTTCTTTATAGATTATGATGCCGTAGGCGATGTTTACAGTGAAGATGACGAAGAAGTTATAAAAGTCTGGATCTTATCGGGGCGTGATCAGGGAACTATTTTAAAGACCATGGTGGATGATACATTTACTCCGAATACGGGAATCAAAGTAAATGTGGAAATAGTCGCGGCAGATGCTCTTCTTAGTGCCGTAGTGGCGGGAAGAGGGCCGGATATCGTATTAAGCGTCGCGGCAGACCAGCCGGTAAATTATGCAGTCCGTAATTCGGCAGAAGATTTGACACAATTTCCGGACTACAAGGAAGTTTTGGCAGAGTATACGGAGAGTTCATATGAACAATATAAGTTTAACGGCGGAATTTATGGCCTTCCGGAAACCGTAAGCTTTAATGTGCTCTTTTACAGAAAGGATATCCTTGAAGAACTGGGGCTTGAGGTTCCTCAGACATGGCAGGAATTAATTGAAATGCTGCCTACAATACAGGGAAACAACATGTCAATCGGAATTCCGTCGGCGGCGGGAAGCAGCGTCAGTGCCAGTCCCAGTGTAAATATTCTGTCAAATGCGCCGGACTTATCGATGTATATTAGTCTCTTGTACCAATACGGGGGAGATTTGTATGACGAGAAAGGTATAAAAACCATAGTAAATAACGAAGCCGGAGTAAAAGCATTTGAAGATTACACAAGATATTTTACGGATTATGGAATACCTGTCTATTTCGATTTTGTAAGCAGGTTCCGTTCCGGTGAAATGCCATTGGGTATTATGTCTTATCAGACATATAACACTTTGGTGGTTTCCGCGCCGGAAATCAGAGGCCTGTGGGATTTTACCCAGATACCGGGAACACTGGAGATTGATGAAAACGGAAATTATTACATAGACCGTTCCAATGTAATTGCGGGCACTGCGACCATGATGCTGAAGATACATGATGAAACGAAAAAAATGAAGGCATGGGAATTTCTTAAATGGTGGGCTTCTTCCGACACGCAGGTTCGCTTCGGCCGCGAAATTGAAGCTTTGCTCGGAACATCTGCAAGATATCCTACTGCCAATATCAAGGCGTTTGAACAGCTTGCATGGAGCGCTGAAGATATTGAAACGCTTCTAAATCAGTGGAAGCAGACGGTAGGAATACGGGAGGTGCCTGGTGGTTATTATACAGGACGCTATGTTACCAATGCGGTTAGAAAAGTTATCAACGAAAAAACGGATCCGAGAGAAACAATTATAGATTATGCGATCTCCATTGACGAGGAGCTTAAAAAGAAGCGAATCGAGTTCGGATTGGAAACAGAATAGGAGGTTAAACCTTGAAAAATTACCTTTCCAGATATATTGCCTGGCGGAAATACAATTTTCAGTTGGCCTTAAAGAAAGCAAAAAAAAGAAAAATGTGTTACATATTCTTGGCCCCTTATGCTTTATTGTTCACGGTATTTTTCATTTTGCCCGTGCTTATTTCAATTTTTTACAGTTTTACTTATTACAATATTTTGGAGCCGCCGAGATTTATTGGCCTGAAAAATTATATAAACTTAATTTTACAGGATGACATCTTTTTAATCTCAGTGAAAAACACGTTTTTAATAGCTTTAATAACCGGTCCGCTGGGGTATTTTGCATCATTCTTGTTTGCCTGGCTGCTTAATGAGCTTCCAAGGTGGTTACGCAGCATTGCGGTGATAATTTTCTACGCCCCGTCTATTGCGGGAAATGCATATGTTATTTTTTCAATTTTCTTTCGGGGAGATACTTACGGATATGTTAATGCGTTTCTGATGGATCTGGGTATTATTAATGCACCTGTATTATGGCTTGTTAATCCGGACTATATGTTACCTATCTGTATGCTGGTGATTTTGTGGATGAGCCTCGGGACCGGCTTCCTTTCCTTTGTTGCAGGATTACAGGGTATTGACAAATCCCTGTATGAAGCCGGTTATGTTGACGGAATAAGAAACCGCTGGCAGGAACTGTGGTACATCACATTGCCGAACATGAAACCTATGCTGATGTTCGGTGCCGTTATGTCCATTACCCAGTCTTTTGGTGTATGTGAGGTTACAATGGCCCTTTGCGGATATCCGAGTACGGATTATGCGGCTCATACCATAGTGACTCATCTGTTTGATTATGGTTATTCCAGGTTTGAAATGGGGTATGCCTCCGCCATAGCTACTTTACTGTTTTTGATCATGATTCTGTGTAATAAAGCTATCCAAAGCTTATTGAGAAGAGTGGGAACCTGATATGAAGAAGAAAAAAACGGTAAAAATACAACATCAAAAAAGGAAAATTTTAAAAAGAAGAAAACCCAATCGTTCCAGAATAGGAGATTTTTTCATATATCTGTTTCTCATACTGGTGGCGTTATGCATGGTGTTTCCGTTGGTTTTCGCAATCTGCAGCGCGTTAAAGTCACTGGATGAGCTGTTTATATTTCCGCCCAAACTATTTCCCAGACACCCTACCATGGACAACTTTTTTGACTTGTTTGTTACCATGGGAAAATCCTGGGTGCCTTTTTCCAGATACATCGCCAATACGGTGATGATAACCATAGGCGGTACGGCAGGACATTTGATTATAGCATCCATGGGAGCTTATGTATTGGCGAAATATGATTTTCCCGGTGGCCAGACCTTTTTTAGACTGGTTACTGTCGCACTGATGTTCAGCGGTTATGTAACAGCGATACCGAACTATCTTATTATAAACAGATTAGGGTGGGTGGATACCCATTGGGCAATTATTGTCCCTGCTTTTGCGGCGCCTATCGGTTTATTCCTGATGAAGCAATTCATGGAAGGGCTGCCGATGTCTTTGATTGAGTCGGCGAAGATTGACGGCGCCAGTGAGTGGAAAGTATTTGTAAGGATTGTTATGCCCAATGTAAAGCCGGCGTGGCTGACAATGATCATATTCTCTGTACAAAGTCTGTGGAATAACAGGGGAGCAACTTTTATCTATTCCGAGGAAAGAAAGACTTTGGTTTATGCCATGCAGCAAATACAAAACAGCGGTATAGCCAGAACCGGGCAGGCAGCAGCGATAACAGTAATAACGATGCTTGTACCTATTATTATTTTTATTCTTGCAGAAAGCCAGGTTATAGAGACCATGGCCAGCTCCGGCCTGAAAGAGTAATGTGGGATGAGGTGCAAATATGAAAGAAACGATAGCAAAAATATCCGTATGTCTGCTCTGTGCCTTGATTGTATTAACCATGGCTCAGCCCAGGACAGCAAGTGCCAGCGAAGGATATACATATAATTATGACTGGTGGGGAGATGTGCAGTATTCACCGGATGCCTATGAAGTAGTTGGCGTATATACTGCATCGGATCTGGGACTGGATACGGAATTTAATTCACCTTCAGGTCTGTTTATATATGGGAACAGAATTTATGTATGCGATACAGGCAATAACCGTATTGTGGAGTTGGAAAGGACTTCTATTGACAGTTTTTCATTGGTAAGAGTCATTGACAGTTTTTATGGAGAAGTGGAAAATAACACTTTTTCCGGACCGACCGATATTGCTGTCAGTTCGGACGGATACCTCTTTATATGTGACAAAAATAACGGCAGGATACTGAAGCTTGACCGGGATTTAAATTTTGTCATGGAGATTACAAAACCTGAAGATGATACTTTTGACCAGTCCCTTAATTTCCTGCCTGACAAATTGACGGTAGATACAGCGGGCCGGGTATATTGCGTTGCCACAAACGTAAACAAGGGATTGATTAAATTTGAAGCCGACGGCCAATTTGCCGGATATATCGGAGCTACACCGGTAACCTTTAACTGGGCGGATTACTTTTGGAAAAGAGTTGCCACCAAAGAGCAGAGAGAACAGATGGAATCGTTTGTGCCGACAGAATATGACAATTTGTATATGGACCATGAAGGCTTCATATATGTTTGCACCACCAATGTATCCGCATCAAATTTAATGTCCGGAAAAGAAGATGCCATAAGAAAACTGAACATGCTGGGTAATGATATTTTGATCAGAAACGGAAATCAGCCTGTCATCGGAGATATTTATTTTGATGAAGGAGGAGGTTATTCGGGACCTTCACTTTTAACGGACATTACGGTTTTTGACAATGATGTGTATGTGGCTGTCGATAAAACCAGAGGCAGGTTGTTTGCGTATGACGATCAGGGAAGATTATTGTATGCATTCGGCGGTAACGGTAATATTGACGGATACTTTAAGCAACCGGTGGCACTGGATCATATGGAGAAGGATTTGTTTGTTCTGGATGCCAAAGATTGCAGTATTACCGTGTTCACGCCGACAGAATATGGCAGTCTTATTTTTCAGGCAATTGAGCAGTTTCAGAACGGGGAATATACGGCTTCCGGAAAGTCCTGGGAAAAAGTTATGAAACTGAATGGCAGTTATGATTTGGCTTATATAGGCATCGGAAGATCACTTATCAGACAAAAGGAGTATCAGGACGCACTGGATTATTTTGAATTAAAATGGGACGATGATAATTATTCCAAAGCATTTAAGCAGTATCGGAAAGAATGGGTGGAGGATAATATAGCCTTTGTGTTCATAGGAGTATTTGCGGTCCTGTGCGTTCCTTTGATAATAGGACGTGTTAAGAAGATTAAACATGAGATGGATACATCAGATATTATAAAGTGATTTTGAAACGGAGGCAGACATGAGGGATGCATTAGCAAAAAAAGAAGCATTTCGGCACTATTTGAAAACGTTGCGGTACGCTCTTTATTGCATATCACACCCTTTGGACGGATTCTGGGATTTGACGCACGAAAAAAGAGGTTCCATAGCGGCGGCGAACACGATATTGATTTTAACCCTTGTTGCCAGAATTGAAAAATTACAGTTTACAAGTTTCCTTTTCAATAAGGTGTATTGGCCCGGGGTTAATATCTTCTTATACATAGCAAGCATACTTTTCCCTTTGGCCCTTTGGTGTATAGGAAACTGGGGACTTACAACCCTTTTTGACGGAAAAGGCAAATTGTCACAGATTTATATGGCCACCTGTTATGCCATGACACCATATCCGTTGATGCAGTTTCCGTTAATTCTGCTTAGCAATATTGTGACAAAAGAGGAAGGCGATTTTTACCTGGTATTAAGTTCCATTTCTATCATATGGTCGGCATTTTTAATTGTAGCCGCGATGATGCAGATACATGAATATACGTTAAGCAAGACAATACTTTTTACCGTCGGTACCATATTTGCCATGTTGGTTATGGTTTTTATTCTGCTTTTGTTCTTCAGTATGATTAGTCAGGGGATTGCCTTTTTTATATCCATAGTGAAAGAGATATTATTCCGACTGTAGCAGCATGGAGGAAAAACTGTCATGAAGAATAAATTAGAGCAAAAAAAAGCGCGTAAATTAAAGTCCTGGATAATAAAAATAATCGGCCTTTCAATAGTTCTTCTGCTTGTTGCCGTAGCTGCTTATATAATAAGCCACTGGGAAGAGGAAACGGAACCGGTAGAAATAATCAAAGTGAACAAATATGAAGGTGAAAACAAGCCCTATGTACTGGAGAATGATAATCTGATATTTGAGCTTGATTCACAGACTACCCATTTTAAGGTTACGGTAAAAGAGAATGGCCATGTCTGGTATTCCAATCCGCAGGATGCGGATTATGATCCGCTTGCTTTAACCAGTGAGAAAAACAAGCTCCGTTCCACACTGCTGTTAACTTACAGCAATGTCAACGGAGTTGACATTGCTCTTGATAATTATGCTTACAGCATAGAACAACAGATTTATCAGATTGAAGAAGGCAAAGATTACATAAAAGTTTATTACTCCATAGGCAATGTTGAAAAAGAATTTGTAATACCGGTCGTAATAGAAGAAGACAGGATGAATGCCATTTTAGATTCAGTGAGTAACAGTGACAAAATAATGATTAAGGATTACTACAAAAAATATGACCTAAACAATTTGGGGAAAAAGGATAATAAGGAAGAACTGCTTCAACGTTATCCTGTACTGGAACAAGGTCCAATCTATGCTTTAAGAGATACAACAAAGGAGAATATAAAAAAGAAACTGGAAGAGATTTTTTCCGGCGCCGGATATACATATGAAGAGTATTTGGAAGATAAGGAAAAGGATAAGGCTGTTAAGAGTTCCGGCAAGCCGGTTTATAACATAAGTGTGATATACCGGCTGGAAGATGATGATTTGGTGGTGGAAGTTCCTTTTGACGAGATTGAGTACAAAGACGATTATCCTATATATAATCTTTCCGTTTTACCTTATTTCGGAGCGGCAGGCACTTCGGAGAAAGGCTATTTGCTTGTTCCGGAAGGCGGAGGTGCCTTAATTGATTTTAATAACGGAAAGACGGCACAAAGCAGTTATTATTCCAATCTGTATGGATGGGATATGGCATTGGACAGGGACGCAATCGTCCATGAAACGAAGAGTTATTTCAATGTTTTTGGCGAAGCCGATGAAAACGCTTCATTCATATGTATTCTGGAGGACGGAGCCCCATATGCTTCCATCCAGGCGGACATTAGCGGACACAATAACAGTTATAACTATGTCAATGCCGTTTATACGCTGATTCACAGGGAGCAATATGATGTTTCAGGACAATACAACGGTGCTTTATACGTGTATGAGCCTGGCCTGCCGAAGGGAGAACGAATAGTACAAAGATATCGTTTTGTAAATACAAACAGTTACGTGGATATGGCAAAAGCTTATCGTAAATATCTGATTAAGAAATACGGTGATAATTTCGCAAAGAATGAAGACGAACAAACACCGGTGGTAATTGAGATTATCGGAGCTATTGATAAGATCCATCAGGTCTTTGGAATACCGGTATCGAAACCTTTGAAACTTACTTCATTTAAAGAGGCCGCGGATATTATTACCGAATTGCATGCTGAAGGCCTTGAAAACATGTCGGTAAAATTAAGCGGCTGGATGAACGGCGGCATTAAGCAAAAGATTTTAAAATCCGTAAAAATAGTACACGAGCTTGGAAGCAAGAAAGACCTCCGAAATCTTATTGAACAGGCAAACAATATTGGAGTGAATGTCTATCTGGACGGAGTAACCTCTTACGCATATGACAGCAATTTCACGGATGGTTTTCTGGTATTTAGGGATGCCGCCAGATTTGTGAACAAGGAAAAAGCGGAACTTATTGAATACAGCACCGTAACATACGGGAAAAGGTATGATTTGGATTCATACTATCTGCTGAAACCGTCGGTAATGCAGAAAATGGCGGATAACCTTGCCGATACTGCTGTATCGTATGGCGCGGGTGTGTCCTTCAGGGATTTGGGTTCAGATTTGTCTTCCGATTTCAACAGGAAGAAGCTGGTGACAAGACAAAAGGCAATGGAGAACCAGATATCCAAGTTAAAAGAAATTAAAGAAAAAGGCATACCCAATATGGTGAAATCGGGAAATGACTATGTAATCGCCTATTGCGACATGATAACCGATATGGATCTGGCCGGTTCCAATTTTAGAATTATCGACCGGACGGTACCATTTTATCAGCTGGCCATACACGGTTATGTAAATTATACCGGTGAAGCCTTGAATTTGGCTCAAAACGGGAATTATGAACTGCTTAAGAGCGCTGAATATGGGGCCGGTTTGGCATTCACGTTAATGGATGAAAGTGCGTTTTCACTGCAGAATACCCTTTATAGCCGGTATTTTGGAGCGGAATATTCATCCTGGCATGACAGACTGGTTGAAATATATGAAAGGTACAACAGAGAACTAGGACATGTGTTCAATCAGGAAATGGTAAATCATGAATATATGGATGATTCTCTTACCTGTACCACTTATGAAGACGGTACCAGAGTATATGTAAATTACGGCTATGAGGATAAATTTACAGATGAAGGAAAGCTGGTTCCGGCAAGAGATTACATTGTGGTTAAATAGGCAGATTCTTAAGGGATAGGAAGGTGTTCTGATATGAGAAGGCAGAGAAAGCTAAGGGGGCTTGAAAGAAGAAAGGTAATCTCCGGATATATGTTTACCCTTCCGTTTACTTTAGGATTTTTGATATTTATGATTCGACCTCTTTTTCAATCTCTGTACATGAGCTTTAGCAATGTTGACGTAAGCGCAGGCGGGTTCAAAATTATTTTTGCCGGACTGGAAAACTACAAGAGGGCATTTACTATAGACATTGAGTTCAACCGCCTGCTGACGGAAGAAATTCTCAGGATGTGTATCAACACCCCGGCTATTATAGTATTCAGTTTCTTTTCGGCATTGGTTTTGAATCAGAAATTCAAAGGCAGAGGATTTGTAAGAGCCATATTTTTTCTGCCGGTAATTCTGTCTTCGGGAGTTATTTTGGGAGTTGAATACAATAATTCATTGCTTGCCGGCATGCAGGAGATGATAGCAAAAAGTGATACCGGGACCAGCATAACAGGAGCCATTCAGGATATTCTCGTTACCTCCGGCGTAGGTACCAGAGCCTTTAGAATAGTTTTTGATATTGTGGATGGCATATACGACGTGGCGGTTTCATCAGGTATACAGATAATTATTTTTCTGTCAGGCCTGCAAACCATTCCAAGCAGCATGTATGAAGCTGCGGACATTGAAGGATGTACTGCATGGGAAAAATTATGGAAGATCACTTTCCCCATGATTAGCCCGCTGTTCCTGGTTAATTGGGTATACACCATTGTGGATTTCTGCATGAGATCAGACAATCAGGTTATGGAAAAAATCAGGGAAGAAATGGTGGTCCAGATAAATTACGGTTTTTCTTCTGCGATGGCCTGGGTTTATTTCCTTATCGTCATACTGATTATAGGTATCACTTCATTTATCATTTCCAAGGGGGTTTACTACTATGACGAATGAAAATGAGACTTTAAGTGAAGTATATCAGAAACGAACGTTTTGGGAACGCAACCGCATGTCGGACGGTTATCTGCTAAAAAAAGTCATATGGAATGTTTTTATAAAAATTTGCAGGGCTTTGCTGTTGTTCGGAATGTGTTTCATGATTTTGCAGCCTATTATCTACAAGATTTGCATCAGCTTCATGGCTGAAGAAGATTTGTATAATTCCATTGTAATCTATATTCCTGAGCATTTTACTCTTGCGAATTACAAATTGGCTGCTGACTTCATGTCATTTGGAGAATCTTTGAGAAATACCATAATCATTTCATTGACCGTAGCCTTGCTGCAGATCGCAATGTGTACACTGGTGGGATATGGATTTGCCAGATTTAATTTCCCGTTAAAAAAAGTACTCTTTGCCTGTGTTATTCTGGTGATAGTTATTCCGCCCCAGACAATATCAACCGCTCTGTATTTGCATTTCAGGTATTTCGACATTGCCGGGATTTTTAAGGCGCTTACCGGTAACGCCATTAATCTTCGTGATTCGGTATTGCCGTATTATCTGATGAGTGCAGGATGCATGGGATTAAAAAGCGGACTGTATATTTTCCTGATGCGGCAGTTTTTCAGGAATGTTCCAAAGGAACTGGAAGAGGCAGCTTATGTTGACGGATGTGGAATTCTGAAAACTTTTATTCGTATAATGCTGCCTGAAGCAAAACCGATTTTAACAAGCTGTTTCCTGTTTTCCTTTGTTTGGCAATGGACTGACATTTTCTATTCCAAAACATTTTTGGGAAATATCAAGCTGCTTTCAAGGCAATTAAGCATGATTGGAGATCGCCTGAATGCCTATGTAAAAACGACACTTGGTGATGCAGGAGGAGCATCGCTGGCTTATACCAAGTGTATTGTATCTACGGGTACCCTGATGGTAATTGTGCCTCTGTTTATTTTGTATATGTTTGCCCAGAAAGGATTTGTTGAGAGCATAAGCAATACGGGCATTAAAATGTAAAGACCGGATATATTATTTATGTCCTTTTATTTCCTTATTCTGTATTCAGAATGCGGAAACAAAGGCGGAATGATATATAAAAATAAAATAATTGTAAAAGGAGGATGTGAAAATGCTGAAAAGATTTTTCAAGAAAGCTTTCTCAGTAGTTATGGCAGCAGTGATGACTCTGGGTTTAGTGGGCTGCGGGAAAAAAGAAGTGGCCAGTAATACGACATCAGATAAACCCGAAAGCCCGACACCAACGGAAGTTCCTGAAAAACAGGTAGACGAGGTGTTTGATGATGAAGAAATCGAGAAGTATACGGTATTGAAAGACAGTGACGGCAATGTTTATGACCTCGGCGGAATGGAAATTATTATTCGTGACTGGTGGTCAACCGGTGAGGAAGCGGAACCGACCAATGCATATGAAGAAGCCCGTCAGGAATGGCTGGACTGGATACAGAAAACATATAATTTTACAATCAAACAGTTGGGTATGAGCGATTATGACAGTGCGCCGGAAGACTACGTAAATTATGTAACTACCGGCGGAGATGAAAAAAACTATATATTCATTTTACCGCAGGGCAGCTCTCTTGTAGCAGCCATAAACAGCGGATTGATGTATGATCTTTCTACTTTGGACTGCCTTGATTTTTCAGAAGAAAAGTGGGCGAGCGGAGTACATAAGTTGCTTTCGGATAAAAACGGCGGAATCTATGGTATGAATGCGAATACGCCGGAACCCCGTATCGGTGTTTATTTCAACAAGCGGTTAATCAGGGATGCGGGATATAATCCTGATGATTTATATACCTGGCAGGAAAACTATACATGGACATGGGATAAGTTTGCTGAAGTAAGTGATGCGGTTCAGAGAGACATAGATAATGACGGTGTCATAGATATTTATGGTGAGACCTCACAAAGAGCGCAAATTTATTCCGCAGCCGTTTATTCCAATGGTGGAGAGTTTGTAGGAAAGAATGAAGATGGCTTATATGTGAACAAGCTGGAAACAAATGAAACCCTGGACGCTTTGAACTGGGCAATGGATTATATTCTTAAGTATGAATTGCCTGTTCCGGCCGATGCAGCATGGGATTATTATGTATCTGCGTTTAAGGAAGGAAAAGCCGCTTTCTGTGTAGATGACGGATATCGGTTTAATGATTTTGCGTCTATGGAAGATGACTGGGGCTTTGTATGTTTCCCTATGGGCCCGAATATGAAGGATTATACAAATGTATATACGGATAATGTAGTAGTAATTCCTTCGTGCTATGATGCAGACAGGGCATGGAAGCTGGCATTCGCCTACAATTTGTTTACAGATCCTATCGTGGGATTTGAGGATTATGAAGGCTGGAAGAGCGGATATCTTGCAAAAAGCAGAGATACGGAATCTGTTGATTTGACATTGGCAAGAATGGTAAAGAACGGTAAAGTTACATATCATAATATGATTCCTAATTTGCAGCTCGGTGAGGATCTGCTCTGGACAATGGGATTTGCAGATGAAAACGGCGTAATTGAAACTCCCGCACAACGTGCCGAGAGATTAAGAGCTACCTGGAACAGCTACATAGATGCTGCCAACAATAAGTAACAGGATATTTTAACATCTATTATAAATACAAAGAAAGGGAAGCATGACCTTATAGCTCTCCCTTTCTTTATATAAAAAATGCTTTTTCATTTTATGGGGAGATTATTATGAAAAGAGAAGTTTACTGGCACTTACCGGGTTTTTGTTCCTTCAGGTATTTAAATCAAATACTGATAAATCTTATGGATAAATATCCGGAAAAGTTCCGAGAGGGATATAAAATAGGTTCTGTATACGGAACATTCCCGGGAGCCATTTGGAATGGCGGGAGAGCCGTATTTGGAATAGCCAATAAAGGAGATATGGAGAAAATTATAAGGGCTTATAACAGCAAAAAGGTGCCGGTGAGATTTACATGGACAAATTGCTTATTGGAGGAGAAACATCTTTCGGATACTTATTGTAACCTGATTATGAAACTGGCGGCCAATGGAATGAATCAGGTATTGGTCAATAAAAAAATACTGGAAGATTATATCCGCAAAGAGTATCCGATGTATAAGATTATATCTTCTACAACAAAGAGAATATTAGATACTAATGTTTTGATGGAGGAAGTCAAGAAAGATTATTATTTGATTGTTCTGGATTATGATTTGAATCATGATGAAAAGATACTGTCAATGCTGGAACCGTATGCCGGTAAAATTGAAATTCTAGTAAATGAGATATGTGTTCCTCGATGTAAGACAAGACTGGAACATTACCGCAATCAGTCCCAGGCTCAACTTGAGTTTGATGCCACACTGCCATTTCGCTGTCCTCATAATACTAAAAACAGAAATTTCTCAGAGTGTAAAAAACGGCCGGCATTCATATCAAACGAAGAAATCGAAAAATATATTGATCGGGGTTTTGTAAATTTTAAAATTGCGGGAAGAGGACTGTCACAGGAGTTTGTAAAGGATTCATATTTGTATTTTTTGGTAAATGACCAGGACAGAGAATATATCCGTGATAAAATTGATAAAACGTTGCAGGAATTAACAAGCCAGTTCAGACAAATGAAAAAATAGGAGGGGTTATATATGGGGAGGTCGCATGACATTGGGAAAAAAACAGCCAACGCCGGAATTCGGGGAAGAATGCTGCATTCTTATACAGTAATTATTTCAATTTGTTCTTTTGCCAGTTTGATAGTACTTGGCATATTGCTGGTTGTCGGCAATAAAATGAAATCATTTTATAAGAATAATTATGTTATTACCGATAAAACATGGAATGCGCGTTATACACAGCTTTCGGCAAGATGTGATATGCTTAGTGCCATGTTGGATAAGGACTATAAGGAGACCATTAATTTTATGGACGAATCCCAGAAACAATTAAACGAAACCGGTGAGATTATTGCGGAAATTCGAAACTATTTTACCGGTGAGTCTGAATTGATAGATGAAATAGAACAAAAACGGCAGGAGGCCATGGAATATGTTCATGAAATGATGGAAAGTATTGCTTTCGGACAATACGACAAAGCATATAAAATTATGCGGCAAGAATATTTGCCAAGAATAAATGAGGTATCTTCTGCATTGGAGCAGATTGTTTTAAGTGAAGAAGAGAATGCAAAATCGAAAGTTGACCAGTCTGTGATATTGGTGATTATATCTCTTGTTATAACGGCAACGTTGACAATATCCGGCGGATATGTTGCATATAAATTGGGTATGCGTATTTCTGAAAGTATCAGCAGACCTGTAAAAGAATTGGAACTGGCTTCCCGGTCTCTTGCTCAGGGTAAACTGAATGTGCAAATTTCTCATCATTCGGATGATGAATTGGGAAGCCTGGCAGAGAGCATGCGTGCCGCCTGTACGTTTATGAACAGAGTGATTATAGATACGGATTATCTGATGAAAGAAATGGCGGAAGGGAATTTTACTGTCAGGACAAAATGCGAGGATGCTTATGTCGGAGATTTCAGAAGCATATTGGACTCAATAAACCGGTTAGGCAATAAACTTAATGATACACTGTCAGAAATTCACAGATACTCCAAAAAGGTCGCTATAGGGGCTCAGCATCTGGCAGAAGGGGCCCAATCTTTGGCGGACGGAACCGTAGAGCAATCCAATGCTCTGTCGGACTTGACAAAAATGATTGGAGATATTGCCGCAAATTCGCAAAAAGCTGTAATGATTACTGAAGAATCATATGCAAAGGCTTTAATGTTCCAGAAGACGGCGGAAACAGGCAGGCAGGAAATGTCAGAGCTCTTAAAGGCAATGGATCGCATCAGTGATACTTCAAGCAAAATTGAAAAAATAATTTCGGAAATAGAAGATATAGCGGATCAGACAAATTTATTATCCTTAAATGCTGCTATTGAAGCCGCAAGGGCAGGGGATGCCGGCCGCGGATTTGCGGTTGTAGCGGAACATATTCGCAAATTGGCAACCGAAAGCGCAAATTCGGCGGTTAATACAAGACATTTAATTCAGAATTCCATGAAGGAAATTCATACGGGTAATGAGATTACGAAGCGTACTTCGCAGACTCTGCTTCAGGTGGTTGAGGGCATTAATACCTTGGCGGAGCAAGTAAAAGCCGTAAATACAGGTGTGATTGAACAGGATGTATTTATAACAAAAATTAAGGAAAAGATTCAACAAATTTCGGAAGTTATACAGATGAATGCAGCCTCGGCGCAGGAGAGCTCTGCCACAAGTGAAGAGTTTTCTGCCCATGCAGACAATCTGGATACACTGATAGGAAAATTTAAAATTGCCTCGGCTTAAAAAAATAAGCTTACGGTGTTATACTGTTGGCATAACCGGATACAAGGCAGCTTTTTAAGATGGATTCGGGATATTGGGAGAGCCTGTATGTAATGGTTACTTAAATAAAAAAACTTAAGGAAGGTAGATATAATGAAAAAATGGATAGGCTATGAAAAAGGAGTTAATCTTGGAGGATGGTTTTCACAGTGCGTTTATACGAAGGAACATTATGAAGGCTTCATTACAGAAAAGGACTTTGCGGAACTTTCCACATGGGGAATAGATCATGTCCGTATTCCCGTAGATTATAATTTGGTGGAAACGGAAGACGGAACCAGATTAGAGGAAGGATTTGAATATTTACAACGGGCGATAGACTGGTGCGGAAAATACGGACTTAATATGATCCTGGACCTGCATAAGACGGCAGGTTATTCATTTGACCGCAATGAAGGAGAGGAAGGATTTTTTGCGGATGTAAAATTGCAAGAACGTTTTTATTGCCTTTGGGAAGAATTCGCAAGAAGATATGGGAAGTATAGTGACAGAATCGCATTTGAGCTGTTGAATGAAGTAACGGATAAGTCTTACTGTGATATATGGAATACGATAGCTGATACCTGTATTCAAAGAATAAGAAAGATAGCTCCTGAGATAAAGATTTTAGTAGGCGGGTATTGGAATAACAGTGTATCGGCAGTAAAAGATATCAGGCTTTCAGGATATGAGAATATAATTTTAAATTTCCATTGCTATGAACCTCTTATTTTCACCCATCAGGGAGCATATTGGGTGCCTCAGATTCCGATTGACTTCAGGATTAGGTTCCCGGAAAAATGTGAGGTATATGAAGAAGCCTATAAAAAATATTATCCTATGATGCTGGATGATTTCAAAAGAGCTACTGCAGGAAAAAGGGTGGTGGATTCCGACTATTTTGAACGTTTATTCGAAGAAGCTGTGAAAGTGGCAGAGGAAAGGAATGTGCCGTTATATTGCGGTGAGTATGGGGTTATAAATAATGCAGATGTTGAAAGTACCCTGAGATGGTATCAGACCATTCACCCGGTTTTTGTACGTCATAATATAGGTCGTGCCGCCTGGAGCTATAAAAAGATGGATTTTGGTTTTGATGGAGTGAATTTACGGCCTGTGTTGTCAGAGTTAAAGAAGTTATTATAATTCTTTGTGATCAGGAGGATTATATGAGATATAAACGCGGATTACTGATAGGATTGATACTTGTTATCATATTGGGTCTGATGGGATGCAAGGGTACATCAGGCGGTATTGAAAATAAATCGGAAGAAACCGGTAATACAGTTGATTCATCGGCAGAATCAGCGGAAGAGTCAGAATCAACGGAAGAAACTAATAGTTCTGCAGCAGGCCAGACAAAGGATCTTACCCAAGAAAGCAATGTGGAACCTGTTATATATAAACCGACAGCGGAAGATATAGTAAATGATATAATTATTGGATGGAATCTCGGAAACTCTCTGGACAGCTACAGTGATAAAGCTGTTGGGCTTAACACGGAAACCAGTTGGGGCAATCCTAAAGTTACAAAAGAATTAATTGATATGGTCAAGGAAGCAGGCTTCAATGCGGTTCGTGTACCGGTCACATGGTATAATCATATGGATTTGGCGACAAATACAATTGATGAAGCCTGGATGGACCGGGTGGAAGAAGTTGTGAACTATGTGCTTGATAATGATATGTACTGTATACTAAACGTACATCATGATACCGGTGAAAAGGGTTGGTTAAGGGCCAGCGGCAAAGATCTCGAGATGAAAAAAGAAAGATTTAAAGCCATCTGGGAACAGATAGCGGAAAGATTCGGAGATTACGACGATAAATTATTGTTTGAAAGTTTCAATGAAATACTTGACGACGAAAACCACTGGACACGCCCTCAGACGGACGCCCTGAACATAACCAATGAATTGAACCAGGTGTTCGTGGATACAATACGTGCTTCCGGCAAGAAGAACCTGACGAGATGTCTGATTGTGAATACATATGCCGCCAGTGCCAACAGGGATATTATCAAGGGTTTTGTCCTTCCGTCGGATCAGGTGAGCAACAAGCTGATTGTCGAGGCACATATCTATCAGCCTTATCATTTCACGTCCGAGACTTCACCGGAAACAACCACCTGGGGTGTAGGTAAGACGACTTTGGAATACAATATTAAAAATATGTATACTACTTTTGTAGAAAAAGGCATTCCGGTCATAATAGGTGAATTTGGCGCCGTTGACAAAAACAACAGTGCCGAGCGTCAGTCATGGCTCAAATATTATGTTGATACCTGTACCAATTATGGAATCAAGTGCTTTTGGTGGGATAACGGTTCCGAATATAGAATTTTTGACAGAAGAAACATGACGGTTACCGAACCTGAGCTGATTGAGATTATGCTTACGGAAGCCAGCGGCGGAGATTATATTTTGGATCGGACGCTGTATGGAGACGCAGACGGAAACGGTTCGGTCAATGAAGAAGATCTGGTCTTGCTTCAGAAATATTTAAAGGGAGAAATTGATAAAGTAGACAATTGTGACATGAATAAAGACGGTATTACGGATGCTGCGGATGAGGAACTTCTGATTAAGAAACTTGAAGAGGAAGCCAATTTATGCTCGAATCCGAATAATTGGTCATTCTGGGTAAATGTATCCAATGGTGCGACTGCTGAAATGAATTATGTTGAAAACGGTGTTCAGGTTGAAGCCACAAAACCGGGTATTAATTCCTGGGACGTGCAAATTTCTTATAAGAATCTTACTTTTGAAAAAGGGGCAAGTTATAAAATATCATTCGATTATAAGGGATCCCCTGCTCAAAGCATGCCATTCCATATCATGCAGGATTATGGTGATTATAAAACATATTCTACAACTACTTTGGACTATAAAGAAGAATCCCAGCATTATGAAGGGGTATTCAAGATGACTGAGAGCACGGATAACAGAGCGCGAATCACGTTTGACTGCGGTGCGAGCAAACTGGATGTCCCTTATAATGTTGTTATTGAGAATCTGGTAATTGTAAAGGTTAAGTAGGACACTTCATTCTCATTCAATTTATAATATGATATGAAAAGAGCATATCACTGTATTGCGGTGACATGCTCTTTTTAAGACTTCACCGAAGATATATTGACCGAAAATCCGCTTGTCATGCCGGTGATGATATTATACGGGATATTATAATAAACCTTCTTAATGAGAATTATGCCATCTCATTGGGAAGGTTTTTTGTTTCCTATGTATCCATTAATTAACTTCAGTTAAAAAGCAGATTCAATTCACAAAATTTACAAAAAAAATGATTAGTGTAAATTATGGAATCTAATTAAGAACAATATGAAAAGGAGAATGGCAATGACCAGGAAACGGATACCGAAAATAATGATGTTGTCTTTGGCGATACTTGTGATGCTGTCTCCGGTAAAGTTTGCTTACGCAGACAGCTTAAGCTCGCCGGAAAAAATAATTCAGATATTGGGAATTATGAATACGGATAAAAAGACCGGCAATAGCCCGACCGACAAGGTATCCAGAGCGGAATTCGCTCAAATGCTCGTAAACATGTCCCAGATTAAGGACACCACATCCGCAAAAAGCACGACATCCGTATTTTCGGATGTAACGAAAAAACACTGGGCCGCGGGATATATAAAAGCGGTTGTCAATTCAGGGTGGATTAGCGGCTATCTGGACGGTACTTTTAAACCCGGCAAGGCTATAACCCTGCAGGAAGCTGCAGGCGGAATCCTGAAACTTCTAGGTTATTCCAATTTTGACTATTCTTTATATATTTCAAAAGGATTGAATAAAAACATTGCCAAAGGAGTAAAAGATGAACTAACACGCAGGGATATATCCAATCTTCTTTATAATGCTTTAATTGCGAAAAACAAAGAAGGAAGAATATATGCGGAGGTACTGGGATACTCCTTAAACGCAAACGGAGAAGTTGACTATCTGTCACTTGTTAATTCCGATTTGGAAGGCCCTGTTATTGCAGATGATGATTGGAAGAATGAAATACCGTTTTCGGTTTCGTCAAGTACGGTTTATAAAAATGAGTCTATAGGAAATATCAACGATATAAAAGACTTTGATGTTTTATATTACTCTGAGACTTCCAAAACCATATGGGCATATGACAACAAGGTTACGGGAATGGTAAAAAGCATAAATCCTGACAGGCTTAATCCGACATCCGTAAATGTCGGAGGAAAAGAATATAACTTAGGCACCAATGAGGCGGCTTACCAGTTTTCATCATACGGGAATTTTAAAACTGGAGACATGGTAACTTTACTGTTGGGGAAAGACAATACCGTGGCCGGTGTCTTAAGTTTGGACGAATACAATATTACATTGACTGGTGTTGTAATAAATACTGGTGAACACATTAATGATGATGATTTTACATACGCAAACTATGTAGAGTTTGTTACGGCAGACGGTACGGTACAGCAGGAAGATTATAATGCCGATGAAATATACTTTGCTGAAGGGGATATTGCCCGGGTTACATATAAGGAAGGAAAGGCAGCTGTAAGCAAATATTATACGGAAAGCAGGAATTTCGGCAACAATACCTTTAACGCTGAAGGCACAAAACTGGGCGATACTCCTCTTGCGTCGAATGTAAAAATACTGGATTATTACGAGGGCAAATATATAAGAGTTTTACCGGAAAGACTGGCAAACGTGACCCTGGCGGGAGATGCGGTGTATTATTATGAAACCAATGCTTCCGGTGAAATTGCACAGTTGATTTTGAACAATGTAACCGGTGACATTTATGATTACGGTGTTATCTCGGGATTATCATTTTCTGGATCGGGTAACGGCACAATAAGTTACCTTACCGGTGAAACGGAAGGCTCTTTGAATGCAAACCTTAACCTGTCCTTTGATTTAAGTTCCGGCCCAAAAGGTTTTTTGTTTGAAGGAAACAGCCTCAGGGAAGTTATTAATTTGTCTGGAGTGAAAGTAGTATCCGCAGGCAGTAGTACAGTCCAAACCCCGGCAGGGAAATATCCGATGGCAGACAATGTCTGTGTATATTATCTCAGCAACGGCAAATATATATCGACTACTTTGGATAAAGTCGGCGACACCAGTAAATACAGCTTGACCGCATATTACGATAAAAGTATACAAATTGGCGGTCTGGTAAGGGTTATTGTAGCTGAGTCAAAATAATGCAAAGTGAGGTGGCAATATGAGCTTATTCAAAAAGAAGGCGAAACAGATATCGGTAGAGCCGGAGAATTTTAAAACGGAAATTAAAAGGTCGGTATTAATAAAGAAGATTATAAAATGGAGCGTTGTTATAGCGGTTATAGTTGTTATTGTTACTGTTGGGGTTAAAGGAATAAAAGGATTTCAATTAAGAACAATGGCCTCAACCAAGAGAGTTACGACCACACAGAAAGTAAAGGTTGAAGTCAGGGATATTGAAAGGGTGCTTTCTTCCTCCGGTACCGTAAAACCGTTAAATACCTATGAAGTTAGAACACTGGTTGAAGGTGAAATTATCTCTGCCGATTTTGAGGAAGGAGATCAGGTGGAGAAAGGCGATGTATTATATACAATTGCCACCGATGATATCGACAGCAAGATTGAATCGGCGCAGACATCCGTGACAAGGGCACGGGAAGAATATAATAAAGCCGTTGAAAACTATGAAGAAGCAGCCGAAGAATATAAAGAAGCGATGAAGGATTATAATGAAGCAAAAGAAAAAGTGGGAAGCCCCGAGATAATTTCCGAAACCGCCGGAACAATTACTGCGGTTCATGTAGAAGAAGGGAATACCATACAGGAAGGTGCACCCATAGCAGATATTTACGATAACAGTTATATGTTATTGGAGGTGCCTTTCCTGTCAAGCGAAGTCAGTTCCGATTTGGTAGGCAAAGCTGCAGAAGTGGAATTAACCGATAACTTTGAAGTCCTGGAAGGTGAGGTATATAAAGTAAGCAGTCTGGAAAAAATTTTGGCAGGCAATCGTATTGTAAAAACAGTGACAATAAAGGTTCCCAATCCCGGAGGATTAACTGAGGATAAAACTGCAACTGCGGCAATCGGAGAAATAAGCAGCAGTGATGAAGGAACATTTAAACCTTTGGTGAATTCCGTAATCTATGCGGATAAGAGCGGTGAAATTGAAAAACTGAATATTGAAGAGGGCAAGAAGGTTAAGGCAGGAGATGTTTTAATTAGACTGAATGAAGATTACGTGGAAAAATCTCTGGAAACCTACAAGAAAAATCTTGAAAATGCGGAAACCGGCATGGAAAATGCCGAAGATCAGGTTGAGAAGGCAAAAGAATCGCTTGAAGATGCAGAAAGAGCTTTACAGGACCTGATGGATACGAAGAAAGAAGATTATAACATTACAGCACCCATTTCGGGACGGGTGATTCGTAAAGATGCCCTGGCCGGAGACACCATAACTTCCAATTCCACCCTGTGCGTTATATACGACTTATCGGCTCTGACTTTTGAAATGTATATAGATGAGCTGGATGTTCTTTCGGTCAAAGAAGGACAGGAAGTTAACGTTACAGCCGATGCACTGGAAGGTGTCGAGTTAAAAGGTGTGGTAACGAATGTAAGTCTGGAAAGCACATACAGCAGCGGCGTAACGCAGTATCCCGTTACAGTTCGTATAGATGAACCGGGAGATTTGCTTCCCGGAATGAATGTTACAGGAGAGATTATTCTCGAAAAAGCGGAAGGAGTTCTTGCTGTTCCTGCTGAAGCTTTAATGCGCGGCGATGTTGTATATGTGGCCGATGAATCGGTCACGGAGGCCAATGGCGACATTCCGGCAGGCTATCGTGCGGCAGAAGTGGAAACCGGATTGTCTGACGGCGATTACATAGAGATTAAGAGCGGACTGAGCGAAGGCGATGAGGTGCTTGTGATTCGTTCGTCGGGAGAAACTACGGAAAACTTTATGATGCCGGGTGGATTCGGAGGTGAGATGCCTTCCATGAATATGCAGAACAGACCCGGCTTCGGAAATGAAAGATCTTACGGTGGCAGATCCGGCGGCGGACCCGTCGGACAAAGATAACAGACGGTGGGGTTTATAATTATATAAGACGGAAGATATTATTATGAGAATGTATGACAGTATATGGGCACCGTAAAGGCTATGTTGTTTATTTAGGAACGGAGGATTGGTATGCCGGAGCAGGATATAAAGAGAAATGAAACACCTCTGATTGATTTAATTAATATATATAAAATTTACCGGATGGGCACTACCGAGGTACGGGCCAATAACGGTATAAATTTAAGGATATATGACGGAGAATTTGTCGCAATTGTAGGTAAATCGGGAAGCGGAAAGTCCACTCTGATGAATATAATCGGTGTATTGGACGTTCCGACATATGGACAGTACATTCTGAAAGGTCAGGATGTCAGCCGGATGAAAAGTGATAAGCTTGCCGAGATACGCAATAGGACTATTGGGTTTGTTTTTCAGCAGTATAATCTTTTGCCGAGACAAAATCTGCTAGAAAATGTTGAACTGCCCTTATTATATGGCGGTTACAGGGTAAAGGCAAGAAAGCAGCTGGCAATGGATGCATTGAAAAAAGTCGGATTGGAAGACAAATGGAAAAATTATCCCAACCAATTGTCCGGGGGTCAGCAGCAAAGGGGTTCAATAGCACGAGCTCTGGTGGGAAATCCCTCAATTATTCTTGCAGATGAGCCCACAGGCGCTCTGGACTCCAAAACCAGCAGTGATATATTGGATTTACTGAAACAATTAAATGACGAAGGCAGAACAATCATACTTGTAACCCATGACCCGGCTGTGGCAGCCAGAGCAAACCGTGTGGTAAAAATACACGACGGCATTATCGTATTCGACGGGCCGATACAAGAGTATAAAAAACAGGAGGCAGAAGGATGAATATATTTCAGACTTTCAGGCTGGCCGGCAAGAGTATTATTGGCAGCAAACTGCGTTCATTCCTGACCATGTTGGGCATGATAATCGGTGTTGCTTCCGTAATTATACTGGTCGGATTAATGAACGGAGTAAAAAATTATATCATTTCTTCTTTTTCCGAGCTCGGAACGAATATAATTACCGTATCCGTAACAAACACGGATACGAGGAAAGTGGACGTAGATGAAGTATACGAATTTGCAGATAAATACAGCAATGTATTTTTAGGCGTATCACCGAAGGTAAGTGTAAGGAGTACCTTGAAAAACGGTACGGAATCCTTATCTACAACGGTTTTGGGAGTAGGAGAGGATTACCTTGAGTTAAACAGTCTTGAATTATCTTCCGGACGGTTTATCCATTACGCAGATATCAAGAACAGATATAACGGGGCGGTTATAGGTTCTTATATAGCGGAAGAGTTATATGGAGGGAAAGTATCTGTAGGTGACACGATAAAGATCAACGGCCAGGTTTATAATATTATCGGTATACAAAAAGAGCGGGCGGATTCCGAAGCAAATTCCGTTGATGATGTGGTGTATATCCCCTATTCAAACGCCACCAGACTGGCAGGCTCCGGCAATATTGGCAGTTATATATTTGCGGCAGTTGACAATGATGCTGTAGAGAAAGCCGAAGACATATTGGATAATTACTTATACGGCATCATGAAAAATGATAATTTATATAATATAGCCAGTATGACACAAATGCTTGAAACAGTTAGTTCCATGACGGGGATTTTAAGTGCCATACTCGGCGGAATTGCCGGGATATCATTACTGGTGGCAGGAATAGGAATTATGAATATTATGCTTGTTTCGGTTGTTGAACGTACAAAGGAGATTGGAATCAGAAAATCTCTAGGCGCCAAGAAACGTGACATCATGACCCAATTTGTCATAGAGGCCGCATCAATCAGTATGATTGGAGGCATTATGGGAATTATTTTGGGATATGCAGGAACAAAATCATTGGGAAACCTGTTCGGGATTGAAGCGGCGCCTACCGTAAATTCAATCCTGCTGGCTTTCGGAATATCGGCGGCTATCGGTATTATATTCGGATATATGCCTGCAAATAAGGCCGCCAATTTAAATCCTATTGACGCTCTCAGAACAGAATAAATGAATTAATAATTATTTTTATGAACTGCAAATAAATATTTGCAATTTTAAATTAAAAACAGACAAGCCTCTGCCAAGCAGCAGAGGCTTTTGTCATATATTTTATGCGATTTTGATTTTAAAATATATTTTTTAATGCAATAAATTGCTTATTCTTCAGAATCGTCATCCTGTCCGGTTGCCGTATCATCATCTTCAGTGTCCAGATCTTCCTCGTATTCGTCAAAGTCATCATCAAAATCATCAAGATAATTGGGATTCAAATATCTGTAAACTGCATAAGCAATGGCTGCAACTGCCGCAACGGCACCGATAACGGCAAGTACACAAACAACGGGGTTTTTCTTCTTTTCGGGCTTTTTATTGATTATTTCACCCAACTTAATTGCATTTAAAAAATCATCAAATTTATTGCTCATGACAACACATCCTTTCATGTTTATTATATGATGAACCGTCTGTAAACAGTATAACATAATTATGAATCAATTACTACCTATTATAATTTCTAAACAAATGTCTTTTTATTCAGCCAAAATGTTAATCAACTTTGGTTAGATTTGCAAAAGATGCAAGCAGTTTTTTGATTCCGAATCTGGCAAAATCGACCGTTACCTCATAATCCTTACCGCCCATTACAATATCGGAAACGGTGCCGATTCCAAATTTTGCATGTTTTACGGTGTCACCAACCTTAAAATCGATGGTTCCGAGATTGCTTCCGGCAAAATTTTTCGGTTCGGATGTTACAAAAGGTTTATAATGGGTCTGGGAAATATGATAGTCGGATGCCTCCTGATAAAAATCATCGTCTTCTTCCCGGGAAAAAGTGTAAACGGTTTTCTTTTCCGGCATATTTACTTTAAGCAGATGTCTCGGTATCTCATGAATGAAGCGTGACGGTTTGTTATAATGCATTTCCCCGCGTATCATACGGAATTTTGCCGCCGAAAGAGAAAGGCGTTTTTGGGCCCGGGTAATTCCGACATAACAAAGCCGGCGTTCTTCTTCAATTTCTTCATCGGGATTTTCCGCATTGATGGACATATAGCTGGGGAAGGTACCTTCTTCCATGCCGCATATATATACATACGGGAATTCCAGCCCTTTTGCGCTGTGAAGGGTCATCAGCACAATATTGTCCTTGCTGTCGTCCATGGTGTCTATATCGGATACCAGGGAAACCTCTTCCAGAAATCCGCTTAATGTGGGAGTTTCTCCGGCTTCTTCAACATAGGTAACAAGTTTGTTTTTCAGTTCGTAGATATTTTCTATGCGGTCCTGAGCTTCCTGCGTGCCTTCTTCTTCCAGTTCGTTCAAATATCCGGTCGCTTCAATAATGTCGTCGATAATCTCAGTCAGGTCATAAGTTTCGCTTTTAATTCTTGAGCGCAGTCCTTCTATCAGGCTGACAAAAGGTTCGATTTTTGATGCTGTTCGTTCAACGCCCGGAATTTGTCTGGCCCTTACCAAGGCTTCATAAAAACTGATCCCGTTTAAAACGGCATAATCATTTATCTTGTCGACGGTGGCAAGGCCTATTCCTCTTTTTGGAACATTAATTATCCGTTTTACCGAAATATCGTCCTTGCCGTTATCGATTGTGCGCAGGTAAGCAAGAATATCCTTGATTTCCTTACGGGCATAGAAATTAACGCTGCCGATTATTTTATATGGAATGTTTTTCTGTATCAGTTTTTCTTCAAATATTCTGGACTGGGCATTGGTTCGGTAAAGTATGGCAAAATCATTATAGCTGGCCTTATTGCTTTCCACGACCCGTTTGATTTCATTCGTTATGCGGTCAGCTTCTTCATAATCCGACTCAAACATGGTAAAGGATACAGGTTCCCCCTCTTCGTTTTCCGTCCAAAGGGATTTTTCCTTACGGCCTTTGTTGTTTGCTATAACCTCATTGGCCACATTAAGTATGCTTTTCGTCGAACGGTAATTTTGCTCCAGTTTTATAACCCTGGTGTTGGGAAATGCCTGTTCAAAATTAAGGATATTGTATATATTGGCGCCGCGGAATTTATAAATGCTCTGGTCATCGTCGCCGACCACGCAGATATTGTATTCCCGTTCACCGTATTCATTGACACCGGAGGCCAACAGCTGTATCAGCCTGAACTGGGCGGTGTTGGTATCCTGATATTCGTCGACCATGATATAACGGAAACGGTTCTGATAGTAAGTCAGAGCTTCATTGTCATTCATAAAAAGTTCCACGGTCCTGAATATTAAATCGTCAAAATCCAAGGCGTTGCTTGATTTAAGCCTTTTCTGATACTCTTTGTATGCGGCGGCGTATTGTTTCATAATATAGTCATTTCCGGCATTTCGTTCAAATTCTTCCGGAGAGATAAGTTCGTCCTTGGCTCTGGATATGGCATTTAATATATTCCTTTCGGGTATCCGTTTTGTATCGATATTCAGATATTTGCATACCTCACGCATCAGGGCCTTTTGGTCGTCCGTATCATATATGGAAAAACTCCGTTCATATCCCAGACGGTCTATAAACCGTCTTAAAATACGTACACAGGTGGAGTGAAAGGTGCTGACCCAGATATTTTCGGCACCGAATCCGACTATTTTATCCACCCGTTCCCGCATTTCATTTGCCGCCTTATTGGTAAATGTTATGGCAAGGATATTCCACGGATTTACATTTCTGTTTTCTATTAAGTATGCAATCCGATAAGTCAGGACTCTGGTTTTTCCCGAGCCTGCTCCGGCCAAAATAAGAAGCGGTCCCTTATCATGCAGTACAGCCTGCATTTGTTCCGGATTTAATTTATCATATATATTCATAATCATACCTGCCTGCCTTTATGTAATGAAAATTTCTTATACGTTATCAGTTCCGAATAGGTTAAGTATAACATGACCCTTATTGACTTGCAAGTTTAACGGTGCCAGGTACCTGGTACAGAAATATGAACGGTGCCAGGTACCTGGTACAAAAATGTGGCAGAAGTGTGAAATTATTCAAACCTGAACCAGCCGAAGTCGAAATTGCAGCCGGGAAGGAAGACGAAGCTGACCTGGCAGTTGCCTGTAACTTTTTCGAGTTCAAATGTCTGTTGTTTGTAGTCGTCGGATTTGGTAAATTCGATAAGCTGCCTTCTTTCACCGTCTTTACCGGCAAAGCGTATGATTATGGAGTTCTTGTCAATATGGGACTTGCCGTATATAATGATTCTGGAGGTACCTTTTTCGGTAAAGTCCATATCGTTGAACTCAAGAGTGATGTTGTTGCCGATATGTATATAGCCGTTATCCAGAACCCTGTAATCGTCACCGTAAATGTTGTCGTTTTCGCAGACAGCAATCTGTGAAAATGCCCGGTTGACTTTTTCAAAACAGAAGCCCTTCATATGAAGTTTCTTGTTAAATACAAAGCTTATGGTGGTTATGCCTTTTAACTTCTTTGGAAGCTTGTAGGTTTCTTCCTGGTATACGTTCCAAATGCATTCTTTTTGATAAACGGCGTTTAAAAGCAACTGGCTTCCTTCTTCGCCGGGGATGCCCTCCCATATCTGGATTGTATAGGTATCGTTATTCATAGCGAAAATGGGAAGGGTAATTTTATCTGAGCCGTAAGGACCGAAATCGACATTTCTGTAACCCACGACGGTTTCAGCATCGTCTTGCGTGGCAATGCCCTTTTCGTTACCGTTGCCGATTTTCCCTTTGCCATAGTCATACAGGCATCCGTAAACAAATTCATAAGGGTTTTTATATGCGGAACCTATACCGGAAGCGGAAGCTTCCAGATGGGATATAATTCTGGTTTTAGTATCGCCGTTTTTACTGGTGCAGCGAACATAGAATTCCCCGTCCGCCATGGCTATGACTTTTGCCTTAAGCCCCTGAGGAATAATCTTTGCGATATTGGTGGGAACACCGGTGACGTTTACCACGCTCCATTCCAAATCCGTATAGGAAGTATCGGCGGGATGAAGTTTTGCCTCAATGTAAGTCTCTTTGTTGTCACTGTCAAATCTTAATCCGGATCCGGAAGTTACAAGCTCGATTTTGCGTAAAGGTATTTCATCGGCATGCCCAGTAACGACAGGCATTTCTTTGTTTTCTGAAAATGCCGATATACCGGTCAGGTCTTCATCCGCGGGTACTGCTTCGAATTCTGCGCTGATTGTATCCATTCCTTTGGACGAAACGCTTATGGTTACTTTACCGGGTTCTTTTGTGGCCCCGACAAGTGCCATCAATTTGCCGCTGAACAGCCTTCTGCTTAAGCCTTTATACTGGTCGTAGTCAGTGCTGTTTCCGTTGTCAAGCCCGATAAGCCTGCCGGCTCCGCTGACTTTGACAAATACACGGTTATTGGCATTCTCGACGGGATTGCCGTCTTCGTCTTCCATGGTGATTTCCACGAAAATGATGTCTTTACCGTCGGCTTTCATTACGGTTTTATCGGGATTCAGCTTAATTCTTTTCGCATCTTTAAATGACTTTCTTGAATCGGTGGCAATGACATTGCCTTCTTCGTCATAGGCAATGGCCTTAAGCTCGCCCGGTTCGTAAGGAATTTTCCATGAGCCTACCAGTTTCATGCCTTTTTTATGGTCGATTTCGTGAACACCTATTAATTTGCCGTTCAGATAGAGTTCCGCTTTGGGGGCGTTTGTACAAACCCTGACGTCAATTATTTGCCCAATATTGAAATCCCAGTAAGGGAATATATGAATTATGGGCTTTTTGTGGTAGTCGGTCCATTCCGCCTGATAGATGTAATAAGTATCTTTCTTGAAAGTAGCCGTATCCAGTTGTCCGAAATAGGAATTTTTCGTATTGTACGGTGTAGGTTCTCCTATATAATCAAACCCTGTCCATATGAACTGGCCAAGGGAAAACGGGGCATCCCTGTCCGAAATAATGCATATTTCCGTGGATTCGGCTCCCCAGCTGGTGGAGCAGTTACCGAGGCAGGAACACTGCTCGTCATCCTCCGCCATAATGGATTGCTCCAGAGGAAAATGGTATATCCCTCGGCTTTGTACGGTGGAAGCGGTTTCGCTGCCGTAGATTACCCAGTCGGGATACTTTTTATGATGCTCTTCGTATAATCCGGCGGCATAGTTATATCCGACGATCTTAAGAATATCGGCACATTTTTGAGTGTTTTCCCAGGGTATGTAATTGGATGCTATGGTAACACGGGCATTTTTCTTCGGATCATACAGTTCCACCTGTTCTTTAAGCCACTTGATCAATTCAAGGCCCCGCTGCACGTCGGCGTGTGTGTCGTAAATCTCGTTTCCTATACTCCATAAGAAAACGCTGGGGTGGTTGCGATCCCTGGTAATCCAGCTTTTAATGTCTTTGGCCGCCCAGTCTTTGAAAAATCTCGCATAATCGTAGGTGGTTTTCGGACGTTCCCACATGTCAAAAGCTTCGGAAAGAACCAGAAATCCCATCCTGTCGGCAAGGTCCATAAATTCAGGAGCCGGCATGTTGTGGGCGGTCCTTATGGCATTGACACCCATTTCTTTAAGAAGTTTAAATCTTCGTATCAGGGCGGCTTCATTAAATGCTGCGCCCAAAGCTCCGAGATCATGATGCTCACAGACACCGTTCAGTTTAATTTTTTGCCCGTTTATAATAAATCCAAGGTCCGGATCAAGCCGGATATCCCTGAAACCGATGTTTTGGGTTATTGTTTCAACAGGTGTCATTTCCGAAGATACAGTTTTAGATCTTGTCACTTCCAGGACCGTGGTAAGTTGATAAAGATTGGGGGTGTCTGGACTCCACAGGAGAGGATCCTCAACGAATAATACCTGTCGGTTTGTAATAACCTTATCTGAAACGGGCTGAATTTCGGATGGATTGTTTTTTATCAATTCAGGTCTGACAAGTTCGTCAGACTTTGCTATTATTTCGTCCCCATACCGGATAATATGGGACAGTCTTGCCACCTGATTGATGCAAAGATCCGTGTCGATTTCCACTTTCCAGCCGCCGTCCGTGAGTTTGGATGAAACATAAATTCCGTTGGTGACTATATAATTATCGTCTCTGGTTTTTAACCATACATTCCTGTAAATACCTGCTCCCGAATACCATCTGCTGTTGGGGCTTTGATGGACTACTTTGACAAGAATTTCATTTTCTCCCTCAATAAGGGCATCGGTGATTTCATGTTCAAAGGACGAATAGCCGTATTTCCATTCGCCCATTAACCGACCGTTAACATAAAGATAAGAATCCATGTATACCCCGTCAAAGCAAAGCAATATCCGGGACTGCTCCCTGTTATACTTAAATATTTTGCGATACCAGCCTATGCTGTTTTCATACAAATTTTCGGTATTATAAATCAGCCAGTCGTGGGGAAGATCGACAGGTTCAAAATTTAAGCCGTCCGGACTGTCAACATCCAAACCACTCTTGGCGAATTCCCAACCGTCGTTAAACAATATCTTTTTGTTCATAAAAATTTCCCTTTCCTGTCAGATTTTATATTAGATTTTATCATAACGCATGTGTTAAATCACTATAATTTTATGCAATAATATGCCGGACTTTTTTGCTTTGACATCCATTATCCGATACTATATAATAAATCCGGGGTGATTATATTGGACATATCGAAAGAGGAATATATTTCGAACCTGATAGAAAACCTGAAGAAAGTCAAATATATAAATCCGGAAGACATACCCAATATTGATTTATATATGGATCAGGTTACAACCTTTATGGACAGTCATCTGAAGTCCTCAAAAAGGTACAGTGAAGACAAGCTTCTTACTAAAACAATGATTAATAATTATACAAAAAACAAACTTCTTCCTCCTCCGAAAAATAAGAAATATACGAAGGAGCATATGTTTCTTCTTATATTCATCTATTATTTTAAAAATATTCTTTCTATAAGTGATATTCAGAGTATTTTTAATCCGCTGACACAAAAGTTTTATGACGGTAAATCGGAAATAGGCCTGAAGGAAGTATATGAAGAGATTTTCAATATAGAAAACGAATTAACCGACAGCGTGATTAAGGATATGGTCCGGAAGATGACAAAAGCAAAGGAATCTTTTCAGTTCGTGGATGATGAAAACGATCGGGATTTTCTTAAACTGTTTTCTTTTATCTGTATTCTTTGCTTTGATGTTTATTTGAGAAAACATGTCATAGAGCAGGTTATAGACAATTATCTTAAACCGGGAGTTGTCAGGCCAGGAGTAAAAGCCGAGATAAAGGAAGACAATTCAAAATCAAAAAATAAGATCAATTAAATTTGGGTATACAGACAAAAACCACATCAGCATCATCATACATGCCAGTTTTACACCGTTAGTATTTATAAATGATTATGTTTGACTGGTGATATAATCAATTCGGTCAGCACGTAGGAAATGAGCGATGTGTTACTTCATATATCTGTATACCCTTTTTGTATCTTTAACAATGGCTATTAAGTTTTAAATAACTCCTGACATTAATATAACTTTTGCTATTTTGATTTGCTATTCCAATTATTTTATAAAACTATTCTATATTATATAATACAGTTCCCATACAACTATTTGTCCGTCTGGCTTTCTGAATGCTTGTTGTTCATTCTTGCGAATACCATATCATAACCGTCATTGCCGTAATTAAGCGAACGGTTTACCCGGCTGATGGTTGCGGTTGAAGCTCCGGTTTTTTCGGCTATCTCAAGGTATGTTTTTTGGTTCCTGAGCATTTTGGCTACTTCAAATCTTTGAGCCAGTGAAAGAATTTCATTGACGGTACAGATATCTTCAAAAAATATATAGCATTCTTCAACATTTCTCAAGCACAAAATTGCTTCGAAAAGTTGGTCGACGGCAGGTGTTCTTATATTTTTACTCATCGTATGGACTCCTTTCTTTCATCCGTTGTGCTTTTCGCACATTATAATTTTACCATTCTGATGTGGTAAAGTAAAGAGATAACCTGGAATTATCTATAAAAATCGTAATAGCCACATCTTCTTCCGGAGCAGTTAAAATAGCTGCCTCTGCGGAAACCCCTTCGACGGTCGAAACGACGGCAGTCACCTCTGTAGCCACATCTGCGGCCGTAAGGGTCGAATCTGTCATTAAATCTTTCGTGCCTAAATCCGAAATTATTACAGCAACTCATATATCCTCAACTCCTTTTTGCTATATCATATGCAAAAAGATGAAAAATCGTGAATATTGTCGTATTTATGCAGATTTAAACAAAAAATTATAAAATCCGTATATGCGTAAATAATATTATTGTGCTTGGAAGGAACCTCATATTGACAATTTATTGAAATAAGATTATCATATATTAACGTACAGAAAAATGGTAAAGCATAGGAAAAAAGAATATATCTGGAGGCATCGCCATGAGAAAAAGAAAAATAAGGCGTGGGATACAGATTTTTCTTATGATGCTGAGCCTATCCGCATTGGCTTTTGTAATAAGTTTGGCATACATGGGAAGAAAAACGGTTGTTAAAGCCGTAACTATAGAAGCAGGCACCGGTTCTGTAAATATAGATGATTTTTTAGTTAATAAAAGAAAAAGCGGCAGTTTTGTTACGGACATAAGCAGTATTGATCTTAATGTTCCGGGAGATTATGAAGTAAAAATAAATGTCGGCGGTCGTATATATACGTCCAACCTCGAAATCGTAGATACCGTATCTCCGAAGGCCGATCCCGTATCGGTTGTCGCCTTAAAAAACGAGAAAATGAATGCGTCCGATTTTATAACAAATGTGGTTGATGCTACCGATGTAGTGGCTACATTTGAATCGGAACCCGATACCGCCACACCGGGTGAGAAAGATGTAAAAATAATACTTAAGGATATGGGAGATAACCGGACCGTTATAAATTCGAAACTTACGGTACTGGATGTAAACGGTTCAATACAGGTTGAAGCAGGATCCGTTATTGATATAAAAGCATCCGATATTGTCAACAATAATAATATCAAGGTTAATTTCCTGTCGGATTTGACAAAGCTGGATACAAGCAGACCCACTGTCCATACAGTTCAGATTGATGTGAACGGGAGGGTTTTGGATTTTGATATAGAAGTGGTGGATACCACACCGCCCGAAGCTTCACCGGTCGAAAAGGAAGTCTGGAAGGGAGATACCCTGTTACCCGGTGATTTTGTAGACAATATAAAAGATGCTTCTGATGTAAATGTTTCTTTTAAAGAAAATCCGGATTTTGATACGGCAGGAACCAGGGAAGTCATATTGATCCTTGAGGATTCTTACGGCAACAAATCGGAAATAAAGTCTGCGCTTACGGTGAAAGAGGATACGGAACCTCCCGTATTTTCCGGTATACAGGACAAAACCGTATATGAAGGGGACAAAATTTCATATAAAAAAGGTGTCAGCGTCAGCGATAACCGGGATAAGGATATAAGTTTCACGGTGGATTCAAGCAAGGTAAACCTCAATAAAGCCGGAACATATAAAGTATATTACACGGCGGAAGACTCATCGGGAAATATTGCTAAAGAAACGGCTACCGTAACGGTTCTGCCGCTTACGATTACCGATGAAATGCTGAATGAAAAAGTGGATAAAATCCTTAACAAAATTACAAAAGAAGGTATGACAAAAAGAGAAATAGCCTATGCAATATATAAATGGGTAAGAAACAATATAGCCTATACCGGTTCGTCGGACAAGTCGGACTGGAAAAAGGAAGCATATCGGGGAATTGTAAACGGAATCGGAGATTGTTTTACCTATTATGCGGTATCGGAGGCAATGCTAACCCGTGCAGGCATAGACAATATGAGGGTAACCAGAGTGGGTGGAAAAACCGAACATTTTTGGAACCTGATTAATTGCGGTGACGGCTGGTATCATTTCGATGCCTGTCCGAACAAGGACAAAATGGAAACATTTATGATGACGGATGCGGAAGTCGCGGAATACACGAAAAAAAGAGGAAATAATTATTACAATTTCGATAAATCATTATATCCGGCCACACCTGAAAAATAATGTACAAATTACGTATTAACGAGGTTCTCACATCAGACAGGCAGTGATAAATCTATATAACATAAAAAGTTTACTGATTTAACAAGGTATCATTAAAAAGATTATTAGTAAGCCGAAACATAAGAAAAAAATGTACAGACAAATCATCATATAAGAATGGATTACAGCAAAAAAAATATAAGACATTATAATAAAAAATTATTAACATTATAAGGAAAAAATTTGGTAAACCAGGCAACATATAAAATGAATACCCATAAGCCACATTATAAAATCATAGAGAAATGAAATTTGTAAAATCAGGGAAAACAAGCAAATGTTATTCTTATTGTGATTTTTACAGGAATAAAGGCTAAGAAATCGTTGATGTTTCTGAATTCCTGAAAGGCGAAAAGGACTAAGCCGGCAAAAAAAGTATAAAAGAAGCATGGATAATAAAAAATAGATTTTTCGGAATAAAATTAATGTTTAAGTCCGGATATATGGGGAAGGTATAAAGATGTCAAAAAAATTGGGGATTATAGGCGGCCTGGGGCCGCTTGCGACCGCTTATTTTTATGAACTAATATGTCGTATGACGGACGCCGATTCCGACCAGGAACATATTGATATGGTGATTATCAGTCAGTCGTCAACTCCTGACAGGACAGAGTTTATTCTCGGTAAAAGCACGAAAAACCCGCTTCCGTATTTAATTGAAGCAGGGCAATCCCTGGAACGGATGGGCGCCCATGTAATAGCAATTCCCTGTGTAACCGCCCATTATTTTTATAAGGATTTATCCGATGTTATCAGAATTCCTGTAATTCACTTTATTAAAGAAACGGTAGGGTATTTAAAAGATAGAGGCATTAAAAGCGCCGGAATAATGGCTACTGAAGGCACCATAAAAAGCCACCTCTTTCAGGACGAGTTAAACGCAAATGACATAAAACCGGTTATCCCTTCGTATACCGGTCAGGAATATGTATCGGATATCATTTATAGGAATGTAAAGGCCGGATTGCCTGTCAATATGGAACACTTCGCCAGAGTTAAAGACGAGCTCATGAATAAAGGAGCCGAAACGATTATCTTAGGCTGTACGGAGCTGTCGCTGATTAAAAGGACGGAAAATATAGGCCCCGGCTTTATTGATGCATTGGAGGTACTCGCCATGTGCAGCATAACAAAATGCGAAAAATCAGTCAGAAAGGAATTTTCAAATCTTATAACATAAGCAATGCAATTTGAATTTTAAATCACAGAATCGGCAGGAAGGTAATCAGTATGCAAACTAATGTATTGGAATACCTGGAGAATATTGTGTGGAAAGTACCGGACAAAACGGCGTATGTCGATGATACGGCGGAAGTTACATTTAAAGAAGTATATTTTAATTCGAGAGCCATAGGCACTTATCTGTATAAGCAGGGACATTACAGGGAACCTGTGGTTGTATTTATGGGCAAACATCCAGCCACTATTGTCACATTTTATGGGGTGGTATATGCGGGCTGCTTTTATGTGCCCATAGACGAAGAAATGCCGAAACACAGGATTGAACTTATATTTGAAAATGTAAAACCAAAAGCCGTAATCTGCGACAGCGAAACTGCGGAAGTCCTGAATATCTTTGATTACAAGGGCAAGGTATATCTTTATAATGATTTGATAAAAACAACACCCGAAGACAATGTACTGGAATATGTCAGATCAAAACAGATTGATACGGATCCGGTTTATATTGTGTTCACATCGGGTTCAACAGGTATTCCCAAAGGGGTTGTTGCCTGTCACAGATCCGTTATCGATTATATCGAGAATCTGACAGCGGTGCTTAAAATCGATGAGAATACCATTTTCGGCAATCAGACACCTCTTTATGTGGACGCCTGTCTTAAAGAACTTTATCCTACATTAAAATATGGAGCCACGACTTATCTGATTCCCAAACATTTATTTATGTTCCCGTTAAAGTTGGTGGAATACTTGAATGAGAAAAAAATAAACACCATCTGCTGGGTTGTATCGGCTCTGACCATAATTTCTTCATTCGGGACTTTTGAAAAAGCGGTGCCGAAATATCTTAAAACCGTGGCTTTCGGCAGTGAAGTGTTTCCCATAAAGCAGTTTAAACTTTGGAGAAAGTATTTGCCTAATACAAGATTTATAAATTTGTACGGCCCCACCGAATGTACAGGCATGTCCTGCTATTATGAAGTCGACAGGGATTTTGAGCTTGACGAAGCGATTCCCATCGGAAGACCGTTTAAAAATACGGATATAATCCTGTTAAATGAAGAAAATAAACCGGTAAAGGAAGGCGAAACAGGAGAAATCTGTATCAGGGGGACATCCCTGACTTTGGGATATTACAATAATTTTGAAAAAACCGGGGAGGTATTTGTTCAAAATCCCTTAAACAGTTCCTATCCTGAGCTTATTTACAGAACCGGTGATTTGGGTAAATATAACGAGCGGGGGGAACTGGTCTTTGTGTCCAGAAAGGATAACCAGATTAAACATATGGGTCACCGGATAGAGTTGGGAGAGATTGAAGCGGTGGCGAACATGCATCCCCACATTAAATCCGCTTGCTGTATATTCGATGAGGTAAAGAAAAAGATAGTGCTGTATTATGTCGGAGACATTTCCGAAGCGGATTTGGCTGTTTTTATGAAAGACAAGCTTCCCAGATATATGATACCGAATGTTACGAAAAAACTGGATAAAATGCCGCTAACGCCAAACGGCAAAATAGACCGGGTACTGTTAAAAGGATTTATCCATTAACAATGATATTCAGTCGTATAAAGCCGATTTCAGGTTTTAAGTTAATTTGAAGCTATACTTATACAAATAAAAAAGCAAATTCTCATGGCGAATTTGTTTATTCATTTTTGTAAGGAAAAATCAAAAGTTATTTATTATATGGTTTAAGAATTTGCTTCTTGGATATATTTTAAATAATTTACAGCTGCATGCATTTACCGGGTACTTTTTTTTTAAGAATGAAATAATTAAGAATGATTAATTAAGAATGATTAATTAAGAATGAATTGACCATGAGGATTTTTGCAGTTACTGCGGTGTAAGTATAAAAAAATAAGATAAAAGCAGGTGAATGATTATGGAGAAGGTAATTGAGATTTTAAAAGAACTGCATCCCGATGTTGACTTTGAAAACTGTACGACTCTGATAGACGATAAGATTCTTGATTCATTCGACATAGTGACCCTTGTATCGGAATTAAGCGAGGAATTCGATGTTGCCATACCGGTCGAAGAAATCATACCGGAGAATTTTAATTCCGCAAAGTCCATATACGCTTTGATTGAAAGACTTTTGGCGGATGAGTAACAGGGGGCTTTATGCTTTTTACGTCGTATGAGTTCATCTTGTTTTTAATTGTGCTATTTGTTTTGTATTACCTGGTACCGAAAAAATTCCAATGGATTTTGCTTCTGATAGCAAGTTATGTGTTTTATAGCTTTGCCGGTGTTAAATATCTTGCTTATATCCTGGCTACCACTTTATCAACTTACTTTGCAGGCATAAAAATAAGCAAGCTTAAGGCTACCGCTTCGGCTTATCTGAGTAAACACAGGGAAGATATGCCAAGAGAAGAAAGAAAGGCATATAAAGAACGGATGAAGAAAAAGCAAAAAACCTGGCTTGTTCTCTGTCTGGTTTTTAATTTCGGCATTCTGGCGGTAGTCAAGTATTATAACTTCACCGTAATGAATATTAAATCGGTATTTGATTTACTGAAGATAAATGTAAATTTACCGACTTTCGGCTTTGTACTGCCCCTTGGTATTTCCTTTTATACTTTCCAGACCATGGGGTATATTATCGATGTGTACCGGGAAAAGTATTCTCCGCAGAAAAATGTTTTTAAACTAGGGTTGTTTGTTTCGTTTTTCCCGCAATTAATCCAGGGACCTATAAACCGTTATGATGATTTGCAGGAAACCTTGTTCGGTCCCCATAAATTTGAACCCGGGAATATATCATTCGGTTTGCAGAGAATTTTATGGGGGTATTTTAAGAAGCTGGTGGTTGCGGACAGGTTGCTGCCTGCGGTTACTACAATAATACGAAATCCGGACGAATACCAGGGTGTATACGTTTTACTGGGTATGTTTTTTTATGCGATAGAACTTTATGCGGATTTTACGGGAGGTATTGATATAGCCATAGGTGTGGCTGAGGCTCTTGGAATCCGGATGAAGGAAAATTTCGAAAGGCCGTATTTTTCAAAATCCATCACGGAATACTGGAGAAGGTGGCATATATCCCTGGGAACATGGTTTAAAGATTATATGTTTTTACCCATATCGGTAAGCAAGCCTATGCTGAATCTGTCCAAAAAATGCAGGAAGCTGTTCGGGGATGCCATCGGTAAAAGAATACCGGTATATATTTCTACAATAATAGTATGGTTTACGACCGGTATCTGGCACGGAGCCGCCTGGAATTTCATTGTCTGGGGCCTTTTAAACGCAGCGGTAATCTTAATATCCCAGGAATGTATCCCTCTGTATAACAGATTTCATAAACGCTTTAATGTGCTTGATACTTTCTGGTACCGTCTGTTTCAGGTGGTGCGGACTTTCTGGCTGATGAGTTTTTTGCGGACCCTGGACTGTTACAGAAATGTGCCCGTTACATTTAAAATGTACGGAACCATATTTACAAAGCGGAACTGGCATGAATTATTTACCGGAGGGCTGGCAACCCTGGGGCTTGGTTTATCGGATTATATAATATTAATTCTTTCGGTATTGCTTATATTATATGTAAGTCTGGCATCAAGAACGGGAAGCTTCAGGCAAAAGCTTTCCGCAAAACCTTTGGCGGTAAGATATCTGGCTTATTTTGCGCTTATTATTTCAATACTGATATTCGGGGCGTACGGTATAGGATATGACGCCAGCCAGTTTATATACAGCCAGTTCTGATTTCGTATTGCAAGTAAACAGCCATCGGCATATGAAACAGTTTTAATACAGTAAGGTTTTTTGTGCTCTCGGATAAACTGTCGCCGGCGGCTGCGCCTTATATTTGCCACCGGTTTTGCAGTAATTTATAAAAGCCGTCCGTATTATGGGCGATTATATTTCACATAAAATTTTGCGAACGGTGTATGTTAATAAATAGATGGATTTTACGGAAAAACTGTTGATTGGAAGGACCTGAAACTGCGATGAAGAAGAAAATCCTCATTAATATATTGGCTGTCTGTATATTGGCAGGTGTACTGCTTTTCCTTCAGGAATTGTTCATGCCCAAATATATGTCGGAAATTCCCGAAGGAAACCTGATAGAAGAGTACTACAAGGAAATAAAAAAGCATGACATAATTTTTATCGGGGACTGTGAGGTTTTCTCCAACATTTCCCCTATAACATTATGGGAAAAATACGGCATCACAAGCTACATACGGGGAAGTGCCCAGCAGCTTATATGGCAGTCGTATTATTTGCTGGAAGAAACCCTTAAATATGAGAAACCCAAGGTGGTCGTTTACAACGTCCTTGCCATGAAGTACAACGAACCACAGAAAGAGGCGTATAACAGGCTGACATTGGACGGGATGAAACTCTCCGCGCAAAAAATCAAGGCGATTAAGGCTTCAATGACCGAAGGCGAAGATTTTATCACCTATATCTTCCCCTTGTTACGATACCATTCCAGATGGAACGATATCAAGGCCGAAGATTTTAAATATTTATTCGGCAAGGACAAGGTATCCCACAACGGGTATCTTATGAGAATAGACGTAAAACCGGCGGGATATATTCCTAAAGGAAGGATTCTGGCAGACTACAGCTTCGGCGAAAACAGCTATTATTATCTGGATAAAATGACAAAGCTGTGTAAGGAAAACGGCATCGAACTGATATTAATCAAGTCTCCCAGTGTTTATCCTTACTGGTATCCCGAGTGGGATCGGCAGATGGTCGAATACGCCGAAAAAAATGATCTTACTTATATTAATTTCCTTGAACTGGCGGATGAGATGGGTATCGATTATGAAAATGATACCTTTGACGGTGGCCTTCATATGAACCTTTCCGGTGCGGAGAAATTTACGTCCTATTTCGGAGAAATATTAAGCAGAGACTTTAATCTGCCCGACCACAGGAATGAAGAGGAATATCAAAAAATATGGCAGGAAAAAGTGGACTTTTACTACGCCATGAAAGCAGATCAGGAGAGGGAATTGAATAAGTACGGATATTTAAAAAGCTATGGAGCGGTTGCCCAGACCATTGATGATGATTAGCTAAATCCAAAGCATGAAATCCTTACGGGGACTGTAATTAATCATGGGTTTTCATTAATTGCTGCGAATTCCGCTGTCAGGAATGTCCGTAATCATAAACATTGGATATGCATATTTAGAAAGATAGGAGAATGGTTATGAAAAAATTAATGATTTTTATATTGCTGATATCGATTATGCTTACAGGTTGCGGTTCAAAAGAAAATACACCGGACAGCGTTGAAGGTGATAAGCCTGTCCGGGAAGAAACACAGAACGATGATACCGGCGAAAATCAAAGCAAACAGGAGGAAGAGCCTTCGGGATTTGCTTTTAAGCATAACGGGGTAACAATTTACATGAATACGGATGTAAGTCCGGTAATAAATGCCCTTGGTGAACCGTTACAGTATTTTGAAGCCGAAAGCTGCGCATTCAAGGGACTTGATAAAACATATACTTATGCAGGCTTTGAAATAACAACCTATCCCATGGACGGCAAAGATTATATATCCTCCGTGTATCTTATGGATGATACCGTAAGCACTCCGGAGGGTATATATATCGGTTCCACGGTAGATGAAATGATTGCCGCTTATGGGGATGACTATACGCAGTCTTCAGGTTCCTATACTTATACAAAAGGAGATTCAAAACTTCAGTTCATTGCCAATAACGATGAAATAATATCAATAACATATCTGGCCGTTGTGGAAGGGCTGGAGTGACATTTATTTACCACCTGTATTCGACTTTTTCGGCAAATCCCAATATTTCTTTCAGATAAATTACGGTCCCGTCGTCAAGGATTGCCCTGCCTGTAAATTTACCGAATACCTGATGCCTTTCGGCGGATAAGGGAAACGGAAATACAGGAAAAACAAAGACGTTTTCGCAAACAGGCACAAAAACCATATCAATTCTGCAGTCGGAGGATGTAATGGTCCACGGTTTGAGAAAGTCGAAATCGTTGCGGGCATTTTTGGGTATATGAAAAGTGACATCGTCCAGTTTGCTTGCTGTTCCGTTATAGAACAGCATATTTTCCGCGGAATTTGAAATATCTCCGGAACAGTATCCCAGATTAAAGCAGAAAATCTTGCCATGGATTTTTCCTGCCGCGGCGCACCAATACCAGCTTGTTTTATAAGGCCATACGCCCCGGCTCCAGTTTGCTACGGCAAAAGAATCCGTCGGAGTGAATCCGTAATTGTTGTTTTTGTATCTGACATAACCGGAAGCCCTCATGCCTATTATCTTTCTGCTGTAACAAAAATGTTTGCCGTCTTCGGATAACGGAACCGCCGTTACCGCAGAGTCTTTCGGTTCGTTATACAATACAATGGATATTTCCATATCCGGTTCTTTTTTGATATTGTATTTTTTTAATAAGAGTATGCGGATATTGCCCTCATTCCTCAGAGATAAACGGATGAATTTGTCTTTATATACAATATTGCCTTTTCTTGAATCCTGAGGCAAATGAAATTTTCCAGGCACAAGCCTTATTGTATTTTTATTAATTATTTTATTGTCCTGCAAATTAACAATCGATACCCTTACAAGCAGCAGATTTTGCCATTGGCCGACGGTCAAACCTAACGCATGTTCCTTATTGTAAATCAAATAATAATCCCATTCTTTCAGGCGGTGTTTATTCTTTACAGAATTTCTGCTGTACTGAAGAAGCGGGGTTGTGGCATAGCCTTTCTGTATCAGTTCTCCATTTTTGTCAAGCAGCATGGACGGTCTTGTTATTTCCCGATGCATTTATTACTCCCGATTAAAACTGTTCTATATATCTTATGCAGATATTTTAATGATAAGCCATGAAAATAGAAAATAGGACGTATCTTTAAGTTACTTATATTATTTTTGAGTTACTTATATAATTTATAGTACAGTTGTATTTCTCCGTAACTTTCGTATATGTTTTATAAGCTCGGACGTAACCATTCGTATATGTTTATAACTCTGGCGTAACCAGTAAAAAGCCTCCGGTTATTAGGCTCCGGAGGCTTAACCTTTTTATTTTATTAAAATATCACATAGTTTTTGTGGCCGAAAATACAAACAGATCGGACAAAAACACGCTTTATAAAACCATTTGTCTGTATTCACCGGTATTATTCAAAAACGATAACTGCTTCTTTATTCTTAATCCTTAACAGAAGAGTTTCTATTATGCGGAAATAATGGTTAAGGTTTCTGGTCTCAAGATAAGAAGTAATCATATCTTGTCCGATAACCAAATCCATATTTTGAGGTTCTGCGCAGACCAGAACGGCTGTGTCTTTCTTTAATACGGGAGTGGTGAAGATATTGCCATTAAGAAGTCTGTTTATCCTTTCAAATTCCGTTATCCCCGTGCCGGGCTGTATTCTCTGCAGTTTTACATAAAGATTGGTGCTGACAACCAGAGCCAATCTTCCTATTATTCCGTCTTCCGTGAATTTGGCTAATCCCGTCGATATATCCTTAAAAGGATTTTCTCCCTGGATCCAGTCCGATAAAGGAAGTTTTGTTATGCCGTCTTCGGTCACAAGGCCTTTGTAGCCCAGTTTTTCGTTTCCAAAGAAAATAAATTCATCTTCTTTTAAGGCGCATTTTGTAGCAGCCTGTATAACTGAGGACATGTCAACCGGCAATCCCATCTGTTCGCTGTATTCAATATCTCTCCACAAAAGTGAAAAATCCTCATTAATCAAAGGAATATGCCGATATGTTCTTCCTTTAATAACGGAGATATCCCCTTCAGTTTCATAAAGTTCGGATATGTTGTCTACGTTTATGCTTTGTACGCCCGCGCCCAGGGGGCCGTAAATGCTAATAAATCTTCTTCCGGTCAGAATTTTTCTGGCCGTCGCTACCACGGTTTTGTCAATCTGCTCCCAAAGTTCAGCAGAAATAGGAGAACCTTCTCTTGACAAGTAATCCATAATCCACCTCCTTATTCGCCGATTAAGCTGCCTACAGTGCTTTCGGATTTGGCTGTATTGGTTTTTGGAGTTATATTAAGCTGTTCGAGCATTTCTCTGACTTCCTGTTCACCTTCGGCAAAATGATCTGCTTCCTCAGGGTCCAGATGGCGCAGCAGGGTCATAAGCTCACCTACATGGGCTTTTTCTTCATCCCTGATGTCTGCGAGCACTTTTTTTGCCACAGGATCATCGGTAGCCTGTACATGAGCGTCATATAAGAAAATAGCTTCAAGTTCACCGGCGAGGTCAACTCTTAATGCCTGAATCAATTCTTCTTTTGTAATTTTTCTTGGAATATTGCCTACAAACGGATTTGCAAATGATGCCATAATAAACCCTCCTTTTCTTAGAAGTATTTTACTCAATTTATCAGCTGATTATTATTATACTACTTTAGAGCTAAAATTAAAAGGTTAATTGTAAAATCAAATTGAACACCTAAAAAAATAGATCCATGGAGGATTCTTTGGTAGAATTAAGTTACCACACAAAACCCTACAAAGGAGATCGCAACCATGGATCAAACTTATTCTACCACATTTACCCCCGATCGCGAAAGGGG
>ENA-OWPA01000502-OWPA01000502.1-bioreactor-metagenome-genome-assembly--contig:-NODE-502-length-50974-cov-4.128966_pt1 | contig 50974 bp, 43 predicted proteins | sample MGYA00238139_ERZ651803 | MGnify/ENA primary metagenome ERZ651803 (study PRJEB26909, sample SAMN07631231) | bioreactor metagenome | isolation source: Switchgrass digestor | place: USA: Dartmouth...
TGCGTGGGGACGACGTAGTGGAGTGCCCGAGGCGTTCTGATACGACCGGTTCACCCCCACGTGCGTGGGGACGACATCCGAATCTCTCAGGCAGCCCGCCGTTTCGCCGGTTCACCCCCACGTGCGTGGGGACGACGCTAATCGCTAGAGGTGAAGTTGAGTGCTGTACGGTTCACCCCCACGTGCGTGGGGACGACGTTGCTGCCTGGTTCTGGGGTAGGGAGTAGTTCGGTTCACCCCCACGTGCGTGGGGACGACACTAACGAAACCCGCACCAATACTGGGACGCACTCAAAACCGACACCGTTAGTATGAAAGCGCTGTAAAAACCTGGCTTAACACCATCGCCATAGTAGTGTTCCTCTTCCGATCAGAGGCTCCTTCTGATATTCCCAAGAATCAACTTTCTACTACCTGTCCTCACACCGCGCTGTGACCTGCTCTCACTCGCTTGCCAAAAAGCTACAGCCAAGCTCAAAGCGTCGGAATCAGGCACATGCCACAACATGCAGCCCAAGACGGCTCCTGCAGATATGCAAGAGTCCGCCAACGACAGCTTTGCAGGGCGCCGCACCCGTCCTTACGCCTGGGGACACACCGTGTGCGTGAGCAGGGCTACAACGCTGCTGGATGAAACGGCATTGCCTCCTTCCTCGTCTGTTCCTGTGACCAACCAAAGGAGGGAATGCCCATGAAGCACTGGAAACACACCGCTGCGCTTTCCGCTCTGCTCATGGCTGCCGTTGCCGTTCCTGCTACCGCTGCCGATCTCGACGCCCCAGTGGACGCCGTTCCCATTAGAGAGCCCGCGGGCAACTTCATGAACCTTACTGGCCCTGTGGAATGGGTTGACCTGGAAGGCGGCTTCTGGGCTGTGGGCGGTGTCCGCCTAATCGGCAACTTCAATTTCGCCCAGTACCAGGGTAGGAATGTCGTGGTAGAGGGCACCGAGTTCACCGGTGTATCCTTCCAGATGGTGCCCGCCATCGTGGTCACCAGCATCCTCCCTGCTCCCGAAGTCGAACTGCGGAGCCCGGTCCCCGCTAATGCCCCGCTGCCCAGGGCCATCCTGGTCGACGGCAATCCCGTCGACGCCAGCCAGGGCGATCCTGTGGTGACCGCCGATGGCGTCCTGATGGTGCCAGTCAGGTCCATCGTCGAGGCGGCTGGCGGCACAGTGACCTGGATCAACGACACTCAGGAGGTCCGCGTCCGGATGCCGGACCGCACCGCCGTGTTCCAGATCGGCAGCCAGGAAGCCGAGATGAATGAGGACGGCGTCTACTACCTCATCCGGAACATGATCAGCACGGCCGCTGCTCCTCAGTTGGTCAACGGCCGGACCCTGATCTCCGCCGACGCCATCACCTCCATCCTGGGCCTCTACCAGGTCAAGGCGGAGGAAGGCGTACTGAGCCTGGTCTCCGGCAAGACGGCGGACCTCACCCCGCCTGATGCGGCGGTCGAGAACTTGGTGGTCGGCACCATCGAGGCCGTCGAAGAGGGCCGCATTCTGCTGAAGGGCCAGCCTATGGCCAACGGCGAACCCATGCGGATCTGGCTGACTGTGTCGGATGAGACCCAGATCACCGTAAACGGAAATCCCGGCACATGGGCAGACCTGGCCCCCGGCGCCCAGGTGGTGGCCGAGCTGACCGGTCCGATTCTGGAGTCCTATCCCGCCCGGGGCGGTGCTGCCTCCATCCAGGTAATCGTTGACGAGTCTGAGACCTTCAGCGGCGTCATCGAAGCGGTGGATGAAGGCCGGATCCTGGTGGCCGGCGCTCCCATGCCCGGCGGCGAGCCGCCGCGGGTCTACTTCTCGATCACCGATGAGACTGTCATTGTGATGGCCGCGGACGGGCAGGATCAGCCGGCCACCGCCGCCGACCTGGCTGTGGGCCAGCAGGTGGAGGTCGAGCATGCAGGCCCCATGGTGCTTTCCTACCCGGCTCAGGCGGGTGCAGACCTGATTCGGATTCTGAAGTAAAACTTCCCATTCAACAGTGAAGCCGCCCTGACGGACGGCCTGCTCACAGCGCCCCCCTGCAGCACTGCAGGGGGGTGTGCACGTTAGGGGCTTCCCCAGCGGCCCGGCGGTGGTCCACGCCTGTCCTCACGCCCAGTTCAGCCGGGTCACCTCCGGCAGCCAGTCCCTGATCCACTCCGCCGGCACCGGAGAGGTGCGCCACGCCGCAAGGCTCGTCCCAGATCTCACACAGACAGTCGCAGAGTTCCGACAGCCGCTCAGGCGGCAGCACAGTCCATCTCCCCGGGTTTTCGCATGGCGCTTGGGTGCACCTAGGCAACTTTTCCATTTCAGGATACCATGGAGTCAAATCCGGAGGCGCCGGCTCCGCCTGGCCCCGTGCCGGGGCGGCGTTCGTCTTTGAAGGGAGCCGATTCTTTCCGCGGGAGGTAGAAGTATGGAACTGATCCGCCCCTTCGGTGCGCTCACCCAGGCCGACCTGGCGCTGGCCGGGGGCAAGGGCGCCAACCTCGGGGCCATGGTCCAGGCGGGTCTGCCGGTGCCGCCAGGTTTTGTAGTGCTCACTACCGCCTATCGTCTCTTTGTCGCCTCGGCGGGGATTCAAGATGAGATCCAGCGGCTGGCCGCTGCTGCCCATCCCGAGGATCAGGACTCTCTGGACGCCGCATCCGCCCAGATCCGCTCCCTCTTCCATCGGCATCCCGTCCCGGCCGAGGTGGCCGGGGCCATCGCTGCGGGTTACGAAGAGATGGGCGGCGGTGCAGTCGCTGTGCGGTCATCTGCAACGGCTGAGGACCTGCCGGATGCTTCCTTCGCCGGTCAGCAGGAGACCTACCTCAACATTACCGGCACCGAGCAGGTGGTGCAGGCCGTGCGCCGCTGCTGGTCATCCCTCTGGACCCCCCGGGCCCTGGCCTACCGCATCAAGAACGGAATCGCCCCCCAGGATGTAGCCCTGGCGGCGGTGGTGCAGCGGCTGGTGCTGGCGGAGGCCGCCGGTGTGCTCTTCACCGCCGATCCTCTGACGGGCCACCGGGGCCGGATGGTGATCGACGGTGCCTGGGGCCTCGGCGAGTCGGTGGTGAGCGGTGCGGTCACCCCAGATCACTGGGTGGCCGACGGCAGGATTGGCGCCATCCTGGAGGAGCAGATCGCCACCAAGACAGTGATGACGGTCCGTACCCCGACCGGCTCCGCCGAGCAGCCAGTCCCGGCGGAACTGCAGCAGAAGCCGGTGCTCACTCCGGCACAGGTGGCATCCCTGGTGGACCTTGGCCGGCGCACGGCGGAATTCTTCGGCGCACCGCAGGATATCGAGTGGGCTCTGAGCGAAGGGCAGTTCTACCTGCTTCAGTCCCGGCCCATCACCACCCTTTATCCCCTCCCGCAGCCGGCGCCCCCTGAATCGGCAGGACTCCGGGTGTACGGATCGATCCACGGCGTTCAGGGTGTGATGGAGCCCCTCTCTCCTGCCGCCCGTTCGTTCTTTCTCACCCTCTTCGGAAAGGCTCCTGGCTTCCTGGGCCTGAAGGTGCCGCCCAGCGCACCGCCGTTCATGACGGCGGCGGGCGGTCGCATCTTCATCGACTTTACGGTCTTCGCCCGCACCAAGCCAGGACGGGCCCTCCTCTTCTCCGGCTTTGCCGACAACGCCATGGGGCAGGCCGTGCAAGATCTCATACAGCGGAATGCAGACCGCCTGCCGCCCCTGGCCAGAAATGGCTTGCTGCCGCTGAAGCAGGTCCGCAAGTCCCTGCTGCTTACCGTCGGCGGAAGGGCAATCCGGGCCCTGGTAAGCCCGGATCGCACGCGGGAGCAAACCTGGGAACGGCTCCAGGCGTTGGTCCACCGCCTCGAAGGGGAGAGCCGTGAGCTCCACGGCGTGCCGGAGCGTGCAGCTTTCATCAACCGGGTTCTTTCCGATCTGTTTGGCGGGATCCTGAGTCAGGCTGCTCCCTTGGTCGTGATGGGCGTGGCGGCCGGGCGAGTGGCGGAACAGAAGCTGAGGGCCTGGGGCATGGATCCTGCCCTGTTGGAGCCGGTGAAGCGCTCGATTCCCCACAACCCTACAACCCAGATGGACCTGGATCTGTGGCGGGGCTCCCGGGAACTGCGGGCTGAGACTGCCGGGGCCCCGTCCACACGGCAAGGGAATCAGCCGTCAGCCGGGACCCTAACCACGGTGCAGATGGATCATCCTGCCGTAGCTGCCTGGCTTAAAAAGTACGGGCACCGCACTGTTCGCGAGATAGACATCGCAGTCCCCCGGCTCCGGGAGCAGCCGGAGTACGTGCGCCAGATGCTGGGAGCCTTCATGGCCCGGGAGTCCGGCCCCTCTGACCCGGTGCAGCACTTTGAACGGGGTGCGGCTGCTGCTGAGCAGGCGATGAAGACCGTGGCAGCCGAGGTGCGCCGCCGCCATGGGCCCTTCCGGGCAGCCCTGATCCGGTTCCTGATGAACCGGCACCGCCGGCTGATGGGTGTGCGGGAGTGGCCCAAATTCTACCTGGTCCACGTCATCGGCACTCTCCGCCAGGTTCTGCTGGAGGCAGGGGACGAACTGGTTCGGGCCGGACGCCTGGACCAGCGGGAGGACGTCTTCTTTCTGCACTTCGAAGATCTGACGTCGGACCAGGACCTCAGGCAGATAGTCGCCCGCAACAGGGCTGAGTACGATCGGGAGCTGAAGCGCCGTCAAATTCCCATGGCCATCACCAGCGAAGGGGAGGTCTCCTATGGGGCGCCAGCCAGTGCTGATGGAACGTTGACAGGCACGGGATCCTCAGCCGGCGTCTACGAAGGCGTGGCGCGGGTGATTCTGAGCCCCGTGGGCGCACATCTGGAACCCGGAGAAGTGCTGGTGGCGCCCGGCACCGACCCAGCCTGGACGCCTCTGTTCCTTACCGCCGGTGCGCTGGTGACAGAAACCGGTGGGATGATCTCCCACGGTTCCGTAGTGGCTCGGGAGTACGGGATCCCCGCCGTAGTGGGCGTCCCCGAGGCCACCACCCGGCTGCGCACCGGTCAGCGCATCCGGGTAGACGGCACCGCCGGCACCGTCACCATCCTGGACGAGGCAGGAGATTCCGACTGAAAAGCTGAGAGGACCTTTCTCTGCGCTGCACAGTTGGCACAAACGCCTTTTCATTCCCTTACGAACCCTGCGCCCCCACAGGTCTTCTGCTCCGTCCTACAAAGTGCAGGAGGTGTCACAGATGAAACACCCTGGTTGGAAAAGGTACCTCGCTTCGTTCGCGGCTGTGCTCCTTCCTCTGGCGGCTGGCTGCACCGTCAACATCAGCCAGGAAATCCCCTGCCAGTATACCAAGACCTTCACGTATGATCTGGACGCCGTGGCCAGCCCCCTGCTGCAGGTGAACGCCCGGGACGGTGACGTGACCATTCTTGGCGCAGAAGGCCAAACCGCGGTGCACGTGGAGGCCACAGCCTGCACTTCGGCTGCGGAAGTCCTTGATGAGATGAATCTTGAGGCGTTCGAAACGGATGAAGGAGTCCTGGTTCACGTGGTCTATCCCGACGGTGCTGGAACAACACAGATGGACCTGAACATCAGCGCTCCCATCACAGCCACCGCCCAGGTGCGGAGCGGCGCTGGCGCCATGAAGGTTCGCGGGATTGGGGGACTGAACTTGGAACATGGCGCCGGCGCCGTAGATATTGCGGCGATTAGCGGCCCCGTGGAGGTGACGAGCCGCTCTGGTGCGATGACCGTCAGCGACGTGGCAGGACCGGTGCAGGTTCTGGACAAGGGATCAGGACAGTTCGAAGCCACCGACCTGGGGGACAAGCTGGTGCTGAAGAGAATCGGCGCTGGTGAAGTGCACATTCGGCGGGTTCGCGGCGCCGTTGAACTGGGCGATATCAGCTCCGGAGACATGACGGTCGAGGGAATCTTGGGTCCGGTGTCAGTGGGCACCAAGGGATCCGGGCGCATCGCCGTTGCCGATGTGGAGGGCCCTGTGACCCTGGGCAATGTCGGTTCTGGCGAGGCGACGCTGGAGCGGATCTCCGGCCCGGTTGCGATCAGTTCTAAAGGATCCGGGCGCCTTGCCATTTCAGATGTGCAGGGTCAGGTTAACCTGGGCGACATCGGGTCTGGCGACTTGTCCCTCGAGCGAGTCCGCGGCCCGGTTGCCCTCCGCACCAAAGGATCTGGGAATGTTACGATCGCGGATGTAGAAGATAGGGTCGACCTGGATGCCATCGGCGCCGGCCACCTTGAGGTGCGGAACGTCCAGGGCGACTTGACCGTCGCCACCAAGGGCAGCGGCGCCGTTGACGTAAGCGGCGTAACTGGAGCTGTGGACCTGCCGAAGTGACTGGGGATCCATGAGCGTCCGGTGGCAGTTCGCAGGTCTCCGGGGCGACGCCTTTGGTGATGCGGGCCCGAGCGGCAGAAGGCGATATCGGCATGGGGTCTGTTCTGGGCCCCATGCCTTTCTGTTCACAGAAACTGTGGGCGCTCAGTCGGTGGGGTTTTCCACCACATGACCAACTGTTCACTTAAACTGTGGGTGCCGGCTGACCAGCGCCTTCCCCGGCATGACCAACTGTTCACTTAAACTGTGGGTGGCGGTCAGCCAGTGCTTTCCGCGGCATCGCCAACTGTTCACTTAAACTGTGGGTGCCTACCGTCAGGTCCTTCCCGGTGCATGCCCAGCTGTCCACCTAGACTGTCGGTTTCCGCCGACGGGCTCTCCCTTAATGCCCGACTGTTCACCTAAACTGTGGGTGTCTCCTCAAGGTTCTGCCGTGGTCGTTCAAGGTGGCTCAATACTGTCAGCGCCGACGTTTGCAGCTGCAGATCGGAACGAAACCTGCGGCGTTTACGCACCCACAGTTGCTGTGAACAAACGGTTATGTCGGCGCCTACCCTATCCCTGCGCCTGCGGCCCACTTTCTCGACCCACAGTTGCTGTGAACAATCGGTCATGTCGGCGCCTACCCTATCCCTGCGCCCGCGGCCTACCTCCCCGACCCACATTGCCAAGGCTACGGGCCAAGACGGCTACCCCACCTCCGCCGGGGTTCGGTGTTGCAACATCTCAAAGTGCAACTTCATAAGCTAACCAGAATCGCAACCGCTTGCGGAGGGAAAGCAAGCAGATGGCAAGGCGGATTGTGATCGACAAGAGCGAAAACCGGCTCCGGCTCTACGAAGGCAGTCAACTGCTGCGCACCTATCCCGTTGCCACTGGAGCCGATCAGTCAGTCACCCCTGAGGGCCGGTTCACCATCGTGTTCAAGACCCACTGTCCCGGCTGGACCAACCCCCGTACCAACGAGTTCATCGCCGGCTGCACGCCCCGCAATCCCCTGGGCACGCGCTGGCTGGGGCTCAGCATCGGCGGCGGGCGCCGCTACGGCATCCACGGCACCAACGATCCCAGTTCCATCGGACAGCGGATTACGCTGGGCTGCGTCAGGATGTACAACGAACACGTACAGGAGCTCTACGACATGGCGCCGCTGGGAACCGTCGTCATCATTCAGCCATAGATACGAGCAAAGGGCTGTCCCTGCAGTCAGCTGTCATGACCTTGGGACAGCCCTATTCAACGCGGCATGACAAGGCACCCACACCTCCACACCCTCGCACGCATCTCCACCCCGAGGCCCCGTTTTTCTCTTTCCATCAGGCTAGGTTCAGGATCTGTTCAGAAAGGCGCGCTATCCTAGAGACACTTTAAGCAGCGTCTTACTGGGAGGTTCGCCAATAACTGGACGGCTCCAAGGTCTATCCCACCTCCTTCTTCAAATAGGGCGTCTGCTCCAAAGCGGCGGAATGCCGCGATGTAGTCTGGAGGGGGACCCACTCATGAACCATCGAAAAGGCAAGGCGGTACTGTCCAGCTTGCTGCTGTTGAGCAGCGCACTGGCAGGCTGCAGGTCCATCGGTGCCTCAGGCGCCGGGGATTCTGCTGCCGTTCCAGCCGGCAAGTATGCCGCCGAAGACTGGGATACATCCTGGAATGCCGCCCAAGCCGTACGCGTCTCACTGAACGGCGACACCATCCAGGTGAACGGCACCGGCGCAATCGTCGAAGGTAATACACTGGCTATCCTCTCCGGCGGAACTTACGTCCTCACCGGCACGCTGAATGATGGACAGATTCTCATCCGAACAGAGCAACCTCAAACGGTTCGGCTGGTACTCAACGGGGTGCAGATCACCAACACGAGCAGCGCCCCAATCTATGTCCAGAACGCCGGTAAAGTAATCATCACTCTGGCAGATGGGTCACAGAACGTCGTCACTGACGGGTCAGTCTACCAGAACCAGAGCAACGATGAGCCGAACGCTGCCATCTTCAGCAAGGATGACCTGACCATCAACGGCAGCGGTCTCCTCCATGTAAACGCCAACTTCAACGACGGCATTCGAACCCAGGATAACCTGGTAGTCACGGGCGGCACACTGGTCATCAACGCTGTCAACGATGGCCTGCGGGGGCGAGACTCCGTCTCCATCGCCGGAGGGGACTTCACCATCACCGCCGGCGGAGATGGAATCCAGTCCAATAACGATGAGGACGCGGATAAGGGCTGGATCGCCGTGGACGGCGGCACTTTCAACATAACGGCCGGTCAGGACGGAATGCAGGCTGAGACAACCCTGACCGTAACCGGCGGCGATCTGAACCTGGTGACGGGCGGCGGCAGCGCCAACGCTAGCCTCGACAGTGCAGCCGAGTTCATGCCAGGAAGGGGACAGTGGAACTGGGCCGGAGGGACCGGCACACTGCCGAGAACGCCTCCTCCGTCTTCGAACGGCGCCCCGTCTGATGCCCCGACCGGCGGCACACCTGGCCTCCCGCCTGATGCCTTTCCGGACGGCATGCCGGCTGCCCCGCCCGTGGCGCCGTGGGGTGCCCCTGATGATGGTGCGCCGGGTGCCCCACCGAGCGCTTTACCTGATGGCTCTGCTACAGATGCGGTTGACCAGAACCCCCCCTCCGACAGCGCCAAGGGCCTAAAGGCAGGAAAGAGCTTGGTAATTACAGGAGGCACCATCACTGTGGACTCCTTGGATGATGCGCTCCACAGTGACGGAACCATCTCCATCCAGGGAGGAACCATCACAATCTCCACGGGGGACGATGGGATCCATGCCGACGAGGCCCTGACCATCGACAGCGGCAGTATCGAAATCACGCAGAGTTACGAAGGGCTGGAGGCGCAGTTCATCGCATTGAACGGGGGCACCATCAACCTCACGGCTCAGGATGACGGCGTCAATGCGGCCGGCGGGGTCGACGGCTCCGGGCTGATGGGCCGGCCCGGGGGCAGGGGGTTTGGTGAACCGACTAACAGCTTTCTCCGCATCACCGGCGGTCTGCTGGTCGTAGACGCCCGGGGCGACGGGATCGACATCAACGGCAGCGTCGAGATGACCGGCGGCACTGTACTGGTCAGCGGTCCCACCAATAACGCAAATGGCCCCCTTGACTACGCTGGCACCTTCAACATCTCCGGCGGCACGCTTGTGGCAGCTGGCAGTGCGGGCATGGCCATGACGCCATCCAGCACCTCGACTCAGCCGTCTTTGATGGTCCACTACTCGTCCACCCAGCCCGCCGGAACCCTGATTAACCTCTCAACTGCCGACGGCACATCTCTCATCACGTTCGCTCCGACTAAGGAATACCAGACCGCTGTCATCAGCACGCCGGAACTTGCTCAGGGTGAAACCTACGTCCTCTCCTCCGGCGGCACAGCGGGGAACGAGACGTCTGGGGATCTCGTCGCCGGCGGGAACAGCACCGGTGGTACGGTGCTGACGCAGGTGACCTTGTCGGACGTGGTTACCACCATCTCCGACGACGGCAGCCCAGTTACCGGCGGCTTCGGTCGGGGCGGCATGGGAGGCGGCGGCATGCGCCATAACACTGCCCAGGACCCTGGGCAAGGTTTCCCAGGCCGCCAAGCCCCCATCAGGGATCAGCATGGGCCTTCAGGGGCAACCACGTTCTCGCCAATCAGCGCCCGTCAGTCTCAAATGCGCCAAGGGCTGCAGGGATCGACCCCTGCAGCCCTATCTCTATCCACATCGTGAATTCCAAGCCGCCCCGTCCGGGGAGACTAGAGCAGACTCAACAATCCACGGAAAGGGGCATCTGCTGCCGATGAAGTGCCCGCTGCAGCTCCGCCGCATTCTGATGACGGCCCTGTGCGCTGCCCTGCTTATTGGCGGGACGGCCCACGCAGAGCCGGTCAGCGAAGAAAACGACAAGGCCCTCAGCGCTTCGGCTTCCCTGCAGCCCACGCTGCGGCCCATCTACTCCGCCAAGACGGACAAGAAAGTAGTGGCCCTTACCTTTGATATTTCGTGGGGTAACGAGATGGCGCCCAAGGTCTTGGAGGTGCTCAGGCAGGAGGGCGTTAAGGCCACCTTCTTTCTCTCCGGCCCTTGGGCCAAGAATCATCAGGAACTGGTGAAACAGATCCAGCAGGACGGCCACGAGATTGAAAGCCACGGTCAGGAGCATGTGGACCTGAACGCCCTGGGCCGGCAAGGCGCAGCCCAGAACATTGCGGCAGCCCACGCCATCTTGAAGGAGCTGACCGGCAAAGAGCCCACCTACATCCGGCCCCCCAACGGTTCCTTCAACAAGGAGTCGGTGCAGGGAGCCAAAGACCTGGGCTACGCCACCGTCATCTGGTCGGTGGATTCGCTGGACTGGAAGAACCCGGGCGTGGACACCATCATCAGCCGGACCACCCGTCTGGTCCATCCGGGCGCCATCATCCTGATGCATGCCAGCGACTCCTGCAAGCAGACCGATCAGGCCCTGCCCACGGTAATTCGCAACCTGAAACAGCAGGGCTACGAGTTCCTGCTGCTGGACGACCTGATCCGCCAGTACGGCGTCGATGACAACGGCTACATCCACACCAAGCCAGTGGCGCAGCCTTAATCCTGCCGATAGAGATCCGGCCGCCGGTCCCGGAAGACAGGGATCTGCCGCCGGATCTCTGCCACTTGGCTGAGGTCCAGCTCTGCCCGCAGGATCTCTTCGCCCTCGTTCCCCTCGGCCAGGATGTTCCCCCAGGGATCGATGACCATGGAGTGGCCGGAGAAGCGATTCGCCTCGTCGGCCCCCACCCGGTTGCAGGCCACCACGAAGGCCTGGTTCTCAATAGCCCGGGCAGCCAGCAGGGTGCACCAGTGGCTGATGCGGACCGCCGGCCATTCCGCGGTCACCAGGAAGAGTGCAGCGCCGGACAGCGCCAGGCTCCGGAAAAGCTCCGGGAAGCGCAGGTCGTAGCAGATCGCAAGGCCTGCCTTCACCCCCTGCAGGTTGGCGAGGGTCAGCCGGTCACCGGGCGTGAGGTAGCGGTCCTCCGCCATCATGGGGACCAGATGGACCTTGTCATAAGACGCGGCCAGAGTGCCGTCCGGCCCGTAGAGCGTCGCGTAGTTGTAGACCTGCTCGCCCCGCTGATCTGCCACCGACCCGTAGATGTAGACCCCGCACTCCCGGGCCAGGCTGGAGAGCAGCGCCCCGGAAGGCTCCCCCTCCCGGTCGGCAAGATTGCCGGCCAAATCCGGCAGCACATAACCGGTACTCCAGAGTTCAGGCAGCAGCACCAGGTCTGTGCCCTGGGCCGCCTCCCGCACCAACTGGGCCACCCGGGCCCGGTTAGCGGCTGGATCGCCCAGCTGAATGTCCATCTGAATCAGAGCTGCACGCATGGGCTCCTCTCCCTTCACGCCACATCAAGGCAGATCACGTGCCCGCCCAACGCTCGGGCCAGCTCCATCTCCCGCTGGTGGCAGGTGAACAGCACCACCTGCCGCTCTTGGGCCACCGCCGCCGCCAGCGCCACGGCCTCTCGGGCACGCTGGTCATCGAACTGGATGAAAGGATCGTCCAGCATCAGCGGCACCGGCTCCTGCCCCTGGGTGAGCAGGTCCAGCAGGGCCAGCCGCAGGCTGAAATAAAGCTGGTCCACAGTGCCGCCGGAGAGGGCAGACACCTCGACGGTGCGGCCGTCGCCCGTCAGCACCCGCAGGTTCATCTCCTCGTCGAGCCGCACCTGCCGGTAGCGTCCGCAGGTGAGCTTCTCAGCCGCCCGACTCAAGGCGGCATTCAATTGGGGGGCAAACTCCCGGTGGACCTGTGTCGCTGCGGCTTCGATCCCCTCCCGTGCCAGGCGAATGGCGGCCAGTTCCTCTTCGTAAGCTGCCCGCTCTTCTTCCAGCTGCGCCAGCTCCCGGCGCAGGTCCGCGATGTCCGGGGCGCCGGCCATCACTGTCTCCACCCGTGCCGCCAGATCGCTGGCCCGGGCCGTAAGTTCCGCCTGCCGCCGCTCCAGCCTGTGGATTGCTGCCTCCAGATCGGCAGCCGGGCGGGAGTCGTGGGGATCTTCGCCCTCCAGCCGGGCCTGCAGGACGGCTGCATCCCGCTGCAGCAGAGCGAGGCCGCTGCTGCCCATCTGCGATGGGGCACTCAGGTCACTCGGCTGCAGCCCCAGGGCCCCAGCAGGCGCTGCCTCCACCTGTGCAGCCATGTCACTCGGCCGCAGCCCCAGGACCGAAGCGGGCGCCGCCTCCGCCTGCGCAGCCAGCGTCTCGCGAATCTGCTCCAGCCGGGCGATGAGCCCGTCACGCCGCACTGCCAGCTGCTCATAGCGGAGGGCCAAGCTCCGGATCTCCTCAGGGGAAGAGGCGCCGATTCCCGCCAAGATGCGGGTGCGCTCCACTTCCAGCGCAGCCAGTCGCTGCCGGCGTTCAGCCGCTTGCCGTGCAGCCTCCTCTGCCGCCAGCCGGGCTCTCTCCGCAGCCATTTTGGCCTCGCGGGCGTTCCGCCGCGCCGCACCCACAGTTCCTGTGAACAAAAGGACACCCGCCGCAAACAGGGCTCCCGCAGCGGGGGCGGAGCGCAGCCAGAGCCAGACGGCTACAGCTCCGGCCAGCAGCAGCACCGCAGCAGCCTGCAGAAGTCGAATCCAAGTCGGACCCCCGGCCCGTCCGGCTGTGACCGCTGCCCGCTCACGCCGGGAGCCGGGGCTGCCGGTGGAACCGCCGCCATCGGACTGAGCGGCAGCATCGACGCCGGCCCCGGCTGCCCACCGGTTGCCCGCTGCCTCCGTACCAGCGGGCCCGATGTCGCCGGCCGCCCGAAGCGCCGCCATCTCCCGGTCCAGCCGGTCCAGGGTCTGCAGGGCCTCCTCACCCCGTTCAGCAGCCGAACGCAGGGGCTCCATCTGCGCCTCCACGTCCGCCAGCGCAGCCTCCAGCGACGCCGCCTCGGCCTGCAGCCTCTTCTGCAGCGCCTTCGCCTGCTCCAAGCGGTCGGCCGCCTCCCGGCAGCGGGCCCATGCCAGCCGGCGCTCCAACTCGGCCAGTTCCCCCGTCATCTCCGCCAGCACACCCTGGGTTTCGGCCAGCTGCGCCTCCCACTCCAGGGTCTGTTCCCGGGCCTGCTCCGCCTGCTCCAGTGCGGCCCGCACCTCGCTGAGGCGCCGCACCGTCCGACCCAGGGGCTTCGCGGCAGCCCTCTCTGTCCCGATGGCCCGGGCCCGCTCATCCAGCCAGGCGAGGGCCGAGGCTACAGAAAGGTCCTCCTGCCCGGACTGCTGCAGGTTGGCAATCCGGGCCACCAGTTCCTGCCCGGCATCCAGCCGGGAGACCTGCATCTGCCCCACCCAGGCAGTGGAGCGGAACAGCTCCTCCGGCAGCCCCAGATGCTCCTGCGCAAACTGCCGCTCCTTCCGCCGGTCCAGGGGGAACTGGTCGGTCAAGTCAGCGCCGGTCAGCCGGTCGTAAATCCGCACCTGCTCCTGAGCGGGCTCGAACTGCCGCTCCACTCGAATCTGCCGGCCGCTCTGTTCCAGTTCGTACTCCAGCGCCCCGCGGTACTCGCCTCCGGCCCAGGGCCGGTACCGGGCCAGGTCCGGGGTGTAGTCCCGCCGCTGCGCCCGCTTCTTGAAGCCATATAACATGCCCAGCAGGAAGGCCTGGATCGTGCTCTTGCCGGCCTCGTTGGGGCCGTACACCACGTTGAGCCCCGGTGCAAGGTCCAGGGTCAGCCCCTGGAACCGCCCAAAGCCATGCAGGATCAGCCGCTGCAGTCTCACCGGCCGCCCTCCTTTCCCGCCAGGGCCTGCAGCCCCAGGTCCAGGGCACGCAGAACTCGGCGCCGCACCACCGGATCCGCCTCCGCCTGGGCCATGGCCCGCATCTGCTGGACGAACAGGCCCCGGGCGCTCCGTTCCTCGGCCAGGGCGTCAAGATCCCAGTCCGGCCGGGTCTCATCCAGAAGCTTCACATGATAGAACTCGCCCTGGACCATCTCCCTCAGCAGCGCAAGGTCCACCGCCAGACCCGGATCCACCGCCCCAGTCAGGGTCAGGCGGTAGCAGTGCTGCTGCCGGGCGGCGGGGTCGTCCACCGCCAGAATCCGGGCAACCACATCCTCCAGGGAGACGGCCCCATCCACAGGCACTTCCCGGCTGATATAGCGGCGGAGCCCTGTGGGGCGGAAGGCCACCCGGCTTTCTTCCTTACTAACCGTGCCGAGGAAGACCCCGTGCTCCCCGGGCTCGCCAAAGCTCAGAGCCTCCGGGCTGCCGCTGTAGCGGGCCACGACACGTCCCCCCTGCTCCAGCAGCACCCCACCCTGGTGGATGTGGCCCAGGGCGATATAATCCACCCCCTGGGCGGCCAGTCCCGCCAGATCCGCCGGGCGGAAGGGATGGTACGCCCCCTCGCCCCCGTGGAAGACTGCCAGGTTGATCCGCTGGGGATCCAGCGCGGGCACCGAGGCCAGCCGCCACTCCCCCACCTCCCAGGCGGGAAAGCCCCAGCCCAGGACCGACACAGGAAGATCCGGCAAGTCTACCCGCTCAGGCTCAGGGCCAAAGATGTGTACGTTCTCCGACCAAGGGTAGGTCTGGTAGTAGCTGTTCGGCAGAAACGGATCGTGATTTCCGGGACTGATGAAGATGCGAGTGCCGGGAATTCGCCGAAACTGCCTGTCCAGAAACTGAGCCGTACCCCGGGTGGCGTGCTGATGCTCCAGCAGGTCGCCTGCGATCAGCAGCACCTGCACTTCCTCCTGCTCCGCCAGGTCGATGATGCCGGCGAAAACCTTCTTCAACTCTTCCCGACGGAGCCGGCCACGGGTCCGGTCCATCCCCATCCCGGCAAAGGGCCACTCCAGGTGCATGTCCGCCATGTGCAGAATCTTGACCGCCGGCACGTCCCAACACCTCCAGTACAGCCCGAACACTTCGCCTGCCGCCAGAAAATCCCCTGCCGTCCGTGGGCTCGCCCGCATCACAGCCGCACTATACGCATAGTCTATCAAGTACCCGCAGACCATGGCCGAAAGGCGCTCCTATGGAGGAGAGCGATCCTGCCAGCGATTGTGGTATGCTGAACCTCGTAGGGACCAGCCCCCGGCGGGTCCCCCGAGTTTAGGCAAGGATGTGATAGCGGACGATGCTGAAAGACCTGTGGAACCTTTTCATCGGCCTCGGCCGTGCCACCCTGCTGGGCTACGGAGGGGGACCCTCGATCGTTCCCCTCTATGAGCACGAGGCTGTCGAGACCTTCGGTTGGATGAGCCAGGAGGAGTTCGGTCAGGCGCTGGCCTTCGGCAACGCCCTGCCTGGCCCCATTGCGACCAAATTGACGATGTACATCGGCTATCACGTGGCCGGCTGGCCAGGCGCGTTCGTGGCGCTGGCGGCGGTTACGCTGCCGGTGGGTTTCGCCATGATCCTGCTTTATTCGATCATCAGCCGGTTTAAGGACAGCCCTTTCCTGAAGGGTGCGATCAACGGCATTCGGCCGGTGGTTTTCGTGATGCTGGCGATGATGGCCTGGGATTTCGCCCAGTACGCGTTCCGGGCCCACGGCACCGGCCCGCTGAACTGGCTCCCCTTCGGCATCGCCGCGCTCTTTTTCATCTCGGTTCAGTACCTGCACCTCAACCCGGTCTGGGGGGTGCTGGCTTCGCTGCTGCTGGGCGGACTGCTCCTCCGGTAGGATCAGGACCTCCCCCAAAGGGCCGCTCCTCCGGCCCCCCACGGTTATGGCGCTATTAGGCAGAGCCGTACGGGCTACTCATGCCCAGTGAGGATCCACCTTTCGTACCAGGATCCACCGGCACGGACGATTTATCCCATTTTATCGGTGAAAAATGGAGGGTGCCGGCAGGGAGACGACGACAAATATCGAACGACTTTAGTGGTCCCGATTCATTTCTTTTTGGGAGGCTGTCCGCTTTGGCCGTTGTGAGTATTTTTGTTGGCAATCTGCCTTGGGCAACCACGGACGAGGACCTGGCTGAACTGTTCTCTCAGTACGGCGAAGTAAGGCGCGCTAAGATCGTTACCGACCGTGAGACGGGTCGGAGCCGTGGGTTTGGTTTCGTAGATATGGAAGAGGCCGATGCTACGAAGGCAATCGATGCGTGGAATGGCCAGGAGTACGGCGGCCGTCCGCTCACCGTCAACTTCGCCCAGAGCCGTCCCGCCCGCGGTTAGTCACAAGTAACACGTAAACCAAAAGGCGCCCGCCATCGGGCGCCTTTTTCTATGCCTTTTGCGAGCTGCAGGGCAGCACCACCACTACGGCGCCTGCTGTCCTTGCCCGCACTGTGAGGTGAGCCTGTCCAGTTCCAGGGAAGATGCCAAATCGGGATCCAGCGCCCGCAGCGCCGTCAACTCTGCGTCCGCCTCCGAGCAGCGGTCGTTGGCCCAGTACGTGACCATCATAAGCCAGCGGATTACCACATTATCCGGCTGCCGCGAGACTGCCCGCTCCAGCAGCGGCTCAGCCTCTTTATAGTGTCCTGCATCAAAATACTGCACAGCCCGATACAGGTCATAACTATATCCTGGAATCGGCACCTGTCCCGTCAGCGTAACGCCCACGGCTCCCAATACCAGGGCTGCCACCGCTGCCTGAATCCGGCGGGGCAGGCGCAGTTTCGGCCAGGGAAGCCCCTGAAGCACCGGCACCCCGATTGCCGCAGCAGCCAGTACGCCCCCGGCCAGGCCTCCCAGATGCCCCCAGTTATCCACCCGGGCCGTGGTGAAGCCGATCACCAGGTTGGCCAACAGTGTAGTGGCCAGCGGCTGCCAGGCCAGCCGGTTGCCCAGCGGCGACGAGAGCCGGAACCAGACCAGGGCGCCCATCAGGCCAAAGATGCCGCCGCTGGCTCCGGCCGCCAGAGCCAGGGGCTGCCCGAGCATGGTGCTCAGGATGAAGCCGGCGACGGCAGAGACCGCAAAGATATAGAGCATACGCCAGGGGCCGTAAAGCTTCTCCACCAGATTGCCGACCCACCAAAGGCTGACGGCGTTGGCCGCCAGGTGCGTAATGCCGATGTGGACGAAAGCCGCGGTGAACAGCCGCCAAAGCTGCCCGTCTGCGAACATATCCGGACGGTCGACGGCCCCCCACTTAATCAGTACATCTGCCCGCTCTGTGGCCTGAAGTGAGCCACCGGTGATGGTCATCGCCAGCCAGACGCCGATAATCACCACCAGGAGACCAATCGTCGCCCAGGGTCGGGGTGCCACGAACCCCACCGCGGAAGCCTTCCCCCGCCCGTCCCGCTGCTCGGTCAGCCCGGGAGGCGGCTCAGGCGCCGCCAGCACCGCCAGGTCCGGGTCGATGCCGAAGGGCGGTCCCTCGTGGCTGAAGATCCGCCGGCGGAACAGATCCACCACCCAGGGCACCACCTGAACCAGCCGCTCCTGGAGGATCAGCTTCTGCAGGTCATCGTACAGTTCCCGGGTGAGGGGCCTGTCCAGAACCACCAGCATCAGCCCCAGCCCGGCGGCCTTGTTGGCCTCGGCCTCCGACTTGACCCAGGCCGCCAGTTCATCCCGCACGGTGCGCAGAACACCCTCCGGGGCCAGCGGCACAAAGGCGACGGCAGTCACCAGCCCCCGCTCCTGCCGCACCAACACGTGCTGCGCCCACTCCTGGAGCGGTGCCGGCAGCGCTTCTGCCGGCACCGGTGCAAAGCCGCCAAACGAGGTGAATCGCTCCAGGGCTTCCTGCATATAAGCCGTGATCATATGGGCCCCTCCTTCAGGGGTCACCCCTTAAGACGCCCCTCCAACTTTACGCGGCGATCCTCAAACCCGGGCTTGCCCAGGAGCGCAAACATGTTCTGCTTGTAGGCCTCTACCCCGGGCTGGTCAAAGGGGTTGACGCCGGAGAGGTAGCCGCTGATGCCGCAGGCCTTTTCAAAGAAGTAGATAAGCTGGCCGTAGTAGTACTCGGTGAGCTCCGGCAGCGTCACCACCAGGTTGGGCACGCCGCCGTCGGTATGGGCCAGCAGGGTCCCCTCAAAGGCCCGCTTGTTGACGAAATCGAGAGTCTGGCCTGCCAGGAAGTTGAGCCCGTCCAGGTTGAGAGGATCCAACTGGATGGGGAGGTCCACCCGGGGCTTCTCCACCTGGACCACGGTCTCGAACAGGATCCGCAGCCCTTCCTGGATGTACTGGCCCATGGAGTGCAAGTCTGTGGAGAATTCCACAGAGGCGGGCAGAATGCCCTTCTGATCCTTGCCCTCACTCTCCCCGTAGAGCTGCTTCCACCACTCCGCTGTGTAGCGCAGGGCGGGTTCGTAGTGGACGAATAGTTCCACCGTCTTGCCCTTCCGGTGCAGGGCATTTCGGGCAGCTGCGTACTGGTAGGCGCCGTTGCGGGCCAGGTCATCCATTCCATAGGCGGTGACTGCATCCGCTGCGCCAGCCATCAGTTGGGCGATGTCTGCCCCGCTGACGGCGATGGGCAGGAGTCCAACTGCGGTGAGGACGGAGTAGCGGCCCCCCACATCATCAGGAATGACAAAGGTTTCGTAGCCCTCCTGGTCCGCCAGCGTCCGAAGGGCGCCCCGGGCCTTGTCGGTGGTGACGTAGATCCGCTTGCGAGCCCCCTCCTTGCCGTATCGCTTTTCCATGTACTCCCGGAAGATGCGGAAGGCGATGGCCGGCTCTGTAGTTGTGCCGGACTTGGAGATGACGTTGATGGATACGTCCTTGCCCTCCAGCAGTTCCAGCAGGTGGGCCAGGTAGACCGGGCTCAGATTGTTGCCGGCAAAATAGATTGCGGGGGTCCGCCGGCGATCTGGGGGCAGCAGATTGTAGAAGGAATGGCGCAGGGCTTCAATGGCCGCCCGGGCGCCCAGGTAAGAACCGCCGATGCCGATGACCACCAGCGCATCGCTGGTCTGCTGAATGCGCTGAGCAGCGGCCTGAATCCGGGCAAACTCTTCCCGGTCATACTTGAGGGGGAGTTCCACCCACCCCAGGAAGTCGCTGCCCGGGCCAGTCCGCTTGTGCAGCAGTTCATGGGCGGCGCGCACCGCTGGTTCCAGGTGGGCCACCTCTTCTGCTTTCAGGAACGGGAGCGCCTTGCTGTAGTCGAAACGAATGCCGGTTGTCATGCAGAAGCCTCCCAGAAGAAAGTCATCGCCAAGATTATAACGAAGCCACCGCTGGAAACCAAATCCTCTTACCGAGGATTTCGATCAGAATTGAACCGATTTCACTGCGTCCGGGGCGACCATGGTGGCCTCCCCCGCGGGGCCCACTATAATGATAGGATCGGCGGTGATTAGCTTCCCAGTAACCAGCCGCTCTCCCACCTGCAGGGTGACCTGATGCCCCCGCAGGCTGCGGAGCAGATCCGCCAGCGGGTCGGAGCCGTACGGGGGCTGACCGGTGCCCTGGCCGCGGCCGCAGGCCGGTGCAGCCGCCTCACCAGCCTCCTGGAGCGAGCCCCCATCCAAAGCAGCCGCACGGCGGCCCGCTGGCGAGCAGCCCTGCACCGAAGCCCCCGTGCGACCGGCCACCCTAAACCAGTATGAACCGGCCTCAGCCCGGCTGCCTCGCACCGGGGCATCCGTCCCGGCCTGCCTTCCCCCGCTGCCCCCCACCGCCTGCGCAGATGCCGGCGGCAGCACCGGCGCACGAAAATGGAAGTGGCGAATCATAAGCCATCGCCCCCGGTGCTTCTGTATGTCATTCTACCCCTCTGTGACACTTACGCCTGCAGAACATATGATGTCCTGTAGGCAGGCCGCACTGCCTGAACAAGCGAGGTGATTTCATCATGACCGAGAACAGCGTTATTCGCAGGCTGCTCGAAGACCTGCGGGGCGGCGGCTTCAACACCAGCATCACCGTCAACGGCATCAACATCGCCGGTCAAAAGGTCGTCGCCTTTGAAAACGGCGTGGTCTTCACCGTCAACTCCAATGGTGTTGCACGGGCCACGGTCATCTCGCAGATCGACAGCGTCGACTTCTAAGCAATAGGTATAGGCAGGAGCACGGGGGGTTCGCCCCCCGTCTACTCAGCAGCCTCCGTGTGCCGCCGTTCGTTCCACATAGCGGCCTAGTCAGCCCCTGTAGGCCCCCTCTGGCGCGGTCCTGGTGGAAAGTGCTACAATACGTGCGCACAGTTCGCACCAGGAGGCGATTCCGTTGGGTCGAAAATGGGAAAACATTAAACGTTCTAAAGGGAAGCTGGACCAGGAACGGGGCGCGCTCTTTTCACGGATCGCCAAGGACCTGATGAAGGCTGCGAAAGAGGGCGGACCTGATCCGGAGGCCAACATTCGCCTCAAGACCGCCATCAACGCGGCACGCAAAGCCAACATGCCCCTCGAGAACGTGCAGCGGGCCATCATGAGGGGCTGCGGGCAGCTAGAGGGAGAACGGTACGAGGAACTCGTCTACGAGGGATACGGCCCTGGCGGCGTGGCCATCACCATGAACGTGGTGACCAACAACCGGAACCGCACAGCTGCCGATGTGCGCCACCTCTTTTCAAAGTACGGCGGCAGCCTGGGTGAAACCGGCTGCGTCAGCTGGATGTTTGAAAAGAAGGGCGTCGTCACCGTGGATCGGACCCAAACGGACATCAGCGAAGATGACCTGCTGATGGTGGTGCTGGACGCAGGCGCCGAAGACGTGCAGACAAGTGACGAGACCTTCGAAATCTACACGACCCCGGACAATCTTGACCCGGTGCTGCGTGCCCTGGAAGCAGCCGGCATCCCTGTGGAGCGGGGTGAGACGGCCATGATCCCCAATACCACCGTCTCGGTGGAAGGGGAGACCGCAGAGAAGCTGCTTAAGCTGCTGGAGCTGCTGGAAGAGCACGACGATATCCAAAACGTTTACTCCAACGCTGATCTGCAGGATGAATAACTCTATAGCATAGACGGGAGAGGGCGCCGACCACACGGGTCGGCGCCTCTTGCGCGCCTACTGCTTACGGGCAACGAGGCTCACATCGAGCTGTACCTGGTCGTCGACAGAGATCAGGTTGAGGACGTTGGGCGGATCGATGTTGAACTCGGCCATGTTGAACTTCGTGGTGGCGGTCAGCTTCAGGGTATCGCCCTCCACCACGCCCTTGGCATCCCAGGTCCAGGGCTTTTCCACGCCGTGCAGGTTCATGATCCCCTCCAGTTTGAAGGCGACCTCCTGCCCATCGGCCAGTGCCGGCGCCGCACCTGCGATGCCGGTCACCCGGAACTCAGCGGTGGGATACTTGTCCGTTTCGAGGGCCGTGGTCCGCAGCTTCTGGTCTCGCCTTGGCTGATCGCTCTTGAGGGACTGCAGGTCCACCACCACCGTGGAGGACTGGAAGAGCCCCTTGTCGAGGATCAGTTCGCCGGTGATGTTCGAGGTCGTCCCCACGGCGACCACGTCAAGGTTCCTGTCCAGGAACTTCTCCTGAACGCTGTACGAAGCCGTGGACTCCCCGGGAACCACCTGGTACCGGTCACCGACCACCTCGGCAGAAGCCAGCGCTGCGTCCTGCCCCTGGGCCGCCCCATCCGCCCCGGCAACTGCGTTGGCTGCCTGATGCCCGCCGCCTAAGGCCGGGGCGCCGGGACCATCCACCACGTTGGCTTTCGGTGCCCCGCCGCACCCGGCAAGCAAGGAAAGTGAGAGTACCAGCGCCCCCGTGAACAAGAGTCTCCGCCGCATCGACCAGACCCCTCCTCGGTTTGGTTAGTTCCTCCTTTCTTCTGACGTCAAACCTGTCTGACTGGTTGCGCTTTTCGGAACAAGATTTTGTCCCGAATATCCGTCACCTTGGGCATGCGGGTCCGCAGGTTTTCCGCCGGCTGATTCTCCGTCCGCAGGCACCCGTACACTCGCTGAAGCCCCTTGTCCAGACACACGTAGGGCCATCGGTGCCGCACACGCCGGCACATGCACGCCACCTGACCCGACCTCAGCCGCCCCACGCACCCGCCTCTGCGTGGAGACCTCCTCCGGCACCTCACAGGGGTTGACGTGAACCAGCACATCCTTCACGTTCGGTACCGCGGTACGCACCGCTTGCTTCACCCGTCCTGCGATGCTGTGCCCTTCCCGGACGGTCAGATTTGCGTCGACGCAGACCTTACAGTCCACGTAAATTCCAGAGCCAAATACCCGAGCCTTCACCCGGTCTACACTAATCACTCCATCCACCCTGGCAGCAGCCTCGCACAACGCAGCCATCGTCGCGGGTTCAGGCGCCGGATCCATCAAGCCGCTCACCGCATGCCAATAGAGCCCGAGACCCATGCGAATGATCAGCCCTGCCACCAAGAGCCCCATGGCCGGATCCAGGCCAGGGAATCCGAACCTCGCCCCCAGGGCGCCTACAAGTGCCGCAGTGGAGGCCAGCACGTCGGTCCGCTGATTGGCAGCGTCAGCCCTCAGAGCCTCATTGCCGGTGTCTCGAGCCACCCGCAGCAGGTACCGGGCTAAGACTTCCTTCACAAGGATCGATGCGCCCGTCACCACGGCAGCGATCAGCCCCACTGGTTCGCCGCCAGTCTGCAGCGACCGCCAGGCTCCTACTGCTGTGACAACCCCTGTTGCGGCCACCAGGATGCCCACGAACTTGGCTGCCACCAATTCTGCCTTCTCATGGCCGTATGGATGCCCTTCGTCGGGAGGGATTGCAGCGATGCGGGAGCCACCCAGCACTACCAGGGTGGCAAGTACATCGGTGCCTGAGTTGGCAGCATCGGCCAGGACCGCCGTAGAACCGGCGGCCAGGGCAGCCGCCGCTCGAACGGCCGTCAGCAGCAGGTTTACTGTCATGGTGATCATCCCAGCCCGTGCTGCCGCCCTGTGCCGCTCCTCTGGGTTCACGGCCCTCCCTCCCTTCCGCTGCATCACCCGGATAGTATGCCCGAAGGCAGGGGGTAGAAGGTCCGGTGCCCCACAGGGTCCGGAGGGCGTGCAGCCGCATAGGTTGCGCCAGAGGTGGTCGCCATGGCGCTAATTCCCGTGTACCAGGATGTGCTGCGGGTCCTCCGGGCGACGCCGCAGGGATCGCTGGTCTGGCCTGCCTTTGAGGCGGAGGTCTTTCTGCCCCACCGCGCCTACTTCGAAGGTCTGGGGCAGACGTACGGCCCGGAAATCTTCAGCCCAGACGGCTTGCCCGGCACAGTGGAGCGGCTGGCTCCCTATCTGCGGGCTTCTCTGGAGCCGGCTCCCGCCTACGGGATGGAAGAGCAGGCACAGCGCCTGTTAGATGAAGTCACTGCCCTCCTCCCCGGCACTCCGCCCAACCTCTACCTGGCCACTCTCTTCTATCTCGCCCCGGCCGCCACGATATCAGTGCTCGGGCGCCCCGCCATCGCTTTGGGTCTCGAGCGGTTCCATCCCGCTCCACCCCCTGGCGAGCCCAAGGTTTGGTACAGGCCTGATGAGATTGTCGAGATGATCCCCCACGAAGCGGCACACGCCGCCCGGATGCAGGTACTGGACCTGCCGCCGACCCCCCGGCTGCTGTCGCTTCTCGACATGGTCATGCTGGAGGGCACCGCCCTGCTCTTCACCGACCTGCTGCTCGGGCGCACGACCCTGGCCACCTTCATGCCCGCAGCCCACCTCGCGTGGCACCAGGCCAACGACCAGTACGTCCGCAGCCTGGCCGCCGCCGCTTTTGACGCCACCGGCATGGACGTCTTCCGCCGCTTCTTCGCACCCTCAGCTCCCATCAGCGGCTACTATGTGGGCTACAGCCTCTGCCGGGAGTACATCGAGCGCTACGGTCCCCAATCGATTCGTGAACTGCTGGCACTGCCCTCGAAAGAGATCCTGAACCGCCTCGCACCGGGCACCAACCCGTGACCCGTCTACCGGCCCACCCGCCGCTTGGCCAAGCGGCCCAGCCACCCTGCACCCAGGCTGACCCACCACTTCGCTCCTAGCAGCCCGGCCCCCCTGTACTCAGGCCACCCCGCCGCCAAGCCCCAATCAGCCCGGCCACCCTGCACTCAGGCCGCCCGATCTCACGACGCAGAGCCACCACTCCGGACATCTTCCGGACGCCCCCATCAACCCGGAAGTCTTCCCGGGGCTCACCCACCAAGCCTGGGACTTTCCGACCGCCCACCAAGCCGGAGGTTTTCCGACCGCCCAGCCATCGCGTGGCTCCGAGACCTCACGCTGCTGCTTCGACTGCATCCCTTACAGCCTCCGCCCCAACAGGACCCGTTCCTCCTGAAAGCCGCACGACCTGAAAAGACGCAGGCTAGACCGGTTGTGCAGCGCCACCTGGGCCGCCATGCTCCGGCATCCCACGGCGTCTGCATACCGGGCGGCAGCGGCCAGCAGATCCCTCCCAATCCCCCTGCCCCGTAAGTGGGGATGGGTGAAGATGTCCATAACCATCAGTTCCGGCTCTCCCGTGAAGACGTTGGACTGCGGCAGCAGCAAGGTGTATGCGGCAGGACCACCGTCCGGTGCGGAGCCAGTTGCAGCCACACCTCCGGGCCAGTCCACTACCAAGACTGTTGCCTGCGGCTGCTGCAGCGCAAGTTCGTACATCCGGTGCAGCTGAGCAGTCACGCCAGCCACCGTAGCCCCTGGAATCTCTCGCGGCACCAGTTGAGCAAGGCTGGTCTCCACACCTCGGCGGAGAATATGGGGCAGGTCATTCCCACGAAAGTGGCGCACTGAAAGCACTCCAATCCCCCCGCGGTAACACTATGCAGGTCACCGAAGCCTCAACCGGATTCTTCCTTGGCTGTGACACCCAGGGGAAGGTATACTCGAAGGGGAAAGGGGGCCTATCCGTGGCAAAGGCTGATTGGGAACATGCAAAAGTGCAGCGGGGAAAGCCGCGGATCTATATCCAACAGTACCTGGACCTGACGCTGCCCGAAGACGAGTACAAGCAGCTTGCCAAGAAAAAGGGCTTCCACAAGCCTTTCTCGGAAGAAGCAGCCGTTGAGATCATGGAGTCGTTCCTGGAAGACCTGGACGACGGCTCCCAGTGCGACTCGGTCCACATCCAGCGCGGCGATGGCATTGTCATGTTGATGACGGTTGTTTCGTTCCCCTACAAGCAGGAGACGTACGACCGGCTGCTCGCCGCCCACATGGCCAGGAAAGCGCTGGGCGCTACCGACGAATAGGGCCCGCTGCCAGCCGAATGTTGAGCGACCTGACCTCCCGTGGTCAGGTCGCTTGGCTTTTGGGGGCTCTGGGCATACCATTCGCCCACATGCGGCTCTGTTCACTGAAACTGTGGAAAGCGTCAGGTGATGGGTAAGCCGGGCCGGAGATGACCCAGACGAGAGCTACGCCCGTCCACCCCTCCGGTTGTTCACTGGAACTGTGGCTGGCTCGACATGTCCGGACGATAACCAGCTCCGCCCCCCATCGCTTTTGTTCACTGTAAGTGTGGGCAGCTAGCTGAAGGTCCATCTGTTCATCACATCTCTTTGCGAAACGGATTTGCATGCCACCGCTGATGACGGTTTGGGCAGCCCCCTCACTCCTGCTGAGAAGCACGGGAAACCGAACGGCGCGCCAAATTCAGCCACCGGCCGACTCCCGGAGGCTTTGCGGTCGGTTCCTTACCGCTCCATACAGTACGCATGCAGTACTAATTCAGTGTCGCCAGCAACCGCATCCTGTAGGTCATCTGGTAGCTGAACCATGCCATGTAGTGATGCAGGTACTTGGTCGCGACACGTCGGAAGGGGACCAACCAGCTGTTCGGATTCTGCCACTGCCCGCTGGCGAAGAGACGCTCAGCAGTCGTCTTGGCTTTGGGCATCATCTTTTGCCCATCCAGGCACGGCAAGTTCAGCCGCTCGCACGCCTCAGCAATTTGGGAGCGGCCGGCTCTCCGTCCAAAATCGTGCACCTCAGCCCTTGGAGATACCACTTCCTTAATTGCATCCTGAATGCGGTCCACCCCGGGCTTCTGCCCCAAAACCACACTGGCGTGGCAGCTTCGATTGTGCGCCACCAGCACAGAAACAGCACGGCCATCGATTAACGGCCGAAAGGGTTCGCTGCGAACAACGGGGACGGCAAGCCTGTCCGGCTGCGGCCCCCGCAGGTAGCGGTTCCAGTAGCCCCAACTGCCCGGACCGCGGCAGATGCGGCTGCCCTTTTCCGAATAAGGCACCGCCGCCATGGAGACCGCAACCTGTCCTTCCAGCGCCGGCCGTTCCTCACGGCACTTGGCCGCGAGCCAGCGATGGCGCCACCGAAACATGGTGGAAAGATGAACGCCTATCTGATTTGCGCTGACCCGCAGCGATGAAGTCTCAACCATCTGTTCGACCATCTTCCTGAACTTGCTCTGATGCTTGATGTAAGCCGCTGGCGTACCCGTATTTGTGCTGAACGTCCTGCCGCAGCTGAGGCAGCGGAACCGCCGCGCCAGGCCTCCGCTCTTGCGAGCAAACCAGCCATGGCCTGCAATCCGTGTCCCGCTGCAGTGGGGGCACACTTGGCGCCGCTCGGTCGGTTCGTCCTGGCTGCCGCCGCAGGCCGGGACCATCATCCGAGAGTATTCCGGAACGCACTGTGGCGTTTCAAGCGCAGCAGACATATCCAGCACCTCTCATTACTGGTGTCTGCTTCCATCTTACCAGGAACGTCCGTTCGGGGTCAACTCCCTTCCACAAGCAGTGCCTCCCCGGCAGCATTCCAATCGTGGGGGCCTCAACATCATCCGCCACAGTAGCTGCGAACAACGCCCAGTCACGGCACCGTCCAACATTTATCGTGAACACAAGCAGACACTGTCGTCCTCACGGTCGTCAGCCGCACAGCAACCACAGTTCCAGTGAACAGAGGTACATGTGGCCGGAAAAGCTCCTCACACTCCCACCCTGCCGCACCTCCAGCGGCCCGGACCTGCGGGAACACACCCACAGCGCTAAGTCGCCATGTACGCTGCACCATCGTTCCCGCCGGCCACCGCCTGCGCACCCACAGTTGCTGTGAACAGAGCTACATGTGGTCGAAAAGGCCATCCTGCCGGCTGCTGGCCGCCTCCGGCAACACCCCCACAGTTGCCCCCCTCCATTCGGCAGCGGCGCCAAATCTCGGGTGCAGGGCCGAAAGCCTACAATGCAGGGGAATCGCCCACGGCAGGCGAAATGCCCAATGTGATTCGGGCCTAGAAAGGATGACAGGTCACGTTGAACAGTGACATTCTTAAGGAACTGCGGAGCATCGTGGGCGCAGACTGGTGCCTGGACTCGCCCGCAGACTTAACGGCCTACTCCTACGACGCAACGCCCCGCTACCAGAACCTGCCCGACGCCGTGGTCCTTCCGGCCTCTACCGAAGAGGTTTCAGCCATTATGAAGGTGGCCTACAAGCACCGCATCCCGGTGATTCCCCGGGGCTCGGGATCAGGGCTCTCGGCCGGCTCAGTGCCTCTGAAAGTCGGCATTGTGCTGGCCCTCAACCGGATGGACAAGATCAAGGAGATCGACCAGGAGAACATGACCGCCACCTTCGAGCCGGGGGTGATCACGGCACACCTTCACCAGGCAGTGGAAGCGGTGGGGCTCTTCTATCCCCCTGACCCGGGCTCCATGGCCACCTCCACCCTGGGGGGCAACATCGCAGAGGGCGCAGGCGGCCTCCGGGGCCTCAAATACGGCGTGACCAAAGATTACATCATCGGACTGGAGGCGGTGCTGCCCGACGGCCAGATCCTCCGGTGCGGCGGCAAGAACGCTAAGGACGTCACCGGCTACGACCTGGTAAAGCTGCTGGTGGGGTCGGAGGGCACCCTCGCCGTCATCACGGAAGGCATGGCCAAGCTGGTGCCGCTGCCGGAAGCCAAGCGGACTGCCTTGGCGCTGTTCCCGGACCTGCCCAGTGCAGCCCGAAGCGTCAGCCGCATCATCGCCAACCGGATCATCCCGGTGACGATGGAGTTCATGGATAATCCCACCATTCAGGTGGTTGAGGAGTATGCCAAGATCGGCCTGCCGGTGGAAGCCGGCGCCCTGCTCTTGATGCAGCAGGACGGCCCGGAGTCGGTCTGTGAACAGGACATCGCCAAGATGGCTGCCATCTGCCGGGAAGAAGGGGCCTTCGACGTGCAGCTGGCGAAGGATGCAGCCGAAGAGGCAGCCCTGATGACCGCCCGCCGCACAGCGCTCTCCGCCATGGCCCGCAAGAGGCCCACCACCATCCTGGAGGACGTGACGGTGCCCAGGAGCCACATCGCCGAAATGGTGGAGTTCATCGGGCGTACCGCCAAGAAGTACGGCATTCAGATCTGCACCTTCGGCCACGCGGGTGACGGCAACCTGCACCCAGCCTGCCTCACCGACGAGCGGGACGAGGAAGAGATGGAGCGCATCGACCAGGCCTACGACGAGATCTACGCGTACGCCCTCCAGCTGGGCGGTACCCTTACCGGTGAGCACGGTGTAGGCGCGTCGAAAGCCCCCTACCTGGAGTGGCGGATGGGCCCGGTCGGCATGGATGTGATGAAGCGGATCAAGCTGGCCTTTGATCCGTATAACATCCTGAATCCCGGCAAGCTGTTCGGACACCAGACCCGTCGACGGGTGGTGGTCCGTTCATGAGTGCCAATCTCGCGCCCCAGCTGATGCTGGATGAAGATGCCCTCTACAAGTGCGCACACTGCGGGTTCTGCCTGCCGGCCTGCCCGACCTACCGGCTCAAAAAGGTCGAGTCGGCCACGCCCCGGGGGCGCATCAGCCTGCTGAGGGCCGTGCAGTCCGGAAACCTTGAGATTGAACAGATCGCAGACCAACTGGACCTCTGCCTCGGCTGCCGCGCGTGCGAAACCGCCTGCCCCTCAGGCGTCCCGTATGGCGAGATCCTGGAGCAGGGCCGGGCAGCGCTCACCAAGGTGCGCCCCTTGCCCCCGATCTACCGCTTCGCGTACAACCGGATCCTGGGGACCCCCGGCGGCATCAAATTTGCCGGCTGGGCGCTCTGGTTCTACCAGGTATCTGGCCTCCGGTGGCTAGCCCGCCGGTTCAACTTGGTGGAGCGGCTGGTCAACCAGGGCCTGGCCGGCATGGAACGGGCTGTGCCCGACGTCCCCTCACCCATCCGGCGGTCCCGGCGCCCCAAGGTCTACCACCCCAAAGGGAAGCCCAAGCTCAAGATCGCCTTTTTCACCGGCTGCGTCTCAGAAATCGTCTTTCCCGAGACCAACGACAACGCCATGAAAGTTCTGGCTGCAGCCGGCTGCGAAGTCGTAGTCGTACCTGGTCAGGGCTGCTGCGGTGCAGTCCACAGCCACGCTGGCGAGCATGACGTCGCCCTGGAGCAGGCAAAGCGCAACATTGCGGCCTTCGAACAAGTGGAATATGATTACATCGTCAACGCCGCAGGCGGCTGCGGCGCAGCCCTGCGGGAATACGGCCGCATGCTGGCAGACGACCCCGAGTGGGCTGAACGGGCTCGCCGTTTCAGCGACGCCTGCCGGGACTTCTCCGAACTGCTGGCTACCCTCGACCCGCTGCCCCTGCGGCCGGTGAGAGGTACCTTCACTTACCAGGACTCCTGCCACCTCCGAAATGGCCAGAAAGTGACCGCCCAGCCCAGGCAGCTGCTCCGGTCGATCCCCGGCGCGCACTTCGTGGAACTGCCTGAGGCGGATCGCTGCTGCGGCTCCGCCGGCACCTACGCGATTACACACCCTGAGGTATCGGACTCAATTCTCCACGACAAGGTGGAGAGACTAAAGGGAACAGGAGCGGACACGCTGGTGGTGGCCAACCCACCCTGCCACCTGGAAATGATCGAAGGGGTTCAGCGAGCCGGTTTGGCCGGGCAGATTCAGGTCCGCCATATCGCCGATGTACTGGCCGAAGCCCTGGACCCGCAAGGGAACTAAGGCAAATAAAATGCCCCGGGCGCTTCCCAAAGCGCCCGGGGGGTTTCCTATTTGGCCCTATTTACTTGCTCTCCGAGTCGTCCAGCAGTTCCGCGGGAATCAGCTTGCGGCCCATCATGCCCTCGTAGAGGCCGTGGTACCAGCGCACCGACTTCTCGCCGGGCTTCCAACAGAGCAGGACCTCTTGGCCGTCGATGATGGCCGGAAAGTCCACCAGGAAGCCGCCTTTCAGGTCGCCGCCAAGTTCACGGATGCGTTCGATTTGGGATCGGACTAGGATCTTCAGGAAGTCGATTTCCGCCTCTTCCTTCAGGAAAGTGGCCTCGTTGTAAGACTCTCCCCTACGGTTGGCTTCTACCTTGGCGAGTTTCAGACGCCATTCCTTTTCTTGGATCTCCGCTTCGAGGCCTCGCATGTACCGGATGATTCCCTCCAGCTCGGGTATCATCCGATTCACCTCGGCAGGGGTATAATGGCGATTCGCCATCGCTTCCCGCTCCTTCCCAACGGCTCTGGCCGAAGCCCCCAAGCTCCCGCCTTCGCCGTCCCCTGTTCACCCTGATTGTATGGAACCTTCAGTCACAAGTCAAACCTGTGGAAGGCCCCATCAGTACCAGAATTGCTCCTTGCGCCGTCATAAGACTGTGATTGGTTTAATCCCGTCAGATTTCGGCTTGCATCAGGAAGGGGACGAAACATCCCGATGGCCCATGCAGCCTACCAGGCAAGACTGCTCTCCCTGGACAGCCTTCCCGACTTGCAGCGGGAGATGGCGCTGCTGGGGGCCGACAAGGGCGGCATCACGATTATGGCCGCCAAGGGGGTCATCCGGCTGATCCGGGTGGAGCAGATTCCCACCCAAGCGGCCAACATCATCAAGCAGGAGATTCTGGCCAGGGGCGGCGACTTGGCCACGCCCTGGTCCGCCGCCGCCTTTGCTGAGCCCCGGGTGGACGTCATCTTCATCGGTACGGTGAACACGCTGCGCAGTACCATCAGCAAGCTGTACCGGCAGCGGGTCTTCGATCTGCCGGCGATCGCCGACGCCGTGCAGCAGGTGCTGATCCGCACCACCCCCGGCTATCTCCCGGTGGCCCGACAGCCCAGCCGGCAGGGCATCGTGGTGGAAGAGACGCTGGATGACCTGGCAGGCGGCAGGCTCCCCCTGGAACCCCACAGCCACCGGGCCACCGGGCTCCCCACGCTGATGCCCCTGGGTAAGGCTGAGTGGGAGTTCGGACGCCGGACCTACGCAGCAGTCTCCCTGACCCCGAGGGCGGTCCTGCAGGACGAAGCGGCCTCAGCCGCAGACGCCGCCAGCGCAGGCGCTGACATCTTCGCACTGGAAGCAGACGCCTCCAGCACCAGCCCAAATACCGTGGCCGCTGCGACCCGCCTGCTCCAGCAGCGCTGCCCTGGCATTCCCGTGGCGGTGCGGGCGGGCAGTGCAGTGATGGCGGAGGCAGCGCTGCAGGCCGGAGCGGCGATCCTCCACCTGCTGACAAGCGACTGCGAAACCGGAGGCCGCCTGGGTGCCCCATGGCCTGCAGATGTGCTCCGTGCCGCAGCAGGAACCGAGGTCCTAGTCGTCTTGCCCCATGCCCCGGCCGAGCCGGTGGAGGGCGACCTGCTCACAGCCATGGCTGGGCACTTCCACCAGGCCATCGGAGCGGCCCTGGCCGAGGGCTTTCGGGAAGAGCAGCTGATCCTGGATGTGGGGCTCGCCCGGGGCAAAACGCCCGGCCAGGACCGTGAGGTGCTGCAGCGCCTGCGAGAACTGACCAGCTTCGGGCGCCCGCTGCTGGTGGACCTGAGCCCTGCCGCCGCACAGTGGGGTGAGAGCCACACTGGGTACGGCGCTGCCCAACCGGCTGCGGGCCGGACACTCTGCACCGGCGCTGCCGCAGCGGCCCTGGCAGCAGCCCGCGGGGCAGATTTTCTCGTGATTCCCAACCAGCCAGAGCTGATGGCTGCAGTCCGAACGGCCGACTGGCTGACACGACACACAGACAGGCATTCACAAGAGAACAGAGATCGAGGGAAAGGCGGTGGCCGTCATGGCTGTGGACAAGGAAAAGATTAAGAAAGCGGTACGGATGATTCTGGAGGCTGTGGGCGAAGATCCCGACCGGGAAGGACTGCTGGAGACCCCCCGCCGGGTGGCTGACTTCTATGAAGAGGTATTCGACGGGCTGCACCGGGATCCGGCGGACAGGCTGTCGGCCATCTTCAATGAACAGCACGAAGAGATGGTCATCGTGCGGGACATCCCCTTCCAATCCATGTGTGAGCATCACCTGCTGCCCTTCATCGGCAAGGCCCACGTGGTCTACATCCCCAACAAGGGCCGTGTGGTGGGCCTCTCCAAGCTGGCCCGGGTAGTGGAAGACTTCTCCCGCCGGCCCCAGCTGCAGGAGCGGCTTACCTCCCAGGTGGCCGATCTGCTGATGGAGAAGCTGCAGCCCCAGGGTGTCATGGTAGTGATGGAGGCTGAGCACATGTGCATGACCATGCGGGGCGTGCGCAAGCCGGGTTCCAGCACCGTCACTTCGGCAGTGCGGGGCGTCTTTGAGCAGGACGTCGCCGCCCGGGCCGAGGCCATGGCCCTCATTAAGGGCTTCCACCACTAACACGAAACAGGCCGGCCATCTCCGCCGCGGAGAGGCCGGCCTTTTCGTCTTTTACCCCATGGAGAAGAGTTCCTTCATCCGCTTTACGTTGGAGCGGCTGACGATCACCTCAGACTGCTCCTTGTCCTTCATCTTCAAGATGTAGGCACCGTTGAAATAGGGGCTGATCTCCTTCACCTGGTAAATGTTCACCAAATAGCTTCGATGGCACCGGAAGAACTGGTCGGAGGGCAGCCGCTCAGTCAGTTCCTGCAGCGTATACCGGGTAAGCAGCCGTTCGTTATGCGTCTGAACATACACGTTATAACCTTCCGAGAAGACATAGACGATTTCGTTCAGCGGCAGGGGAATCTGCTTCTCGTCCTTTTCCGTGAGCAGGAAGGTCAGTCCCGGCTTCTTCTCGCCCTTGGACTCCTCCTGTTTTTCCTTGCCGCCGGTTCCGCCGCTCCCGCCATTTCCGCCGCCCTTGAGTTCCCGCAGGCGCTGAATCGTCTCCGCCAGCCGCTCCGCCTCGATGGGCTTCAGCAGATAGTCGACCGCCCGCAGCTCAAAGGCCGGCACCGCGTAGTTTTCGTAGGCGGTCACGAAGACCACCGCCGGCATGGGATCCCTGCCTTTCAGCTGTTTCACCAGCTCCAGGCCGGTAGTGCCCGGCATCTGCACATCCAAGAAGACCACATCATAATCCAGCGCATCAATCAACCGGAGCGCTTCGCGGGCATTGGTGGCCTCCCCGATGATCTCCACATCCGGAAAGCTGCTCAGCTGAAACCGCAGCTCCATCCGTGCCGGATATTCATCATCGACAATCAGCGCCTTCAGTACCATCCACGAATCGCCCCCTTTACCATAAAACTCTACGCCGCCGCATCCGGGCCGCCGGTGAGGGGAATGCGCACCCGAATCGCCGTCCCCTTGCCTGGGCGGGTCCGCACCTGCAGCCGGTACTCCTCCCCGTAAAGGGAGACCAGCCGCTCATTCACATTAGTGAGGCCCAGCCCCATGTTGGTGCCCCAACCCTCTTCAAAGACCCGCCGCAGCCGCTCCTTGTCCATCCCCACGCCGTTGTCGATGATACAGACGTGGATCTCGTCTCGCACCCGATGGGCCCGTACCCCAACGGTGCCTCCTTCTTCCTTCCCGGCCAGACCGTGCACCACCGAGTTTTCCACCAGGGGCTGCAGGGTCAGGATCGGAACCTTGACGTTCATGATCCGGGGATCGACCTTCAGCTTCACGTTCAGCTTGTCGCCGAAGCGAGCCTTCTCCAGCGACAGATAGGTGCTGATATATTCGATCTCATCCCCGAGGGTCAGGAAGTTGCCCCGGTAGGAGAGGGAGCGCCGGAAGAACTGCGCCAGGGTGATCAGGAGTTCGCGAGACTTCTCCGGATCTGTCCGTGAGAACATGATGATGGTGTTCAGCACGTTAAAGAGGAAGTGGGGGCGGATCTGCGCCTGCAGCGCCTCCAGCCGGGCCTTTGTGACCAACTGGCGCTGCCGGTCTGCCTCCGCCAGCTCCATCTGGAGCCCAAGAATGGCCGCAATGCCCGCCGCCAGCCGCACCATATAGGTCGGTATGGGACGGGGCGAAGCCCGGTAGAGCTTGAACGTGCCCACCACCTTGCCCCGGAACTTAAGCGGCGTGATGACCGCCGCCTTCAGCGGGTGGGGGCAGTCCGCCTCGTCGCAGGAGAGAACGTTGGGATCGTTCACCACTTTAGCTTCGCCGTGGTCCAGCACCCAACGGGTGGCGCCCGTCAAAATGGGTCCGCCCTGCCGGTGGCGCCGGCAGCCGATGCCGTGGAAGCCCAGGATCTTGTGCTGGTCTGTAATGGCCACGGCATCCACTTCGGTAATCTTGTGGATGATTTCGCAGATCTTCTGTGCAGATTCCTCGTTCAGGCCCTGCTTCAGGAAAGGCAGGGTCTCGTCGCCAATGCGCAGTGTGGTGTCAAAGCTGGTGATGGACTCCAGCAGTTCTGGCGACGGCGGCTCTTCCTCCTTCTCGCTGCTGGTCAAGAGATAGGCCAGCACCGCCACTTGTGCCGCCAACAGAACCGGCACCAGCCAGCGCCCAGCCGGCGTGCCTATTGCCGCCACCAGTCCAGCTGTCACCGCGAAGGCGGCTGCCACCACCAGCACTCGATTGCGCACCCGCATCACCACGGGTCTGCCTCCTTCCCCCTCTGCCGCGAGACGCTGTCGCCTGTCAACTGCATACCCTGGTTGGTCGCCGCAGTGGCCCACGGCCACCATCCGCAGGCCTCTATGTACGCACCAGGGGCGGATGGCTGCACAGTACCTTGCCGCAGCCATTCCGCCTCTTCTTTATCATCTTTATAATACACGCGATACGCTCCAGCGTCCCGCACTGGTTTTGGCCGCTGCAGCCTGTGCTGCAGCATCCGTTTAGGGCTCACTGGCCTCCCAGTCCTGCTGGAACCGCTCACGGAATTCGGCAGTGAAGACCGGCAGGTCCTCCAGCATGAGGGCCAGCTCCCGGGCCCGGCGGAAGGAGTTCTCCGATCCGTTCATGCTGCCGATGATGACCGCATCATCCACCACTAGGCCAGTTGCCTGATAACGCCCCTCATCCGGCAGACTGATCAGCCGGGCCTCCAGATCAAGCCCCTCCTGAGCGGCCAGATCGTTCAGGCAGTCCACCACCGATTGACCGCCCTGCTCAGTCCGAGAGGCGACCGTATGGGCGTCCAGCAGCACCCGGACCGAGACCCCTCGCCGGGCAGCCGCTATCAACTCCGTGACGTACGGGTTGGGACGGAACTCCGCACCGGTGCCGCCGGTGGGATCGCCCCACGACGGATCGATGTAGAGGCCGCTGACCAGAAGCTCATTCTGAGCGCCCCTGAGGATGCCCAGGAAGCCCTCCTCTCGGTCCAGGGCGTTTTCCGGGAAGACTAGACGGGTGACTGTACCGGTTCCCCAGACCCGCCAGACGTCCTCGAGCCCGATGCCAGCGACACTCGAACCAGCAGAGCCGGCGAGGGACCCGTCAGCCTCACCACCGCCGCCCCCGGCGAGTGCCTCCGCTGAGGCAGCACACTGCGAGGATCCGGCTTCCGGCGCAGACTCCACCCGCAGAGCCGGAGGCGCATCCTTTGCCGGGTCAAACCGGCGCACATCCGGATAGGGAAGGCCAAAGTCCGCGTCCCAGACTTCCCGCACGAGGCCCGCCATCTCCCGATTCCCAACGATGGCCGCCACCCTGGCCAAGCTGCTGCCGCACCCGGGAGCGATGCCGAAGACGTCGTCGGTCCAGGGAGCAGAGCTGATTACCACCGTCTCCCCGTCGATCAGGGCGTAGCTGCTGTGCAGGATGCTGTAGCGGGCAGAATCAGGCCCGTCCCACTGGTAGGCGTACAGCACCTCTACCCCTGCTTCATGCAGCCGCTGGTGGAGGCGCTTCTCGGCCGGGGTCAGATCTGCTCCGCCCGGCTGCCGGTCCACCGCCACCTGTACCCGCACGCCGCGATGAGCGGCAGCAATCAGCGCCTCAGCCAGCGCCTCGCTGCTGAACTGGGGACCGACAAGACGGATGGAGTCCTTCGCCTCCGTCACTAGGGCTGCCACGTAGGCACCCGGGCGCTGCGGCGCCAGCACGAAGGCAGCCTCCCCCTCCACCTTGCTGACCGGCATGTCGCTCTGGCCCGGGTAATAGACGCGCCCCGGCTCCTCCGGCCGGTCGCCGGACCAGGATTCCGCCCGAGCCTCCAGTTCCAGCCCGCTTTTGCCGCCCACCCGGGTCAGCACCTGGTTCGGCACCGGCACAGCCGGAGACTCCACCAGCTGAACGGGGGTACCTGTCCACTCTGGCGACACGTTTGAAATTTCACCATAATAGAGAATATCTACTACATTTCCCCCTTCGTCTAAAAGACGCACCTCATCGCCGTAGTCATTCAGCAGCGGCACGGTCCCATCCAGCCCCTTCAAGTTCGGCACCGCCGGGTCAGCATCCGTGCCGTACTCGAAATCGGGCGGGAAGTGCCAGTACTGCTTAAAGTACGCGGCGTTATTGGCCAAATAGAGGATCTCACCCGGCTCAATAGTCAGCTTCGGAAGCTCCACACGGCCGGCGTTGGTGGCCACTACCCAGCCGGAAACCGTTTGGGCCTCTTCGCCGGCGTTGACCAGAGCGATGGCCTCGCCCTCGCCCGCCTTTGCCGCCAGCGGGCTTTCTCGGGGCACAGGCAGAACGCTGTATAGGCGGAGATCGCCACTCAACTGCTGCTGGGCCCGAGGGGCGCATGCGCCCAACAGGGGCACCAGCAGAAGGATTAGGCAACTGTATGTAAGCAGGCGGCGTCGCACAGACACACTCTCCCGTTCTATCGTTTGATTTCGTGACAATACTTAGCGCTAATACTTCGCCTTAACATGGGCATCCGCCTGCTACTATACCACTTTGCGAGACGGGAGGGTCTGCATCCGTGTCAGCCACAGCGCCCCCTTACCGGCCCCCGGTGAAGGTGGCCCCCGGGGTCCACCTTCTGCAGGTCCCGATTCGGATTCCCCTGCGCTATATCAACTGCTACCTTTGTGAAGGGCCCAACGGCTGGACGCTGGTGGACACCGGCTTCCACGATGACCTGGCCGAAGAGGCCTGGGGCCGGGGTTTCGCCGCCCTGGGCATCACGCCGAGCCAGGTGCGCCAGATCCTGGTCACCCACTACCACCCGGACCACATCGGTGCGGCGGGGTGGCTCCAGGAGCTGACCGGCGCCCCGGTCTACCTCCACGAGAAGGAACTGCCGGTGCTGGACCTCTTCTTCGGCGGGCGCATGCGGGAGCAGATGGCGGACCTGAAGGCACAGTTCTGTGATGAAGGCATGCCGGCGGATCTGGTGGAGCAGATCCTCATTCACCACGAGCATCAATGGCAGCGGGTCCTGCCCTTCCCCACCATCACGCCTCTGCCCACCGGCTCCCGGTTCCAGATCGGGACCTACGACTGCGAGGTAATCTGGACCCCCGGCCACTCCGACGGCCTGGCTGTCTTCTTCGCCGAGCCAGAGGGGGTGCTCTTTGCCAACGACATGCTCCTGGCCAAGATCACCCCCAACGTCAGCCTCTGGCCCAACTGCCGCCAGGATCCCCTGGAAGACTACCTGGAGTCTCTCACGCGGGTGGAAGCCCTTCCCGTCAAAGTCGCCCTTACCGGCCACCGCACAGTAATCGACAACGTCGCCAGCCGGTGCCGGGAGATCCGTGAACACCACCGGGAGCGGCTGGCCATCGTGGCCGGGGCCTGCCAGGTGGAAGGCGGCGCCACCGCCTGGGAGGTCTGTCAGAAAGTCTTCGAGCCTGAGCGGCTGACCATCCACCAGGTGCGGTTCGCCATGTCAGAGACCCTGGCCCACCTGGTTTACCTGGTAAACCGCGGGAAACTGCAGAAACGGGGGAACCGGTACTTGCCCGTATAGGTACCGGTTCCGGGATAGGAACTGCCCGACCGCCTGCTTGCAGACGGTCGGGCAGTCTGTGTGCTTAACTCCCGGTCTCCAGCGCCTTTTCTGCCAGTTTGAGCGCCTCGGACTGCCGGCGGGCCACCGCATCGGCGGACTGTTCGTCCGCGTGGTAGCTGGAGCGGACCAGAGGCCCAGACTCCACATGGGCGAAGCCCCGCTTGAACCCTTCCTGACGAAGTTTTTCAAATTCCTCAGGCGTGTAGAACTTTTCAACCGCCAAGTGGCGTCTTGTAGGACGAAGGTACTGGCCGATGGTGACGACATCCACCCGGTTGGACCGGAGGTCATCCAGGGTCTCCAGGAGTTCGTCCCAGGTCTCCCCGAGCCCCACCATGATGGAGGACTTGGTGATCACCTGCGGCTTCATCTCCTTGGCCCGGCGCAGAAGCTCCAGGGAGCGGTCGTAGGTGGCCTTAGACCGGACCCGCGGCGTGAGGCGCCGCACAGTCTCCACGTTGTGGTTCAGGACATCAGGCCCCGCCGCGAGCACGGTCTCCAGATCCTCCCAGCGGCCTTGGAAGTCTGGAATCAGCACTTCGATGCCGGTGTGGGGGCACTTCTCTCTGATCGCCCGGATGGTGGCGGCGAAAATGCCGGCCCCGCCGTCATCCAGATCATCTCGGGCGACGGAGGTGACCACCACGTGCCGCAGGTTCATCCCGGCGCAGGCGTCGGCCACCCGCTGCGGTTCGGCGAGGTCCAGTTCCATCGGCATACCGGAATGAACGGCGCAGAAGCCGCAGTTTCTGGTGCAGATGTCGCCGAGGATCATGAACGTCGCGGTACGGCGATTCCAGCATTCGAAGATGTTGGGGCACCGGGCCTCCTCGCAGACGGTGTGCAGGCTCTGGGAGCGCATCAGCCGCTTGAGCTGGACAAACTCCGGATTGGTCTCCAGGTTGATCTTCAGCCACTCGGGCTTCCGACCCACGTCGGCCTTTGCCCGGCTGGGCACCACGGGGAGTTCCATCTCAGGATCTACTCTTCGCTGTTCAGCCACGCAGGTCACTTCCCAACGGTGCAATTCTCCTGTATGGGCCTAGTCTACCCTGCTCACGATTTTGACGCAACCTACACATGTTTGAGAGGAACACGCCTTGAGATTCCAGAATACTTATGAATGAAAGTTTTCTCTTGAAACGTTTGGGGGAGGAGTGGTTTCATGGAGCGGACATCTGAGGAGAAGGTTGTTGCGGGACTGGGCCATCTGGCCTACATTTTCGGTTGGATCGGGCTGATTGCAACTGCAGTGGTGTTCGTGATGTACCGGCAGAAGTCGGCCTACGTTGCCGAACACACCAAGCAGTCGCTGGGGCTTCAGGTGATCGCCCTGGCATTGCGGGTCATCGCAGGCGTGCTAACAGGTGTGAGTTCCTTCGGCTTCGGCTTGGCGCGAGTCTCCCGCACGGCGTTTGCAGGCTCGTTCTTGATGGGCATCGGACTCCTCTCCCTCATCAGCCTGATCGCCCTGGCATTTGCGATCACTGCTGCCGTGAAGGCCTTCATGGGCCAGGAACACCGGCACCCGCTGTTCGGCGATTTTGTGGCTCGCATGGCGGCCTAACGGTGCGCTCCCGCGGGTTTACCTGGTTGAGCGGTGCGGCATGGGACGCAGTCCCTGCCACACCGCTTTTGTGTGGCGGCGGATTGGTCTGCCCCAACATTTCCGGGAGGCCTTTCGCATCCAAAGGATTCGTGCGGATCTAGAAAGAAATAACTGCATAGTGTTCCAACGGATGGCACGAAGACTGCCCGAGGAGGGATCCCATGGACCGGACCACTGAGGAACGGGTCGTAGCAGGACTGACGCATCTGGGACTATTGCTGGAAATGGCGGGATTGATCATTAACGTGGTGTTGTATGTTCTCTACCGATCCCGGTCTTCTTTCGTCGCCAAGCATGTAAAACAGGCGCTGGGGCTTCAAGTGGTCAGCCTCCTGTTGGCATTCGCGATCTCAGTGATCTTCGGTGCGGGCGCAATAGGACTGGGGTTCTGGTCTCCCGCCGGGGCCCTTGGTTCTGCGGCCCTCGCCTGGCTGCTGTCGATGGTTGTGTGGGTTGTCACGCTGGTGTTGATGGTGATCGCTGCGGTACGGGGCTTCCAGGGCGAAGAGTACCAGCACCCGGTCTTTGGCAACTTTGTGGACCGCCTGGGCGAGTAGGCCGGCGCTGGGCTGGCCGTGGCCCGACGCTCCTCGCCCCGTAAGCCATCGTGGTGGCTTGGGCCTGGATCCCCCTGGCCCCCAGGGGGTACCTTTCCGCCACATGGCCGTTTGTTCACAGCAACTGTGGACCTCTTCACAGCAGAGGTGTAGGCTCTGTAAGCCCCCAGGCTCTAGGCACAGCCCTACAGCCTGGGGGTTCCCACAGTTCTCGTGAACAGATGCCCATCTGTACGGAAGGCCCCCAACCCAGAGTTACACTTAGCCCCGGTGAACTGCCGCCACATAGTACCGTGGGGCTTCTTACTGCCCGCCCACCACCCACAGTTCCTGTGAACAGACGGGCATGTGCCCAGAGACACCCTCCCGCTCCCTGACCACCCACAGTTCCTGTGAACAAACGGGCATGTGCCCAGAGGCACCCTCCCGCTCCCTGACCACCCACAGTTCCTGTGAACAGACGGGCATGTGCCCAGAGGTGCCCTGCCGCTCCCTGGTCACCCACAACATCAACAGTTCAAGCCGCTGTCAAAACGGTAGGGCGGTCCGGGTACATCCCGGGCCGCCCTTTTGCCGCATCAGTAGAGGCTAGTCTGTCCGGGCCCCATAGACTCGAGCCTGGCCCGCACGGCCTGGAGGAACCGGCCCGCCGCCAGGCCGTCCAGGATTCGGTGGTCGATGCTGAGGCAGATGTTCATGATGGACCGGATGGCGATGGCATCGTTCTCGAGAACCACAGGCTTCTTGGTAATGGCTTCGAAGCTGAGGATAGCCGCCTGAGGGTAGTTGATGATGGGCTGGGAGAGGATTGAGCCGAAGGCACCCGTGTTGTTCACTGTGAAAGTGCCGCCTGAAATATCGTCCAGAGTCAGTTTGCCCGCTCGAGCGCGAGCAGCCACATCGGCTACAGCATGGCACAGGCCCGCTATGGAAAGCCGGTCTGCGCCCTTGATGACAGGCACGGCTAAAGCCGTTTCCGTGGCAACCGCCACCGAGATGTTGATCTCCCGCTTTAAGATGATCTGGTCGCCGGCCCACTGGCTGTTCAGGATGGGATGCTCCTTCAGGGACTCCGCCACCGCCTTGATGAAGAAGGCAACGTAAGAGAGCGGCACGCCCTCCCGCCGGCGGAACGCCTCCGCTTCCTGGGTGCGGAGCTTCACCAGTCCTGTGACGTCCACAGGCACCATGCTCCAGGCGTGAGGCGCCTCCCGGCGAGACAGGACCATCTTCTCGGCGATGCGCCGCCGGATGGGGTCCACCGGAATCACCTGGTCGCCGGCAGAGGGCGCAGGCAGCGGAGTCTGGGCAGATTCCGGCGCAGCAGCGTATGTACCGCTTGATGGCGCTTGTATTGCGCGCTCGGGCCCTGCGCCCGGCACTGCAGGGGCTGCCGTTTCTGGTGAGGGTTGGGCGGCGGCACTGGGTACCGCCTGCGCTTCACTGGAGACAGACTGCGGAACAGCCGGGGCAGACGATGCAGCCGGTGCGGCCGGTGCTGAACTGGATGCCGCCGGCGCACCGGCGCGTTTTGCCTGGACAGCTGCCTCCACATCTTTCCGAGTGATCCGTCCACCCAGACCTGTGCCCCGAATCTGGGAGAGATCCAACCCGTGCTCCTGGGCTAAGCGCAGCACGGCAGGACTGTACCGGGCACGGGCCGGTCCGGGGGCAGCTTCGGACTGCCCATCATGCGAAGGTGAACCGAGGGCCGCAGGGTTCCCCATTACGTGCGTCGCGGGGCTGGTCAGCGCCGGCTGCTGTACGCTGGACGGCGCCTGGCCCGCAGGGGTGGTCGGCACCTGCGGCGGCTCTCCGGCTGATGCGGCCCCCGCACGGCCTCCGTTTAGGGCGCCGGCTTCCGCCATAGTGGCGATCAGGGCGCCCACCGGCACCGTCGCTCCCTCGGCCACCTCAAGGGTCATGATTGTGCCGTCCGCCGGTGACGGCAGTTCGGCGTTCACCTTGTCCGTAATCACCTCAGCCAGGGGCTGGTAGCGGCGCACCGCTTCCCCTGGCTTCACCAGCCACCGGCCGATGGTCCCCTCCGTCACCGACTCGCCCAGCTGGGGCATCCTGATCTCCATCCGTCCGCCCCCCTTCAAAACTGCGCCAGTTCCCGCATGGCGGCCAGGCATTTCTCCGGGCTCAGCATGTAGAACTTTTCCATAGGCGCTGCGTAGGGCATCGCCGGCACGTCAGGGCCGCAGAGCCGGCGGATGGGAGCGTCCAGGTCAAAGAGGCACTCCTCGGCGATGATGGCCGCCACTTCCGCCCCGATGCCGTGGGTCTTGTTGGCCTCGTGAACGATCAGCACCTTGCCGGTCCTGCGGGCTGCCTCTACGATGGCCTCCCGGTCCAGGGGGAGCAGCGTGCGCAGATCCAGGACCAGGGCCTCGTACCCTTCCCGGGCCAGCTCTTCGGCAGCCTCAAGGCAGAAGTGCAGCGTCTTGCCATAGCTGATCACCGCAATGTCGGAGCCATTCCGCCGAACCGCCGCCTTGCCGATGGGCTCTGTGTACGGCTCATCCGGCACCTCCTCCTTGATGGCCCGGTAGAGCCCCTTGTGCTCGAAAAAGAGCACCGGATCCGGATCCCGAATGGCAGCGGTCAGCAGTCCCTTTGCATCGTAGGGTGTACTGGGCACCACCACCTTGAGGCCGGGGGTGCTGGTGAAGTAGTGCTCCACCGACTGGCTGTGGTAGAGACCGCCGTGGACGCCGCCGCCGTAGGGCGCCCGGATCACCATGGGGACCGACCAGTCGGAATTGGACCGGTAGCGCATTTTGGCCGCCTCGGAGATGATCTGGTTCATCGCCGGGAAGATAAAATCGGCAAACTGAATCTCGCAGACTGGCCGGGTGCCGTAGAGGGCGGCACCGATGCCGACCCCCACAATGGCCGACTCGGTAAGGGGCGAGTCCTGTACTCGCTGCTCGCCAAACTCCTCGTACAGGCCCAGGGTGGCGCCGAAGACGCCTCCCTTGCGCCCCACATCCTCGCCCACCACCCATACATCCGGATCCCGGCGCATCTCCTGCCTGAGCGCCTCCCGCACCGCTTCCAAGAAGCTCAGCACCGCCATGGGCTCAGTCCTCCTTATAGACGTGGCGCAGGGCGAACTCGGGGGGTGCGTAGGGCTGGCTTTCCGCCCAGTCGGTGGCATCATCCACCTCTGCCATCACCCGGCGCTCCAGGGCTTCGTTCTGCTCCAGAGTAATCAGGCCCGACTCCAGCAGCATCTTCCGGGTCCGGGTCAGGGGATCCCGCTCCCGGACCGCGGCCAGTTCCTCCGGAGACCGGTAGCGCCGGTGGTCGTCGTCGGACGAGTGGGAGGTGAGGCGGACGCAGCGCATCTCGATGAGGGAAGGCCCCTCCCCCTCCCGAGCACGGCGATGGGCCTCCCGCACGGTTTCGTGCACGGCCAGCAGGTCTGTGCCGTCCACGGCGATCCCCGGCATCCCGTAACCCGGGCCCCGGGCCGCCACAGAGCCCCCGGCCACCTGCTTGGATAGCGGTACCGAAATGGCGTACTGATTGTTCTGCACCACGAAGACCACCGGCAGGCGGTGGACCCCGGCCCAGTTCAGCGCCTCGTGGAAATCCCCCTGGTTGGAAGATCCCTCACCGCAGGCGGTATAGACCACCACATCGTCACCCCGCAGCCGGGCTGCCTGGGCCAGCCCCACGGCGTGGAGCAGCTGCGTGGTGACGGGGCTGGAGCCTGAGACGATGTTCAGCTTCCGGTTCCCCCAGTGGCTGGGCATCTGCTTGCCGCCTGAGGCCGGATCAGCACCCCGGGCAAAGGCAGAGAGCATCACTTCGCGGGGCGTCACCCCTGCCACCAGGTTGACACCCAGATCCCGGTAGTACGGAGCGAAGTAATCCTGACCCCGCCGGAAAGCAAAGGCCGCCCCCACCTGGGCCGCCTCCGCGCCCTGGGGTGAAATCACAAAAGGAATCTTCCCGCCCCGCTGCAGAAGCCACATCCGTTCATCTATACGGCGGGTGAGCAGCATATAGTAGTACATCTCAAGCAGACGGTCGCGGGTCAGGCCCAGGGCCGTGAGCCTCTCCTGAGTTGCGGCAGTCACGTGATCTGACCCCTCCCTAGAAATGAAGCGCCCGTCCCTCCACAGCCAGGGCCGCCTCACCCAACACCTCAGAGAGCGACGGATGGGGGCGAATCAGCTGCCCCAGTTCCCAGGCGCTGCCGTTCAGCAGCATGGCCAGCCCGGCTTCGCTGATCAGATTGGTCACATCCGGGCCCACCATGTGTACCCCCAAGAGGTCCCCGGTCTGCGCGTCCGCCACGATCTTGGCAAAACCCTCCCCGTCGCCGTGGACCAGCGCCTTGCCCACGGCCCGGAAGGGGAACTTTCCCACTTTCACGTCCCGACCCAGGCCCCTGGCCTCTGCCTCGGTGTAGCCAACAGACGCCACCTCAGGCCGGCCGTAGACACACCGGGGCACCTGACGGGGGTCGAAGGGCAGAGGAGCCAGGCCTGCGATATGCTCCATGGCGATAATCCCCTGCCGGGCGGCCACATGGGCCAGTCCGCCGCCAGCCACGTCGCCGATGGCGTAGATCGCCCTGTCGCCGGTCCGGCCGAAGCCATCCACCTGGATGAAGCCGCCAGGGCCAAAGGTCACCCGCTCCCGGTTCTCGAGCCCCAGCCCTTGAGTGACGGGCTCCCGGCCCACGGCTACCAGCAGCGCCTCCGCTCGAAGATGCTGCGCCTCCTCCTCCACCCGGACCTGCAGCGAGAGGCCGCCGTCCTCTACCTGCACGGTCTCCGGCAGTACCGCAGCCCCGGTAAGGATCGTCACCTGCCGCCGCGCAAGCTGACGGGCTACCTCGGCAGAGATCTCCTCATCCTCGGCTGCCAGGATTCGCGGCATCGACTCCACCAGGGTGACCGCCGCCCCGAAATCGGCGAGCAGACTGGCCCACTCGATGCCCACCGCGCCGCCGCCCACGATGATGACCGACCGGGGCAGCGACTTCAGGGCCAGAGCCTCGTCGGATGTCAGCGTATGAATTCCGTCGATGGGAAGTCCCAGGGTGCGGGGGCGAGATCCGGTGGCGATGATCACCTTCTCGGGCTCCAGCATCTCCTCCCGGCCGTCGGCCATGGCCACCGCCACCATACCGGCGGGCGAGAAGATGGAGGGCGGCACCAGGGTGCCGGTGCCGTGAAAGACTGTCACGCCGCTCCGCTTCAGGAGCCCCTGCACGCCGCGGTGCAGGGTATCCACCACCCGCTCCTTCCGGGCGATGACGGCCGAAAAATCCAATGTAACACCTTCGTGCCGCAGGCCAAAAGCAGCCCCCTGCTGCAGGGTGTGAAGCAGTTCAGCACTGCGGAGATAGGTCTTCGTGGGGATGCAGCCCCGGTGCAGGCAGGTGCCGCCCACCTTGTCTTTCTCCACCAGCGCCACCCGGAGCCCCAGCTGAGCGCCCCGGAGGGCAGCCACGTACCCGCCGGTGCCGCCTCCCAACACCACGACATCAAAGCTGGCCACGGCGCCCGCCCCCTTCTCCTGCTAATGCCTTAGGGAAGCGAAAGGTGCCCTAAGGCGGTTGCAAAACGCATACCAGGGGTCGCCCAGCGAGTGCCTGGCCTGCATGGTGCAGCAGTCTGCATGCGTGCGCAAACAAATGCAGGATAGTTCCTGCAGTTTTCCTTTTTCTATTCTGACTATCGGTAAATTCGATATGGGGCATCAAGGGCATCGATTGGTATTATCGATAAGTGCGTGTTATGGTGAAAAGGCAGTGGAAATATCGCCGGTACCACCGGTGAGCGGGAGGTCGACAGGATCGTGAAGGCAAAGGTGGCCATCAACGGCTTCGGCCGCATCGGCCGGATGGTCTGCCGCCGTATCATGCGCAACCCCCAGCTCGAACTTGTTGCCATTAACGCGTCTTATGATGCACCCACCCTTGCGCACCTCTTGCGGTACGACACCACTCATGGGCGCTTCGATGCGGAGGTTCGTGCTGAAGAGGACGCCCTGGTGATCGACGGTCACCGGGTGGCACTGGTTGCAGAGCGAGATGCCGCTAAGCTGCCCTGGCGAGATCTGGGTGTTGACCTGGTAATCGAGGCGACAGGTAAGCACAAGACCCGGGATAAGGCCGGCCTGCACCTGCAGAGCGGCGCCCGGAAGGTATTGATTACCACCGCCTCCAAGGATGCTGACGTGACGATTGTCTGGGGCGTCAACGAAGAGCAGTACGACCCCAGCAGCCATCATATTGTGGCCGCCGCGTCCTGCACCACCAACTGCCTGGCGCCTTTCGTCAAAGTGCTGCACCAGGAGTTCGGCATCCTCAGCGGACTGATGACAACCGTACACGCGTACACCAACGACCAGCGGCTGCTAGACAACCCTCATAAAGATCTGCGCAGGGCCCGGAGCGCCGCCCAGTCCATCATCCCCACTACCACTGGAGCCGCCAAGGCTGTGGCCCAGGTGTTGCCGGATTTGGCTGGACGTCTCACCGGGCTCGCACTGCGTGTTCCGACGACCGACGTCTCCGTTGTGGACCTGGTGGCCCGGTTGGCTAAGCCAGCCACGGCAGACGAGGTCAACCAGGCCCTCAAAAATGCCGCCGAGGGCTCCATGAAGGGCATCATCGGCTACACGGAAGAGCCTCTGGTCTCCTCCGACTTTATCGGCGACGAACGGTCCTGTATCATCGACGGCCTTTCAACCATGACCATGCCTGAAAACTTAGTGAAGGTAGTCGCCTGGTATGATAATGAATGGGGCTACTCCTGCAGAGTGGTGGACGTAGCCGCCCACATGGCAGCGGCGATGAACACCGCCCCCACGATGGTCCTGGACTAAACGCTGCAGAAAAAACTGTCGCCGGCTCGAAGGCTGGCGGCAGTTTTGATTTGGTACAGACTAAAGCCGGAGGTGGTCTCAGATGGGGAGCAGAGTCCCGCGGGGCCGTACCGGACAGAAAGTGGAAGAAGCCGGCACGTACAAGTGCGAAGACGGCCAGACCTGGTCCTACGTGCGTGGCGACACCTTCCGGGCCTGTCCCGGCTCGGATAGGGACACCGTCTGGGTCAAGACGGAGGATCCGGAGCACCCCGGCGGCAATCGATAGGAAAAGGAGGGCGCCTGCCCTCCTATTCTTGTGCGTCGGGAACCGGACGCTCCCGAAGCAGCTGAACCAGTTCGTCGTGAAGGATGCCGTTTGTGGCCAGGATCGAGCTCTTGCAGCGGATGTCCAGCGGGGAGCCATCCATCTGGGTGATGCGGCCTCCCGCCTCCGCTACCATCAGCGCCGCGGCGCCGTAATCCCAGGGCGAAAGCTGGTACTGGATGAAGGCGCTTACCCGGCCGCACGCCACATAGCAGATCTCGAGAGCAGCGGCGCCCAGTGACCTGATGCCCCGCACGTTGCGCCCCAGTTCCTGCAGTCCAGGCAGGCGGCGAAAGCGGTCTTCACGCATGTCCCACATCAGATTGGTGCAGATCAGGCTTTCGTGCAGGTGGGCCGCCTGGTCAACGTGGATGCGGACGCCGTTCAAGTATGCCCCACCGCCCCGGCGGGCGGTGAACATCTCGTCCCGGTTGGGATCAAAAACCGCTGCCACCAAGGGCTGTGTGCCCTTGTAGCAGGCCAGTGAACAGACGTAATTGGGCAGCGTGTGGACAAAGTTGTTGGTGCCGTCCACCGGATCCAACACCCAGGTGTACTCCCGATCCCAGCCGCCGCCGCCCTCTTCACCAACAAAACCGTGGTCTGGGAAATGGCTGTGGACGATGGACCGAATCTGCCGTTCCACGGCCTTGTCCACCGCGGTGACCAGGTCGGACCAGGAGGTCTTGAACTGCACGTTTACGTGCTCGCCAGTGTGCTTGCGAATATACTCGCCACCGGTGCGCACAGCTTCCAGGAGCACTCGTTCGATTTTTTCGTACAAATATTTCACCCCCTTAACCGGTCCAAGACCCGGACTCTTTCCTTAGACTTCGATCTCTTACAGCCGATCCCTTTCTCCGTCAAGAAAAGGGAGAGAGCGGAAGAACAGCGAAGTCCAAAGTAGTACGACACCCGGAATAAGGGGATTGGGTGGGATGCCATCGCCGGCCAAGAAGTATTGCCTCCGGCTCTTCTGGTACCTGCTCGGTATTGGGGTTATGTGTCTAGGGCTGGCCCTGGTGATCCGGCCTGGACTTGGCGCTTCCCCCTGGGACATCTTCCACCTGGGGGTCTCCATGCGCCTCTCGGTGCCGCTGGCGTTCGTGGTGCAGAGCGTGGGCCTTTTGATCATCCTGGTCAACATGACCTTGGGTGTGCGACCCAGCGTAGGAATGGTGCTCAACATGCTCCTGGTGGGTCCGCTGGTGCAGCTTTTTCTGGGCATCCTGCCAGAGCCCACGGGTCTGCTGCTTCGGTGGGGAATGCTTGGTCTGGGGCTGCTGCTGGATGGCTTCGGCGCCGCCTGGTACATCAGCGCTGACCTCGGCGCCGGGCCCCGAGACGGGCTGATGCTGGGGCTGTCCGAAAAACTCCATCTGCCAGTTGCTGTGGTGAAGAACAGCCTGGACCTTTGCGTTGCCCTCGTGGGCTGGTGGCTGGGTGGGCCGCTGGGAGCTGGCACGGTGGCGGTGGCTCTGGGCATCGGGCCCATAATTCAAACAGGAATGTTCCTCATCGGCCGGGTTTCCGCCCGCGGGCCGCTCAGCGGCTTCGTGCGCGTCCAGGCGGTGGGACGTAGATAATTTGGGTTGCAAAAGAGGTGGCTGTTATCATGGAGCGGTGCGCCATCGGCATCGATCTGGGTGGGACGAAGATCAACGGCGGCCTGGTAGACCAGTCCGGCCAGATTCTCACCACCCTGCGCCGACCCACGCCGGTTCAGGATGGACCCGCGGGCGTGCTCCAAGCGATCAAAGAAATGACCGCACAGTTGCTGAAGCAGGCTGGATCATCTCAGGTAGTAGGTATTGGCCTCGGCATCCCTGGGGTTCTGGACAGAGAGGCTGGCCGAGTAATCTTCTCGCCCAACCTCGTGTGGCATAACGTGCCCGTCCTCGAGACCTTCAGGGAGTTCGGCCTGCCGGTGGATATGGATAACGACGTCCGCTGCCACGCCCTCGGCGAGATGCACTTCGGCGCAGGCCGGGGTTTCCGGGATTTTCTGCTGGTAACGCTGGGCACTGGCATCGGAGCTGGGATTGTGCTGAACGGTGAACTCTACCGGGGCGGGTCCGGCATGGCGGGCGAGATCGGTCATATACCGCTCCGCCCAGGCGGACCTGTATGCGGCTGCGGCAAGCGGGGATGCTTTGAGGCCTTGTGCAGCGGCAAGAATATTGGACGCCGGGCGCGAGAAGCCGGCATTGCAGACAGCTCTCGCACCCTCTTTGAGAAGGCCGGGGCAGGAGATCCGGCGGCGCGGGAGTTGGTGGACCAGGTGGTGTACGACCTTGCGCTGGGCCTGGCTGCTTATGTCAATCTATTGAACCCAAGGCGAATCATCGTAGGCGGCGGCGTTGCCGCAGCCGGAGACCTCCTCTTCGAGCCGCTGCGGCGGTACGTTGACGCAGAGACGATGCCTGGAATTAAGGGTACGTACGATATCGTGCCGGCCCGCTTTGGCACGGAGGCCGGCGTGATAGGCGCTGCGTCGCTGATCCCTGAATTGACGCGGTGACTCTTGGCCGCAGAACGATGGCCACTGCTGCTGATGATGCCCCCGGGGTGCGCTCCGGGGGCGTTTTCGGGCACATGCCCGGCTGTTCACAGCAACTGTGGGTGAGTACGGGGCGGTAGGCACCCCTGGCATATGCCCGGCTGTTCACAGTAACTGTGGGTGAGCGCGGGGCTGTAGGCACCCCTGGCATGTGCCCGGCTGTTCACAGTAACTGTGGGTGAGTGCGGGGCGTTGGGTATCCCTGGCACATGCCTGGCTGTTCACAGCAACTGTGGGTGAGTGCGGAGCGATGGGCAGCACCCCTGGCACATGCCCAACTGTTCACAGCAACTGTGGGTGAGCCCGGGGCGATGGGTATCCCTGGTACATGCTCGGCTGTTCACAGCAACTGTAGGTCGGTCGGGGACGGTGAGCAGATTTCGCCCGTGTGCGGCTGCCTCGAGGCTTACGGTATGAGCAGCGTCTGTTCACACAAACTGTGGGCGGTGCTCCAGCCGGAAAAGGCTCTCGCCGGCGAACCCGCGCTGTCCTCGACTGACCCACAGTTCCTGTGAACAAACGGCCATGTGGCTGAAAGATGCCCTCACAAGGGGCTATAGAGGGCGGCAGCCGCAGCAGGTCCAGTGTAGCAGCTGGCCGCAGACTCCGATGCAGTCCACGGCAGGCCCTGGCGGTGTGTGGTCCTCCTGTGCAAATCTCGCCGGGGCAGAACTGCCGGCACTGAGTACAGTGCTGGTGGCACATGGACCCACCCATCCCAGCGCAGGCGCGCAAAAAAGCCACCGCCTTAGCGGTGGCCTTCTTAAATAGTTTGGGCAGCGACCTACTCTCCCACGCTCCAGGCGTAGTA
>ENA-OWPA01000508-OWPA01000508.1-bioreactor-metagenome-genome-assembly--contig:-NODE-508-length-50202-cov-1148.603352_pt1 | contig 50202 bp, 44 predicted proteins | sample MGYA00238139_ERZ651803 | MGnify/ENA primary metagenome ERZ651803 (study PRJEB26909, sample SAMN07631231) | bioreactor metagenome | isolation source: Switchgrass digestor | place: USA: Dartmouth...
GTTTCCCCCATTGCGCAATATTCCCCACTGCTGCCTCCCGTAGGAGTCTGGGCCGTGTCTCAGTCCCAATGTGGCCGGCCAACCTCTCAGTCCGGCTACCGATCGTCGCCTTGGTGAGCCGTTACCTCACCAACTAGCTAATCGGACGCGGGCCCATCTTTTACCGGATTGCTCCTTTGATCACACAGGATGCCCCATGTGATATCATGCGGTATTAGCACAAGTTTCCCTGTGTTATCCCCCAGTAAAAGGCAGGTTGCCCACGCGTTACTCACCCGTCCGCCGCTAAGATGTACTTCCGGTAAACCTTCCGTACATCTCCGCTCGACTTGCATGTGTTAGGCACGCCGCCAGCGTTCGTCCTGAGCCAGGATCAAACTCTCTGAAAAAAAGGTATAAAGTGTGGTGACACTCCTCTGCATGAGGTATTCCTCACTGGATGAGGAATGTCACGCAATCTTTTCAGAAAGCCTTTTTGGCTCTTGTTTACTCATTCTCTGACTTATCATCGATCATCCGGGATGATCGGCGAGTAAGTCCGCAAGCCCCAGACCGTCTGGTCCGGGTCTGCTCATGGAATCTCTGAGTTCCTTACACCGTTACGGTGTGTTGTCTGTCACTGTTCACTTTTCAAGGTCCATGCCTTCCGTCACGCGGCCCTGTAAGGGCTTTGTTCCGGCGCCGCCCTCATCGGAGCGGCTTTTTTATACTACCACGCTGTGCCCGTTTTGTCAACCACCTTTTTTAAAACTTTGTGCGGCTCTCTCTTTCATCCATATGCGACATTCCGCAACCCGGAAAAACTATTCCTGCTGAGGAGTGTCACCTTTCCCCTCTAGATGAGGAGTGACCGCACATCGCTCTTGTCTCGGCGGTTTTGCTCGCCGCGGGACAGCTTCTATACTATAGCACCGTACAGCCCGATCAGCAACCTGTGCGAACCATCGTAAAACTCGTTATACATGAATTATTTCAATATCTCTTTCATATGCTCTCTTTTCTCATCGTATATTCGAGCTTTCTTGACTATGTTGCACAATTTGTGACTGTTTGATGCATTCAGATCGTATGATCCGGCCGGAATAATGCTTCAAAGCGGCCGGGAACCGGGAAATGACATGGTTCAGACATGCTTTGACGAAGGATGTGTCTTCTCTATGCTCTTTAATATGATTATTTTATTGCCCTTCTTATTAACTTTCACTTTGTCGCACAGGCCTTTTACTATCATTATGCCTCTGCCGTTTTCGACCATATCATCAACGTTTGTGACAGTTGATTTGTGTTTCTCACAAATCTCCTCATAATCGTACCCGGACCCTTCATCCTCTATTATCAGGAAAACGTCGCCTTTTTCAGTTATTCCTGCGTCGATCTTGACTTTCTTGCTTTCATCCTCACGATTCCCATGCATTATCGCATTGACCAGGACCTCATTAAGGATGACCTTAAGATCGAATAAAACTTCTTCGCATAATTCCCCGCAATTATGCTGCAGACAACTGATCAATTCTTCGACTACAAACCTGACATTGCTCAATTCACTTGGGATATTACTGCTGTAAACGCAACGGCTTTTCAATATCTACACATCCTAACAAATAAAATGCACGCATGTCCGGAAGTAATCCGCAATATGCTGTTATCATCGATCTCCATTGATCAACTGTACGTTTATCCATACATATAATACCCTGTGTATATGCCGGATAAACAATATCTCTTCGTACATATACACTACTGGTATCTTTGTTTGCTGCTATCTGCATATGTCATTTGTAAAGCAGCGTCCTGAACTTGTCTAGGACCTTTCTCTCAAGACGTGAAATATACATTTGCGAAACGCCCATGCGTTCGGCTATTTCCTTCTGGGTTTTCCTGTTGAAATACCTGAGCCTGATGAACTCCCTCTCTGCTTCGTTGAACTTGCCGATGCTCTTTTCCAGGAAATCTTTGTTCTCGATCCTCTCAAATTCAGCGTCATTGTCCCCTATAGTTTCATGAAGCTCAATGTCATCATCATTATATGCATTCTGGTCGAAGGATTGAATATTGTACACGTTCCATGATTCGACTATTTCAAGTACGGTTTCAGGTTTGATATTAAGATATGCCGCTATCTCATCCACCTTCGGCGTCCTGTTGAGTTCCTGCAAAAGCTGGTCCTTCGCCATGTTTACTTTCTGGTATACCTCGTATATGCGTCTTGGTATTCTTATTGCCGAACTCTTGTCGCGGAAATATCTCTTGATCTCTCCTACTATGGTAGGAGTGGCAAAACTGACGAATTTGAACCCTTTCTCAGGGTCAAACCGCTCCACGGCCTTGATCAGCGCAATGCAGGCCACCTGGTAGATGTCATCGTATTCGACTCCTCTGTTGATGAACTTCCTCGAAATGATCTCAGCCAGATAAGTGTACCTGTTAACTATCTCGTTCCTGGCAGCCACGTCTCCGGTTTTTTTATATAATGCAAAAAGCTCGTCGTTGTCTTCAGGCCAATCTGTCTTTGCCGGCTTTTTGATTTTTTGATCCATATCAGGACTTCTCCTCGATATATTTTGTCATGGACAGGATATAATCCTTATTGTCAGGACAGAACTCGACTTCGTCCATAAAAGCCTTGATGATCGCGACTCCCAAACCTTCCTCGTCATCTTCGAAAATGCAGCCGGCTCTTTCGATTTTTGATGAGAATGTTACTTTCAGCTTATTATCGTTGATTTCGTAAAATATCTCGTATTCGCCGCTATTGTTTCTACTGACGTTGATCAGTCTGCTGCACACTTCGGAAACAGCTACCTTGATATCTTCGACGGTATCTATGTCAAATCCCATCCTGTAAGCGATCCCCGACGCTGTCAGCCTTGCAACGCTCACATACTCTGCTTTGCAGGGCAATGACAGCGTAATTTTGTCATTTAACTCCATGAAACCACTCCCTCTCACATGTGAATATCAGTGGATTATAAACAATTTGTCCAGGCCGGTGATGACGAAAAGTTTCTTTATGTTGTCTTTGATATTGACGATATGGATGTTCCTGTCATCCTGTTTCGCTTTCTTAAGCGCGCCCACAAATACTCCCAGTCCTGTGCTGTCCAGATAGTTCAGGCCGCTGCAGTCGATGGATACGTCGCCTTTGCTGTTTTCCACGGCCTGGTATATCTTCTCCTTGAATTGCTGCGCATTATATATGTCTATTTCACCGCTGACAAAAATCTCTGCGTTCTTTTCCGAGCATTCCGCTCTGACGATCAATTCGCCTGACATATAGGCTACCCCCCTGTTACTGTTAGTTTAAAAGAAACCTCAGGAACTCCTCTGCCTTGTCCAGCTGCTGGCAACCGGCAAATATCGCCGCTACCATCTCATCTGCGACAATGCCTGCCTCTTTCAGTTCTTTGCTGTCAGTTATATAAATACCGTAGAGGTGCTTTTCTCCGGATCGGCTGCTTTCCCCGGCAGTGTCCGTACCTGGTCCGTCCGAAGCATCAGATTCTTCTCCGGCCTGATCTCCCTCCACTGAACCGTCTGTTTCGCCGTATTCCAGCAATTCGTCATTTCTCTGCACCGCAAGGACCAGATCCTGGTGTTTGGAAGTATCAACGCCGAGTCTCGGCGCGCTCTCGTCCAGGCTCATAAAAGCACCCAATTTTGCATATCTTTCATAGGTCGTCCTGTCAAGGATAAATACGTCTATATCACCGGCATACAGCAGCGTCATGGCTTTCATCTCCATGGCATACTGCTGTTCACCGAGACCGTCTTCAGAAAGGAAAGCTCCGTCGATGCCGGGTTCTTCGATGATCTGTATTTTTTCTTTTATACTGCTCCTCAGAGCATCCACAGAATCGTAATAATATATCTTGCCAATAAAGGCAATGTTGAAGTCATAATCCGGCCTGTTGACACAACTGCCGATGGAAATGATCATGGTTATTACTATAAGGATCCCGACAAGGATGTAATATTTATAATAATGTAAGAAATTATCCGTCTTTTTTTCATCAAGACCGAATTTTTTCAGGAAAACCGCAAGTCTGCTGGGCGCTTCTTCCCTGACCTCAACTGTATAACCCATCAGGGTATTATACGCCTCGGTTATGAGGTCAAAGTCATACTCCGCCTTCGCCGCATCATGGTGCGTGACGCTTCCGCCATCCGTTGGAGCCGAACCGGGGTTGATTTCATCCTCATTTTGCTGGGCCTGCTCGTCCTGGGTGTCCCGGTATACTTCCTGTCTGTGCTTCTTCAGCAGAATGGCGTACTTCCTTTCTATCTCAGCCTTTGATGCATCCTTCGAAACTCCAAGGATCTTTCTTGCTTCCTTTTTATCCATATGACCACGACCCCTTTACATATCAGAAATTCGTTGCTGACAAAGCATTCGTCGCCATATATCGTTCGATGATGCTATTATATCCAACAACTAGTCCCTGGGCTTCATTGTAGGGAAGAGCAGTATATCCCTGATGGAATAGGAGTCGGTCAGAAGCATTATCAGCCTGTCGACTCCGATGCCAAGGCCGCCTGTGGGAGGCATGCCGTATTCGAGCGCATTGATGAAATCATCATCCATCATGCTGGCCTCTTCGTCCCCTTCCTCACGTTTCCTGACCTGCTGCACGAACCTTTCCTTCTGGTCGATGGGATCATTGAGCTCGGAATATGCGTTGGCCATTTCCCGACCGGTTATGAAAAGTTCGAATCTTTCTGTAAGTTCAGGCTTATCGGGCTTTCTTTTGGTCAAAGGCGATATCTCAACAGGGTAATCCATGATGAACGTCGGCTGTATAAGATGCTCTTCGACCATTTCCTCAAATACGAGGTTCATTACTTCGCCCTTTGTCAGTTTGTCTTCGACATGGATCTTCTTTTCGCGTGCAGCCGCTCTCGCCTCTTCATCGGTCCTGATCCTGTCGAAGTCTATGCCGGTATATTCGAGCACCGCGTCTCTCATGGTCATTCTCTTCCATGGCGTCGTCAGATCTATTTCCTGTCCCTGGTATACTATCTTTGTGGTACCGAGCACGTTCCTTGCGACAGTGGATATCAGTTCTTCCGTAAGCTCCATCATTCCTTTATAGTCATTGTAGGCCTCATAGACCTCCATCATTGTGAACTCGGGGTTGTGCTTTACAGACATTCCTTCATTCCTGAACATCCTGCCCATCTCATATACCTTCTCGAACCCTCCGACTATCAGCCGCTTCAGGTAGAGTTCGGGAGCGATCCTGAGGTACAGGTCCAGATCGAGCGTATTGTGATGCGTTATGAACGGCCTGGCTGCTGCACCGCCCTGTATCGTGTTGAGCATAGGCGTATCTACCTCGAGGAAGTCCCTTTCATCGAGGAATTTCCTGATTTCCTTTATGATCTTGCTGCGCAGCACAAAGGTTTTCCTGACATCCGGGTTCATGATGAGATCCAGATACCTCTGCCTGTAGCGCAGGTCGACGTCTTTGAGGCCATGCCACTTTTCGGGCAGCGGCCGCAGCGACTTCGCCAGCATCGTGATCTTGTCCGCTTTTATCGATATCTCGCCCTTGTGGGTCCTGAAGACCGTACCTTCGACACCAACTATGTCTCCTATATCGAATTTTTTGAAATCCTCGTATGCCTCGGCACCCACGTCATCTATCCTGACATAGATCTGTATCTTTCCGCCGCGGTCCTGTATGTCGCAAAAGCTGGCTTTCCCCATGCCTCTCTTGGACATCAGCCTGCCTGCCGCCGATACATGCGCTCCGTCCATAGACTCAAAATTCTCGACGATCTCATTTGAGCGATGCGTCACATTGTATTTGACTATCCTGAACGGGTCCTTACCGTTTTGCTGAAGCTCTTTCAGCTTTTGCCTCCTCACCATAAGGATCTCATTGAGATTTTCGGTATCCTGTTCGATATTCATGTTGATGTTTGTGTTATCTTCCATCTGCGGACCTCCTGATAGTATTTAGCCAAGCCATGCCAGCCACGTTTTATGCAGTATCTGCAGCAAACAGGTTATCCTGCAATTCTGGGGGACAGTCCTTCAGTTGTTTCGTTGGGGACGGTCCTGCAGTTTGTGGGAAACAGTCCTCCGGTTACCTTGTCGGACGCATTCTCCAGTTGCTTTTCTGCTGAGACAGTCCACCGGTTGTCCGGGGACACTTCTGCGGTCGTTTCCGGGACGGCCCTGCGGTCGACTCGGGGACAGTCCTGTAGTTGAATTGCCAGGAGAAAGTCCTGTTCGCTGTTCGCATCTGTTATGTTATTGTCATTCTATCATTACATTATAACGCATCAAAGAAAAATTTTCGATTGCAGAAAGTTTTCTTAGCTCAGCGCGTATCAACGAGGCAGAAACATCCAATATCGCCTCGAAATAACCCTTCATTCAGAGGTACTTTCCCAATTGTAAAAAAGTTCCTTACATCTGCGGTATTTCAACGAGGCGGAGACATCTATCATCGCCTCGTTCAGCATTTCCGTCCGGGATTTTTATCTGTATTTGAATAAAAAAATCCCCTGCTTCAGTTATGTTACTAGTATTTTGCCATAGAGGCTTAAAAACATAACAACGAAAATTATCATCTGCAGTTCGTATGCTTTTACGAATTGCTGCTCTAAACAGAATAACAGTTTACATGAAATAAACTGTTATTCTCCTCATTATATATTTATTTATTCACAGTACACAAGCTGTAAAGGCTCTGTTTTCTATTTTCCTATTTTCAAAATCTTGAACCTCAGAATACCGTCCGGCACCGTAACTTCGACGGTTTCACCCTTCTTCCTGTCCATGAGGGCGCTGCCGATCGGAGATTCATTGGATATTTTCGATTCCAGCGGATTGGCTTCTGTGGAACCTACTATCGTAAATTCACTTTCTTCGTTGGTATCAAGATCACGAAGCCTCACCTTTGAGCCAATACTGACTTTTTCAGTGCTTACGTCCTCTTCATCGATCACTCTTGCGTTCTTGAGCATTGCTTCGATCTGGGCGATCTTTCCTTCGATATATGCCTGTTCATTTTTTGCTTCGTCATATTCTGAGTTCTCAGAAATGTCTCCATGTGCAAGTGCTGCCTTTATCTTTTCCTTGACCGCCATTCTTTTGGGACCGCGCAGTTGCTCCAGCTCTTCTTCCAGTTTCTTTAAGCCATCATAAGTCAGTATGACTTCTTTGTCTGCCATTTAGAGCCTCTCCTTTACCTTAAAAATTTGTGTTGATAATATATGCATTTAAGTTGCATTTATTCTGTGATGCATATAGCCAGCAGCTATATCGTTACGCCGCGCATATCACAGCCGACGCCATGATATGCCCCCTCAGAGGCGTCAGAGCCGTGCACCTGGCAACGGTTGCCTGAAGGCAGCCGCTGAAGTACACATAAATAGCACTGAAGTACACAGTGCTATCTGGTTGCTTCATGATGCATTCACGGTTTTATAATTATAGAATACATATTCGCCATTGTCAATAATACATTTTCCTTATTATTCCATCTAATCGGCATATGACAGGCTTAGCCGAAATTTCAGGCGAATGTCTCGTTTTCCTTCAGTATGACATCGTGTGCTCCTCCCTCAATGATGCTTGTGGAAGATACCAATGTCATCCTAGCTTTCTGATGGAACTCCGCAATGTTCAATGCGCCGCATGAACACATGGTCGATCTGAGTTTGCTCAGTGTCGTTTCCAGGTTGTCTTTGAGCCTTCCGGCGTAAGGAACATAGGAATCGACACCTTCTTCGAAATCCAGCCTGTGTGTGCCGCCCATGTCATATCTCTGCCAGTTGCGTGCCCTGTTGGAACCTTCGCCCCAGTATTCCTTGACGTAATTGTTGCCGATCCTGAGTTTTCTCGTCGGGCTTTCGTCGAACCTTGCGAAATACCTGCCAAGCATCAGGAAGTCCGCTCCCATGGCAAGAGCAAGAGCCATATGGTAGTCATGTACTATACCGCCATCAGAGCAAATAGGTACATAAATGCCTGTCTTTTCGTAATACTCGTCACGCGCCTTGGCAACCTCGATAACGGCTGTTGCCTGGCCGCGCCCGATGCCTTTCGTCTCCCTCGTTATGCAGATGGAGCCGCCTCCGATACCGACCTTTACAAAGTCGGCTCCGGATTCCACCAGGTACATAAACGCATCCCGGTCGACGACGTTGCCGCCGCCTACTTTTACTTCACCATTGTACTTCTGTTTTATCCATTGAATAGTGTCACGCTGCCATTCCGTATACCCGTCCGATGAGTCGACGCAAAGTACATCGACACCTGCATCCACCAGAGCAGGTACCCTCTCCATGTAGTCTCTCGTATTGATGCCTGCGCCGGTCATGAGCCTCTTGTGGGAATCCAGCAACTCGTACGGGTTTTCCTTGTGGGCGTCATAATCCTTTCTGAACACAAGATACAGGAGGTTTTGATTTTTATCAATAATAGGAAGGCAGTTCAGCTTGTGATCCCATATCATATCGTTGGCTTCTTTGAGAGTAATGCCTTCTTCGCCATAGATAAGCGATTCGAACGGCGTCATGAATTCCTTGATCTTTGTATCCAGGGGCGTCCTGCTGATCCTGTAGTCCCTGCTTGCCACCAGGCCGAGCAGTTTGCCTGTAGGAGATCCGTCATGTGTTATAGGGATCGTGGAATGTCCTGTCCTTTCCTTCAGCGCCAGAACATCAGCCAGCGTATCGTCCGGCTTCAGGTTCGAGTCGCTGACAACAAAACCGGCCTTGTATTTCTTGACTTTCCTTACCATTTCAGCCTGCTGGTCGATCGGCTGTGACGCATAAATAAAAGAAAGGCCTCCACACCTCGCCAGCTCAATCGCCATCTTGGAGTCCGAAACGGACTGCATTATAGCCGAAACAAGCGGTATATTTATGTGTATGGAAGCCTCTTCTCCCTTTTTGAACTTCACAATCGGTGTCTTCAAATCGATGTTCTCCGGCGTGCATTCCTTGGTTGTAAGGTTTGGCAGCAGAAGATATTCGCTGAAGGTTCTTGATGGCTCATTGAAATAGAATGCCATGGGATCGTACCTCCTATCCAAAATATTGCTTCCGGGAAAATATTAGATAACATTATACATAAGAAGCATACCTGCGTCAAGGACAGCTTTCGTGAGGGACACTTCTCAATTTTCCTGTTTTGCGGAGTACTTCTCTGGTCCCGGGATAGTTCTCTTATGGGGACAGTTCTCAACTTTCTGTTCATTGGGGACAGTTCTTGATTTTCCCCATGGAACCAGTCCTCAGTATTTATATAATGAGAATATACTCAGCAATGAAATAAGACTTGGTTATGAAAGTGAAGAACTGTCCCCCAATAATCAGCGGAACAGTTACAACTTTGAGGAACAATTCCCTATCCTGATCCCGGCAGCCAAAAGACTGCCTCAAAAGCGAAGGACTGTCCCCATCATCCTTCAAGGTTGAACAGCTTGTTAAGAGTACCGGCCAGTTTGATTTTCGAATCCTGGAACAGTTCAACTATTTTGAATTTTATCTTGATAGGTATATCGCCCTCATCATCCGCCGATGTAACAATACTGTACTCCTCATCAGTCAGGACCTCTTTCAGGTCTTCCTTTATAATATCAGGCACTGTCCCATGTGTCACATCCACGAAACAGAGGGGAGGGAAAAGAACACACCACCAGTTGGATCCCCTGCCGTCTCCGATGACGACCTTTAATGCCTGGTAGTTACCCGCCGGAAGTATTATGTCTCCATAAGCCTTGGTCGGGAACGGATACATTCCAAGAGTAGTTTCCACATCATAGCCGTATCCATTGTCGCGAACTGTTTCCCTTGCAATCCTCGTGATCTCAGGGATCTTATCACAGACAACAGTCCTCGTCTGTTCAATACTGGTCGAATTACTCACTTCATTTTGGACATATGCAAGTATTCTGTCTCTTACAATGCGTTTCAGTTCCTGATCTTCAGGCGAATCGCTGTTAGCCACAACATGAAGCCGGATCAGATTATTTGCCAGCCCATTGCTTACATTCTCCGTGTAAGAGTTCATTTTAAAAACCAAGAATATAAAAGCAGCTACTAATAAAACAATAATGAACCTGCCATAGTATTTGGAACTCCTGATCAGCGATTTTCCTGCCGCCTTGACGATATCCGCAATTCTCTTCATCTGAAATCCCCCTGACAATACCAAGATTATGACGTTTTGTACAGAAAAGGATGTATATTCTGTTATACATCCTTTTCACTATTAAGTATTGTCAGATTGGATAATATTTATACAATCCGTCAACTTTATGCAACTGAAATAAATTAAGGAACATCAGCCAGCAATAAATCAACTTTTCAGGTATTTGACCGCTGCGGCATACTGGCCGTCGTATTTCATAATAAGTTCGTTCAGATCGACATTGAGAAGTGTCTGTGTCTTGACGTCAAGGATCCCGTTCGTATTGATTTTTTTCTCGCTTTGGTACTCCTTCAGCGCCGACTCAAGCTCTTCGTCAAAGTTGATGTCCACATTATCAATGCCATATCCAAGGAGTCTCAGAATAAGTTTGGCATTAAAGATGTCATTGCCTTTGCTGCCCTGCTTAAACACATTCGTTTTGGACAGTTTCTGTACATTAGTTATGTCCACTCCATTGATGTATTCAGGGTCATCAGCCTGAATATCGGGGGTAATGCCAATGCCGTCGATCATTTTGCCGGCAGGTGTATAATACAGTCCCACCGTCATTTGGGCATAACCGTAGATTTCGTCCTGGCCGGGGACTACTCCGTTATTGTACAGATCATATACATTCACGGTATCAAGGCCGAATAGCTGCTTGTATTTGAAATACGCCGCCGGCGTCAGTATCGGCACAGCAGTCTGGACCTTGGCTTTCCCAAAGGTCTTCGTGCCTACAAGTTTGCCGGCGCCCCTGTCCTGGACTGCACCTGCCACTATCTCAGATGCACTTGCGCTGCTGCCGTTGACCAGCACTGCCAGTTTGTATTTCTGCTCCCTGAGTTCGGAACTGTAACTCACATCCACATACATATCTGACTTGTAATCCAGAAACGTAATCGGACCTGCCGGCACAAATTTCTCCGCCAGGCTGACAGCCTGGGCTACGTCTCCTCCGGGATTGTTCCGCAGATCCAGCACAATTCTGCTTATCCCTATTTTGTCGAAATATTTCAAAGCCTCAGTTATATACTCATCAGCGTTTGAGTTAAACAACTCAAGCTTGATATATCCAATGCCATTCCTGCTTTCATATATAACAGGGTTTACCTTTATGATTTCCCTGACAACATCTATGTAAATGGTATCCCCGTTCCTGATCAACCCAAGTCTGACTTTTGTCCCCGGTTGCCCTCTGATTATGTCGGCCGCATCATTGACAGAAACTCCGACAAGGCTTGTTCCGTCAGCTTCAACGATAATGTCTCCCTGGAAGATACCGGCTTTATCTGCAGGCGACCCGCGGTATACATTTACAACAACTATATATTCATCGCTCTGCTGCATTGTAGCCCCGATACCGCCAAAACTTCCTGTAATTGTGCTGTAGAACTCATTTCTTTCATTCCTGTTCATGAACGAGGAATATTCGTCGAGTGAGCCGAACATGCCCCTTACTGCGCCTTCGAGCAGTGCATCGTCCGAAACTTCATCATAATACTGATCCTGTATGAAATCCATCAATCTGACGAAATATGATGAATCATTCCTGACCGAACCTGAAGCATATACCGGTTGCCAAACCAGCAACAAAACGAGTGTGATGCTGCAAACACAACAAAGTGCCCTTCTGACTGAATACTTTTTCACAATAAAATCCCTCTTTTACATTTTAATAAATAGCAATTTGATTTTACCATTTTGAGGGACAGTCCTCAATTTTTTTATCAATCCATCAGGAGTTGAAAACGCAAGGATCAAAGTTGTATTTCTGGCAAGCCATTGAAATGACAAAAAGAGCATCTGTCTTTCGGTTTCCTTAACGTGACGGGTTCCGTCCATACTGATAATATCCTAAATACCTGGAAGTAAAAATCTCACAAAGGTATTTACTTGTCACTTTAGTAATAGTTAATAAGCCTGTCCCTGTAATCCTTCCTGATTCCTTCCTGCAGGTACTTTATCAGGTTCTTGAGCATGGCGGCACCTTCGGCCTTTGTCAGTTTTTTATTTGGGTTCATATTTCCTTTGTTGTCGCTTTGAATAAGCCCGATTTTCTGGGCCACATATGCGGCATTCCTTGCATGCTCGGGAATAAGGTCATTGTCACGGAAGCTTGTTACCGCCACCGGGGCAGGCGCCAACGATTCGAATCCAAGCGCTCTGATAAAGACAACAACCGCTTCCGCCTTTGTTATGTACTCGTTTGGGGCAAACCTGTTATCGCCTTTGCCTAGCATTATGCCCCGTTCAAATGCGCTTTTTATTTCATTGAAATAGATATTATCTATCGAAACGTCATCAAATGGTGAAACAACAGCTTCTTTCCCGGTTGTCCGGCGTGTCGTCGCAGTAGTCCTTGTCACAAGCGTCGGATCCTGCGGCACCTCTCTTGCGATTTTCGCCATTGCTGCAGCAAATTCCGCCCTCGTCATATAGTTATCGGGATAAAAATCGGATCCGTTTCCTTTGAAAACTTCAAGTCCGAACATGAGCCTTATATCATTCTCCGCCCAATGGCCTCTCGCATTTCTCACATCGACCGATGGCAGCCGCTTTTGTGTCGGAAACGTTTCAATGATTAAGCTGTCGTTGTATGTAACTATACGGTCTGTCGAAACTCCTTTTGCATCAAATTCCGGCAGCATGCATGTGTATTCCAGCACGCTGCTGTTCATGCGGCTTTGGACATAGCTGCCTGCAAAAGAGATTTGGTTGGGTTTGTTCTCAAAGTATTCCAATTGCTCTGTTGATGTCGAAGAAATTGCAATCGTAGCAGTGCCTCCCCAGACGTCGACACCATCGCCTGTGTTCCTCTCGCCGCTGATAACATAGTCGAGCAGCAGGCTCTCGGCATTGCCCCAATACTGGTCATAGCCGTAAAAATTGCCGGTGCATTCGACTGTAATAGTATTGCCATCATTGGCTGCCCCGACCTGATATACTTTCCTGCTCCATATGCTTCCGGCGTGGTAGCTGACAGCGGGCCTGGGATCGATCAGGTTGGAACGGGCAAATTGGTAATAATTGCGGTTCGGAATGCTGTATGTAATGCCATTTATAATGACACTCTCGCGTGCTGAAGTCAGGCTGACAGTCTCCGTGATCTGGCCATTCTCCTTTTTCTCCGACTCAGTGGTGAAAGTCAGCACACGAGTGAGAGTGTTTTCGCCGTTACGCAGGTTGTATGTATATGTAGTTGTGAGTTTATCCTGTCTCTGGCTCTTTTTTATAAGAAGTGTCCCCTCAAACACGACCGGTTTGCCGCTGATGAACGTAACCTCCTTGTAATCGAATGTAGTATTGTCAGGCACCTCTCCTGATGAAATGCCGCCTTCGTACCCGCAGATGCCTTCCCGTGCAAAAGCCTGGCCGCACATGAGGAATGCAGCAATTATAGCAAGTATCAGTGCTGTGACTCTTTTCTTCATAAATGAAACCTCCGGTTCAAAATCATTCTACTATAATAATGTAGGCATCTCCGTCTGCAGTCCTGTCCCGCTTTATGATCCTTACATCGGTGCCCTTCTTAATGGATGAAGGATCGATAAGTTTGCCGTTTTCAATAGCTATGGTGTTGCTGAGGATATTCACAGTCGTGTCGGCAATATTATCCCACTTATAGGTGGAAGGGTTGTATGCAGTTACCTTACGTATGCTGATAGTACCGTTGCCTGCGGCATATACCGTACCTCTCACGTTCACTGTCCCATATGGTGCGGTACTTACAAGAACTGTGTCGATCCCGTCAGCAACTACATAGACTACATCGTTTATGTAGCTTTCTTCACCGTATCCGACAAAATCACGGACATTCAGAACGCCGTCTTCTGTCAGGATTCTCATATTAAGTGTTATATTGAAAGTTTTTGGCGTATTGTAATACTTCCAGTCAATCCCCTGCAGCTGGGAGAATGACTCAACAGTGAAATCCCTGCTCTCGTTGATGTCTCTGATCCTGCCACGATAAATCGTGAGTGTGTTATTTGGCGGCTCTTCAACATTGACTACGGAAGCATAATAATTGCCGCTCGAATAGTCCCTGTTCAGGGCCATGTAAACCTTGTCATTATTGCTGAGACTGTTGCCAGTCACCAGCCGGCCGTATTTAACTACGATGCTGCCGTCGTTGAATCTTACAGTTCTGTTTTCATTGACCGTTTTGAAGCTCGATGAACCTGGTATAAACTCGCTGATAGTGTCCGCGATTGACGATATTTCCGTGTCAAGGCTGTTACGGTAAGTTACCGCAACCACTTTTTCGATACCGCCATAGGTCCTCTCAACGGCAATATATGCTTCATTCTGGTATAGCAGTCTGTCCGCATCGTTAATGCTGACAGGAGCATCCTTCAGATAGATCCTGTAATTGTCACTCAGCGGAAGTGTCGAAGCTCCTTTTCTGTCAACAAGCTCCCATCTTCCTTTTTTAAAGACCTGCATGCCCATGACCGTAATTTTGTCTGATATTCTGTCTATTTTTGTGATCTTGCCTTTATAAATGTTGTTGATATAATACTCATCGCCTTCAATCGTAATTTCCTTCAATTCCGTCGAACGAGCAGTTTCATTCAGAAGCAGCCTTACGCGGTCGCCGTCTTTTAATGCTGCAAAACCTGCAAGATACCTGTCTTTTATTACTATAATATTGTCATCTACATCGAGAATTTGCTGAGTCCCGTCGTCATACTCAACAATTATCCATGCAGGCATTTTGGAAACAATCCGCGCGTATCTGACAGTATAGTTATCAACAGCGCTCACAGATACGATATAGCCATCGCTGTCAAGGCGCAGATATGCAGTGTCTCCGGCCTGGATGCTGTCGACGTCTGCAGGTTCATGGTTCCTGAATATTTCTATCCTGCTCTGATCAACGTAATTATAAGTCCTGAGCGTAAGCGGATTGCTTCCTGTGCCAGAGCCATCCTCGTTGAAAAGAGTTATATATCCAAGGCTTGGATTGTTTTCTTCGACGATTCCTTTTACGATTCTCCTGGCTTCTGCATTTATACCGATATCCACTCCGTGGATCTCTTTGACGAGATTATTGCCGTCTATGGTAAGGATAACGGTAGCGTCGCTTGTTACGCCTGACAAGTCGGATTTTGACCCGTTAATGGTAACTTTCGCCTGAGGCGAGACCCTATAAGTTGCTTTGGTAGCCTGGGACCAGGAAAACCCATCGTTTACGACAATATCATTCAAATCCGGGTAATCAGTTTCAAACAACTGTATCACGTCGATAAGCCTGTTTCCCTGATCGACACTTTGAACATTGGCGGCTATGTATTTTACATCATTGACATTTGACAAAACATGTACATATTTGATTCTGTTACTGCTGTCTGTTATGTATCGGATCCTGTCGCCTCTCTGCAACAGGCTGCTGTTGCCGATAGAACCGTTTTTGTAGACAACCAGTTCTGCTTCCTGTCCGGGCAATGCCGTCCCGGCATTCTCATCCCTGCCGCCTGATGTCGGCGCTGTCTGCGCGGTTGTCCGGATCAGTGCAAAACTGCCGTCAGCATTAGCAACGTAAATATTCCTGCCTGTTGAAGAAGTTTTGCCAGTATAATCACTGGTTGGGGACAGTTCTTCGATAATACCGGATATCCTGGTATGTCCTGTCGCCTGCAAAACAAAGTCTTCAGCGTTTTTTATGATTTGGGCGCACTGCTCTCTCGTAACAGACTGGCGAGGATTAATGCGGCTGTTGCTTCCCGAAATGATACCATGCCTTAACATTGCCTCGACATATGGCAGTTTTTCAGGATCGATGCTGCGCCAGTCTGTGTAATTGACTACTTCCTGCAGTTGCGTCGCAGGCTCGATTTTCAACGTAAGAGAAAGCCAGTAAATCAGTTCCTGCCGCTGTGCCGGACTGTTTCTTCTGAAACTGTCTTCCGCCAACGATGACTGGTCCGTGACTAAAGCATCGGCCAGATCATTTAAGGAGATCAGGCCCTCGTTTGCAGCCAACTGCAGGAATCCATCGTACCATACTTCCAGAGGATCAGTTTTCCTGTTTGCCTGTAACCGGGCATTGTTGACGGCCGTGCCCAACTGCTGGGCTTCGGCTCCGCGACCTGCCGCCCTGTATGCCACTGCCAGTGCCTCTTCCTTCGTCAGGGGGACAGTTCTTCCAAATCTCCCGCTTGAATCTTTGAATCCTGTTAAAAAGCCAAGCGCACTTGTTTCGTATATAGCTTCACTGGCCCAGTTATCTGCCCTCACATCACTGAATGAAAGGTATCGTATAACAGAGTTCGCTCCCCCATCCCCATAATATACCGTCCTCTGAATCTCCGCAGTAATTGTCTTCAGGGGGAGGGACAGTTCTGCAATTAATATCAGAGCAATGATAACAGCACTAAATTTCAAATTCCCAAGTTTGTTTGTCATCCGCAAAACAAGCACCCTTTCACGATTTGAGCGACATTGAAAAAAACCGATATCAGGCATATGACCTGTTATATATATCGGTTTATAACGCTTGAATTTTAGTTTTTTGCCAGCTTGCAACGATTAAATTTATGTTACATTTTACATGTTACAAGACAGATGGTCCAATATTGAGGACTGTCCCCGGACCGTAAATAAAAAGACGGTCCCGATAAATCAAGAACCGTCCCCAACATCAGGTTGTTGAGAAGTGTCCACAAACTTACATACGTTCGGGTGCATTTATACTCAGAATATCAAGTACATTTTTTATCACAGTTTTGACTGCTGACACAAGTAAGAGCCTTGCTTTCATGAGTTTTTCTTCCTCGCCCTTTACCCTGCATTCGTTATAAAAGCTGTGGAAAAGTGAAGCAACATCGGTGACATATCTCGTCAGGCGGCTGGGCTCCAGCGTCTGTGCTGCTATCCTTATTTCATCAGGGTATTCGGCAAGCTTTTTGATCAAATCTATCTCTTCCGGAGCAGTAAGCAGCGTGAGATCCACCTCATTTGCGGAAGGTACGCTTATGCCCTCGCTTTCCAGCAACCGCAGCATGCTGCAGATTCTTGCGTGCGCATATTGCACATAATAGACCGGGTTTTCATTCGACTGCTTGACTGCGAGGTCAAGGTCGAAGTCAAGATGACTACCTGCGGCTTTCATATTGAAAAAGAATCTTGCTGCATCTCTGCCGACTTCCTCGAGAAGATCATCCAGGGATATGGCCCGGCCTGTCCTTTTGGACATCCTGGCGATCTCACCGTTTTTAAAGAGTCTGACCAATTGGAATAAAACTATGTCCAACCTTGTAGGGTCAACCCCCATAGCCGCAACTGCAGCCTTCATTCTTGCAACATGGCCATGATGGTCTGCACCCAGCAGATTGATAACCCAGTCAAAACCGCGCTTTACAAACTTATTTCTGTGGTAGGCTATGTCAGATGCAAAGTATGTCGGTAATCCGTTGCTCCTGATAATCACTACATCCTTCTCGGCGCCGAAATCCGTCGCTCTGAACCACTGAGCGCCGTCTTTCTCATACAGGAGGCCCTTTTCTTTCAGGTAATTGATTGTTTCTTCAAATTCTCCGCTGTCATAAAGTGATTGCTCCGAGAACCAGACATCGTAATGGATCCCGTATGCCTCAAGGCCTTTTCTAATTCGTTCAAGGTTTCTCGGGAGGGCAAAATTGACCAGTTCCCTGCGCCTTTCTTCAGGATCCGCATCCAAAAGCTTGTCCCCGAATTGCTCGATGTAATCCCTCATATGGTCAATAATATCTTCACCCTGATATCCATCTTCAGGGAATTCTATTGCATCCTCGCCTTTCAGCAATTGTATGTACCTGGCTTCCAGTGAAATCCCGAATTTCTCGATCTGGTTCCCTGCATCATTGACGTAATACTCCCGGGTAACATCATAGCCCGCGGCCTGAAGCACACTGGCAATACAATCGCCCAGCGCTCCGCCCCTGGCATTACCCATGTGCAAAGGCCCGGTCGGGTTCGCACTGACAAACTCAACCATCACTTTTTTGCCCTGGCCTATGTTGATCCTGCCGTAATCTTCACGCTCATGGCTGATGATTTTCAGCGTATCGTACAGCCACGATGTATTAAGGAAGAAGTTGATAAACCCAGGTCCGGCACATTCGGCCCGCTGAATATATGTGTCTGTAAAATCCATATTGTCAATCAATATTGAGGCTATCTGTACAGGCGCTTTTTTCGCCTTTTTAGCCAGCAACATTGCTGTATTTGTGGAAAAATCGCCATGCTCCTTCTCTTTCGGCGTTTCCACGATTATTTCATCGATGGTCACATCAGGCATAAGGCCCTTTTCGGCTGCTGCAGCCAGTGCCTTCCTGACAACGCTTCTGACCTGTTCCCTAATGTTCTCTATTATATTCGTCATTTAGTTGCCCAACCTCCCTGATTGACATCCAGAAATCATTTTCACCTGTTTCGGTATTATCTATTTCCAATTGATAACCAATGCGGATTTCTCCGCCACTGTCATCAATTTTTACATCAACTTCATTTGCAGTAACTCCGACGGTAAAGGCGCCATACTCAGTGTCATAGTAGGATATGTGCTTTTGCCCCTGCTGAAATACAAACTGCGAGTTTATCGTTCCAACCCTGACCAGAGTTACTATCCCGTCCATGACCATCAGCGTGGTCGTGGTTCCGCTCATGCCGGTAACTTCGCTTTCATCATAGGTAATAAAATAAGCTTCGTCCTTTTTATAGTACTTCCCTTCGGTAACGAATTCCATAATTGTGTTCACCTGATCGTTGGTGGACTGCGTGCCCTTTACTGATATTATCACATTCTTGTCCATACAAACACGCACCTCCCCTGCAGCAAGCCGAACATCAGATTTTTAATCACAGCAGTTACTGAAACACGTAATTTTGTTATCAGTATTCCTCGATATCCACCCTCTTCGCCGAATTTATGGTTTTTCCAAGTATCGCACTGCACAGAGGTTCAAATTTCTCGACACTGTCACTTGTATAATAGTGATACATTGGCTTCAGTTGAGGGTCCCGCTGCATATTATTATCCAAAATAATTCTTTTTACAACCCTTGCCACTTCATAAGCAGAACTGACCAGAGTTACGCCTTCTCCCATGACCTTCGAGATTGTGTTTTTGAGCAGCGGATAATGAGTACATCCAAGAACCAGTGTATCGACACCAGTTTGCTTCAGCGGTGTGAGATACTCCTTTGCAATGCTGTAGGTGATATTATTCTCCCACCACTCTTGTCCTTCTTCAACAAGCGGGACAAAAAGGGGACAGGCCTTCTGATATATCTCGATGCTGTTATCAAGTTTGTTTATGGCTTTTTGATACACGCCGCTGCTTATTGTCAAGGGAGTTCCGATTACACCGATCTTCTTGTTTCTGGTTTCTGCAACTGCGGCCATCGCTCCTGCCCCTATAACCTCTATTATGGGCAAATCATGATTCTTACTGACAAACTCGTAACCATGCGCGCTCATTGTATTGCATGCGATTACGACCATTTTTATATCATGCGTCAGTAAAAAACGGATATTCTGAAGTGTATATTTAATAACAGTCTCCCTGGATTTTGTCCCATAAGGAGCCCGTCCACTGTCACCGAAATAAACGAGGCTCTCATGAGGCAACTGTTCTGCGATTTCTTTAAAAACCGTCAAGCCTCCGAGGCCGGAGTCAAAGATCCCAATTGGTCTGTTATCCATATTGATATTTCCTCCATATATATTGCCAGCAAACAATTATCACAAGTAATCTATTTCCTTTTTACTATCTTCAAAACGTTCCAATGCCAATTCTATCAATCTGTCAACCAGTTTTTCATAAGGCATTCCAGATGCAGCCCACAATTTCGAATACATACTGATTTTCGTAAACCCAGGCATGGTGTTTATCTCGTTAATGAATATATCGTAATTGTCTCTTCGCACAAAGAAGTCGACTCTTGCCAAGCCCGAACAGTCAAGTGCCTTAAATGCTCTTACCGCATACTCCCTGATTTTCTCGATCACTTCAGCAGGCAACTCTGCTGGTATAATAATTTGAGAACTGTCCCCGCTCAAATACTTTGCCTCATAATCATAAAACTCATTACATGGTATCACTTCACCTACAGTCGATGCAACAGGATCATCATTCCCCAGCACAGCACATTCTATTTCCCGGCCATCGATAAACTCCTCCACAAGAATGCGCCTGTCATATTTCGCCGCTAACTCCAATGCAGCACGTAGTTCGCCAGTATTGCGAACTTTACTAACTCCGACTGATGACCCGGCATTTGATGGTTTAACGAAGCAAGGATATGATAAAACTCTATTGACATCATCACATATCTTTTCAAAATCTTTGCTGATCTGCTTGCGGTTATATACAAGATATTTACCCTGAGGCAAACCTTCCTTATCAAAAATAATCTTGGCATAAGCCTTGTCCATCCCCAGCGATGAACTTAACACACCGCAGCCCACATAAGGTATCCCGGCAAGTTCCAGCAGACCCTGGATCGTACCGTCCTCGCCATTGCATCCGTGCAAAACAGGAAAAACCACATCGATCTTTCTATTATCTCTTTCTGATTCAGCAATTGCCGTACCCGCAGTCAATAACGCATGATCCTGTTTGACATTTGATTCAGCCAAAGCCTGCCATTCCCCGGTCCCGATGAGTCCTACAGGCCCATCATAGGGCAGCCATCTCCCGTCCTTTGTAATACCAATCATCGCAACTTCATACTTATCGGTATTTATATTCCTGATAACAGACTCTGCTGAATACCTCGACACCTCATGTTCTGAGGACTGTCCCCCAAAAATGACCGCAACCCTGATTTTATCACCCATCAGATATCAACCACCTATTTAAGATAGACCATCCCTAAATATATATTGTTTATTTTACTATTTAAGTACCATGACTTCAACAGTTTGGAGGGGACATTTCTCATAAATATGCAAACCTTATGGCAGTGAAATCCCCACACTTTCTTATTCTTATATATGGACGATCTGCGATTTGATTAAGTTTGCCTTACCTGGTATATATAAATCCTGGACTTGAAACTACACTGTTGAGTAAATACCTTAACAAGAACATGTTGGGGGGGGTTGTAGGTGATAAATCCGCCTCGTAACAAATTTTTCAGTAGATAAAAGGTTTTGGAATAAATTAACAATGGATTATAGGAAATGGGTAGGACACATAAATCTTAATCTCACTATTGCACACGCGTATTATTCATAAGCTGTCAAGTGTTCAACTAAACACTTCAATAGAGCGCAGCATATAGAAGTTCATTAAATACAACTGAATACTGTGAACCTTTCTTTTCCGTCAGTTCGAAACCTTTTCTGCAAAGTTCGGCACACCCTGATATTGTTACATTGAATATGTTCTCACATATCTGTTTGTACCTCATACCGCATAATACACGCAGAACATATGCAGTGAAAGCTCTGTATTCGTTTTGCCTTCTGTCTGTGCTGACTATGCTTTCAACCGACTTCTTCAGCTTCATGGCAATATAAGCCATCACTTTCGCCGGTTTCATGTCCCTGACAATAACCTTCCTCCCGCTATCATATTCATTCTGCAAGTTGAAAACCTCTTCGCAGGTATCGTCCGGATCAATGACTTCCATATCACTTCTCTTTGATACGAATTCTTTGTACCTTCTTATGAAACTCTTTTTGCTCTTTATGCCGAAAATACCTTTTATCAGGCTTTTATCTATCAGCCTGTGAGTATCTTTCCTTATCCCGAGATAAATACCATATGACGAATAAGGGTACTCCTCTTCCCTGCCTCTGTATCCCTCTATATCTTTTGGATTATTGTGTATGTACGCTGACAATACAAGACAGTATCTGTCGTTGTCCACTATCTTGCTCAGGAATCTCCCCTGAAACAGATGTCCATGCCGGTCATATTTCTTGTTGTAATAAATAACGTAAGTAGTGTTTATACTGTGCATCAGGCTTGAAATATCATAACCTCTTGGATCTATATACAGATGGACATGGTTACCCATAAGACAATATGCATATACAGCGCACTTATACTTTCGCGTATACCTGCCGACAAGGTGCAGATAAAAATCCATGTCCGCACAATCCCTGAACAGATTTACTTCCGATATGCTTCTGCACATTATATGATACTGCGCTTCGCTGTGCTTTTCTCGGGCCATTCTGGGCATTTGAATCACCTTGGCTTTTTCGTTTGTACAATAATTGTACCACGGAACATTTGTTCTGTATATTATTTCCATGTTATTTCCCATAAATCCATCCTTTCCTATAAAAAACCAGACCAGAATACTCCTGGTCCGGCATGCACTTTGATTATCCTATAATTCTAAAATTCTGCACTTATTGGCAATCATCTAGTATCAAACATTCCTGCCATCTGCTAAAATAAGAACTGTCCCTCCTCATTCAGCCACCTATTCAAGAATCTCCAGGCCGTCTATTGTTTCACCGTTTTGCCCTGAGGTTTCTTTGGAATCATCAATATAATCGCCGGCATTGTTCCCCTCCAGCAGGAAATCATCGTCTTCTGCTATTCCCGTAGTCGTTTCGGCTTTATCTTTGCTTATCAGTTGAGGACTCCTCGGGAATAAGGCATCAAATTTAAAGTGCCCCATGAACTCTTTCTGCTCCTTTCCCTCTATCAGGAACCTCACCTTTTCTATCTCTTCCAACTCAGTCAATGAGTTGACAATTGAATATATAGTCATCTTCTCAGCATCTTTCCCGCCTGGATGTTTTGTCTTGAACTCCTTCGAGAAGTCTACAGTAGCGACCTTATTCTTAATACTTACCGGTGAGAGCAGCTTCGCTTCAGAGGGGACGGTTCTCTTAAACAGCCGTTCGTCCGAAGGCCCCTTGATCAATTCATTTACAATGGCCGTTGCCATGTTGCTTGTGCTGTCTTTAATATCGGTCGAATCAACATATCTGATTTCCAACTTCAGCTTAGTGTTGTCTTCATTGGCGAAATAGAGCCGCAGCGGTGTCTTGTCAGTCAATTTGCTGGCTTCGGTCTCTCCGATGATGATGCTGCTCACAGGTCTGAGCTCATCCTCCGGCTCTTTCTGCAATCCAAGTTTTTGGAGGACACTGCATCCCGAAAACATTATTATAGAAGCAACTACTAAAATAATCGAGATAATTTTCTTCATAATTCAGCCACCTCACACCAGTACGGCGGTATTTCCCAAGTACGCCCCTTACCGCCGCGTAATTCCATCTAAGGTAATACTATGCCGAGGTGACCGTCTGTATGCGCTATTGAGCAAATTTTTGTCCGGAAAACAACCGTATCGCTGAAAACTCCAACACAGCTTCGGATGATTCGTTGCTGTCTTCGTTAATCAACAGTTGCCTTAAGCCAGGCTTTTCACTCTTTGCTTGTGCGGATCCACCATTTGCATATAAGCAATTCATTTCATCTTTGATCCACCCGGTCCTCATTTTGGAGCATTTATCCCGTTCCACTCTTGATTTGAATACAAAAATTCACTCATGAATACCATGGTTTATTGCACTTTATACAAACTGAGGACAGCAAAATTCATCAAGCATCACATGCATCAATCTTTCATGTCAACAGGCTTCCCGCAATCAGTAGTTTCAACATATGAAACCCCGCTTCCTGATATGCTCACATCAGGCCGGCCAATCTTCCTTGAAACACTTGTACTCCCGAAATCACCCAAATCACCGCTTCCTTCTGCCGTTTTCACATCAGCGGATTCAACAACCGATCTATCCTGCATTACGGTTTTATATACCAGGTACCCTCCATTAAGGTTTTTTACTGACGTAAAACCTCTCCCCGCAAGCATCCTGGCAGCAATGTATCCTCGCAGTCCAACCTGGCAAAACACGTAAATACTTTTATCGACAGGCAATTCACCTATTCTTCCTCTTAATTCATCAAGAGGTATATTTATTGCGCCATCAATAGTCCCCAGTCCAAACTCCGCCTTTGTCCTGACGTCCAGAAGAAGCGATTTCGTCCTGTCAAGCTTCCCAATTTCATCCCAATGAAATATCGAAACATCACCTTTCAGCAGATTCGACGCAACAAATCCCGCTATATTGACAGGATCTTTTGCCGATGAAAAAGGAGGAGCGTAAGACAACTCCAGTTCCTGAAGATCGAACACTGTCATGCCGGCGCGTATAGCTGTGGCAATAATGTCGATCCTTTTGTCAACACCATCATAACCAACAATTTGAGCACCGAGTATAGCTCCGTTGTTTTTTGCGAACAGGATCTTTATGGTCATGGGTGCGGAGCCTGGATAATAACTAGCATGCGAAGGTGAGTACGTAAAGGATTTCTCATAAGCGATCCCGCTTTCCTTGAGCCGCTTTTCATTCACTCCTGTTAATGCAACTGTCATATCGAACAGCTTGATAATGGAAGTAGCCTGTGAGCCATTGTATTTCACGTTTCTACCACAGATATTGTCAGCCGCTATCCTGCCTTGTTTGTTAGCCGGTCCGGCAAGCGGTACTAGAACAGTCCGCGTAAGTTCTGCAAGAGGCCGATCATCAAGGTTGCCATTTGTTGATTCCACGGCTGTCACTTTGTTGAGAACTGTCCCTATAAAATCATGCACTTCGACAGCATCACCTACAGCGTAAATATCTGGATCGGAAGTCTGCATGAATTCATTGACCGCAATGCCGCCCGATTTCCCCAACATCAAGCCGGCGTCAGATGCAAGTTTTATATTGGGTCTGACACCTACCGACAGAATGACCATGTCTGCAGCCAACAAACGGCCATCCGACAGTTTGATGCCGATTTTTTCACCATCAGGAATGAACTCATTTACGCCGGTTTTCAGATAAAGACGGATTCCTTTCGATCTCAGGTATTGGTGCACAAAGGCAGCCATATCACGGTCCAGAGGACCGACCACGTGGTCCGACAACTCAACAATTGAAACGTTTATGCCTCTTTCATACAGGTTTTCGGCCATTTCCAGGCCAATAAAGCCAGCTCCTACAACAACTGCATTCCCGGGTTTGTTATTGTCTACAAAATCCTTGATCCTGTACGTATCCGGGATATCGCGCAATGTAAAGATCCTTTGCGAATCGATTCCGCCCAGTCTCGGCTTCACAGGTTCGGCACCCGGCGAGAGGATCAAGCGGTCATAACTTTCCTTATAGATTTTATTGCTTGTCCTGTCAAGTACTTCAACGGTTTTACTCTTTCGATCTATACCGAGAACCTCACTGTTTGTCCTGACGTCAATGTTGAAGCGTTTTCTCATGTTTTCAGGGGTCTGGACGACCAGCTTCTCTTTTTTCTTGATAACTTCTCCTATATAATATGGAAGCCCACAATTTGCATAAGATATATATTCGCCCTTCTCAAAAATGATTATCTCCGCTGTTTCATCCAATCTTCTAAGTCTTGCGGCCGCACTTGCGCCACCGGCCACTCCTCCGACAATAAGCACTTTCAACGGCATGTTTCTACCTCCTCACTCTAATAACGATGATACTAGTCTATCAGAATCGATTTTTTAAGGTTTCATACTCAAGATATGGTAAGTTCTTATTAATTTTACCCGATCTCAGCTTGATTCTGAATAGAAAATGCAGAACTGTCCCCATCTTGAAAAAAACTGTCCCGGACTTGCAGCCACTGCCCTGCGAAGAACTGTCCCCAACCTCGGTCCGGCTCTGCCTGGTCAGTGAAGTCAGAAGTTCAATTGGAGGCTAGAAAAGAGTAAACAGGTATAGAAGGCATCAAGAAAATAAATCAAAGAACTGTCCCCACTCCAGTAATGCTTTGATCATGGGCCACAGAGATACCAGACCACTCTGTTCATGAAAATTGAGTTATAACATATGCCCTGGATCACTTTTCGATAAAAGAAAAATGGAGAAGCATCCCCCCACTAAAATGAAGAACCGTCCCCAACAACACCAGCTACAGAAACTTCCCCGTTACATTGCTTTTGTGTATCGGTCAGCGAATGCGCTGGCGCAATAGCTTTCAGGCTTGATTTTCGGAACGAAATTCAGGCCCTTGACCATGCCGACCATTTCATTGATCAGGCTTTTGGTCTGCCCCTTAGTCCCGATATCTATATGGAATTCAAATGTGATCCCTTCAGAATGACGATTTGGTCCAAGCGCCTCCTGTATCCGCTTCATCTTGCTTTCATCGAACAAATAAGCAAGCTGCAGGCTGGCGCATGTCTCCAGGTATATTTTTTCGCGCAGGTTTGTCACCGGACGCTGCATTTCGCACTTGTGCAGATACCCGATCGCTCCCTTGCCGACACGATGGACCAGAATGCACGATACAAACACGGTTTTCGAGCCGACCTGGGAATCGGTTCCGACTGAAATACGGTATGAGCTGTCTTTATCTGCCTCTATGAACCTGATTATTTCTTTGAACACTTCTCCAAATGTCAGGTTCTCTTTCTTCAGCCCCTTAAACAAGGTTTCTTCATTGATCTCAAGTTGATTACCAAGCAGCATCGTGACACGTTCCTCCTGTTCTGAAAGAATAAGCCGGTATTGCAATCTGCCTCCATTCCATAATACGATAAAAGCCCTGTGAAGGGCGTACTGTCACAGGGCTTTTTTTATTTGACAAAATCCAAAGACGGCATAGATCCGTCTGCAGCCTATACAATCAACCCAAATATGCCTATTGTGAGTACAGCAATCTACCTGTCGCTTCATCGATCAATCTCCCACTAAATAATAAATTTATATTAACATATGTTATAAACAAAATCAATTCCGCATTTTTCCGGTGTAAATACGCTCGGAACCAGCATCGTCTTGCATTACAGGCTTTTAACATATTCAATTATTGCTTTGCCGGCAACCGCACCTTGCCCGACCGCTACTGAAATCTGCCTGAATTTGCTTGAACAGTCTCCTGCTGCGAACACTCCTTCAAGGTTAGTGCGCTGGTCGCCGTCTGTTGCCACTATATTCCCATCAGTCAATATTCCCAGTTTCCTGGCAAAATCGGTGCTTGACGCACTTTCATACGCTACGAACAACCCGTCGATATTGTCACCTGTCCCGTCGGCAAAATAGATCTTTTCCAGGAATTCGGCGCCGTCAAGCTTCAGTATTTTCCTGGTATCCACGCGGAACCTGCCGAGTTCATTGAGATATTTTCTGGAAATATCAAGTTGCATCCCGTTGGTATAGATCGTGATATCTTTGGTGAAGGTAGTCAGTTCCATTGCCTCATGCACTGCAAAATCCCTGTGTCCAAGCACACCCACCTTCAAATTGTTATAGAAGAAACCGTCGCAAGTAGAGCAGTAACTTACACCCTTGCCCTCGAACTTAACCAGGTTTTCGATCCTGATGACTTTATGCGGCTGTCCGGTAGCCAGCAGTACAGCTTTGCACATGTAGGAGTCCGTACTGGTTAAAACTTTGAAGAGATCATCCTTTTCAACAGATATGACCTCGTCCTCCAGCACCTCTGCGCCAAGCCGCCTTACCTGCATTTCCCCGCTGCGCAGCAGTTCTTTCCCGGATATTGTCTGCGCAAAGCCAAAATAGTTGTCGATCTTGTCTGCTTTCATCAGATTGCTGTCATTTTTCCCTATTATAAGCGTCCTGAGGTTTGATCTCACCGTATACAAAGCGGCTGACATACCTGCGGGCCCTTTGCCAATAATGATTACATCGTACATGACCGTTTCCTTTCTTATCTTTCTGTGTTATCTCCCATGTAAAATCGTATCTGACAGTCTGTCTTCCAATATCTTACTTCCGGATCTGTTATTTTTACTAGGCAACCGACTTGTCTTGCTTTACAAGTTCCGCTGGCTGATCCGAGTTTAAGAAATACAGATCCCGGAATATTATTCCGGTATCCATTGCACTCTGCATAATAGCACTGTTTTATTGTAGCTAATGTCAAACCCGGGCTGCTTTTTACACCATAATAATATTATAACACCTTGTATTACGGGAAATATCTGATCACATAAGAATTTTCTTCATTGCTGTGTTTCAGCCAAGTTTGAGTCCTTCTGCTTCACCGCAGTAGTTTAAGGAAATTTCCCGTTTTTCGAACAACTCTCTTTACCAGCAACATTCCGGCGGTAGATCAACCAGATGCCTTAAGCATATCAGCGTCCGGAATATCGGCGCCCGCTTCCAGCGGAAACAATACTGTCTGTTGTACGGTTGCCCAATAAAACTTCGGGGCAAAAAATTACGCATTAACAATTGCCATATTTATAAATACCAAGCACCACCGCTGGAATAACAACCGGCATCAACATTTTATTTTCATTTGAAATATCATAGTTTCACAGTACCAACCTTCATCAATTTTCACTCAACTGTAACCTCACCCCGCTTCCCGGCATATTATGTCAATGGAACACTGTATGCTTACAGGAGGAGGGTTAATATGTCAAACAGCGAATACACCGGCAGACAAGGCGACTGCACACTGCTCTTTTTCATCCTGGTCTTTCTGCTGTTGTTCTATGACAACAGCGCGATCGGCATCCTGAGGCGCGGAAAATTTGGTGTCAACACTTGCAGCAGGAACGATTCACTGCTGTTCTTTATACTGGTATTCCTGAAACTATTCTACTGCTAGGTTTGCCAGGGCATTGCAATGAACGGGGCCTCTTTCCCAGGTAAAACGAAGGCATCGGCAGGAGTAAAAGTAATAAGCTTAATGTACTAATCTTCAGTTGAACAGGTATCTACTGTAATAAACTATTGTCCATGATAAGACAAGCAAAACGGTTGTTCTGAAAGCCCGGTAAACAGGGGCATCCGTTGCCCTTGCGCTGCGGTTCGTCCCAGAACCGGGCTTATTCCGCCTGCCCGTTTTCCCGCAAACAAAATTGTAACACAATCACAGCCGTGATCATAAAATATACTGTTATTTAAGATGCCCGGAGGCAAATCCATGGCTGTTTTCGATAATCTTTCCGGAAAACTGAGAACAATGTTTGACGAAGGACTTGATGAAGTCTTAATTTTTGCAATCATTTTCATCTTTGTATTACTCTCGGGAAGCGGATCTGACTGTGACAGCAATATGGGTTTCGTGCCGCTGATCATCATAGCCGTGTTCCTTCTGTTATTCGCTGGTGTCTGCAGGACAGAAGAAACTGCGGCATAGTCGGCATTACGGCAGCATATCAATGCATAGGGGAAAATCTCTGAAAGTGATAGTTCCGGAAATATAATTCACAGGGTTATGGAGGTTAATCGTTATGGCAAATGGTTTCAGCAAAAAAATGGCCGAACTTCTCGAAAAGATGGATGACAAGGTACTTGCTGCAAAAATCAATGCGGCTATCGACATGCTTAAAAACGAGGATTACGACGAATTGGCAAAAAAGCTCAGAAAAGTAGATAAAAACGAGATAATGGAAAAACTCGATGAAATAGATGATAAAAAATTAAAGGAACTGAAGCTGGACAAATCCGAACTAAGACAAAAAATGAACAGTATCGACCTGGATGCCGTCCAGAAACTCCTGGGTGAAAACGGCCCTGAGATAATCAGCAAAATAAAAGACATTATTAAATAGGTAATGAAATATATTATTAGTGCCTATGTTTGGAGGAAGTTACCATGAACGATGATCTTAACAGGAAAGTTCAGCAAATAGCACAGTTGCTCGGGCATGACAACGTTCCGGACAATGTCAAGGAACTCGTTTCCCTGCTATCAGCCTCCCTTGAAAAGAGTGGGGACAGTTCTTCGAAAGTTGAAGTTTCCGCCGATCCTGCGCAGCCTCCAAAACAGAACGTTCCCGAAAGCAATACGGCGCAAACAGCAGCTGCACAGCCTGACACCGAGAATCCGCCGCAAATAAACCAGGATGTTCTCAATACAGCAAGAAGCGCACTAAACAGGCTGAATACCGTAAACGATCCCCGGATAAACCTGCTGAACGCAATCAAGCCGTTTATGAACAACAGAAGACAAAGGAAAATAAGCAACTGCATACAACTGCTGCAGATAGCGAGTCTGAGCAGACTGCTTAATGAACAGGAAAAACAGACGAGGTGAACCTAATGCCTTATAAAAGGCCTATTAAAAGCTCCAAGAAATACATACCGCAATTCTATAGCTCAAGTCCATCCTATTCAATCAGCAATGTCGGGTCATATTCCCATGATGACTCTGACTTTTTTGGCATCCCGCTTCCAAACGAAAAAGAAGTCAAAAACGTTGGGGCAGCAAAAACCCAAAGAGATTTTTCGTTGGGTAAATTCGTCAATTACATACGTAAACACATAACAATAGAAGAAATAATACTGTTAGGTCTTATTGTCCTGCTGCTCGATGAATCGTTTGAAGACGATCTCCTGTTGATAATCCTGCTCTACATACTTCTTTTCTGAATAAATTCCTGCCTGTATCAAAAAATAAAAAAGCTATGAAAAGATTATGCAATACAAACGAAAAGAGGGATGCCGTTGCGTAAAAAAACTGCATTGCTTGTTTTTGCCACGATCCTGATCGTTCTAGCATTGTGCAATCAGACATATATCGCCAGGCTGCTCGATAAAAGCATTGCCGTTCTTTCCGGATATGGGTCAACCGGCCAGGAAGTCAGGAACATCCAGAGCAGGCTGAAAGAATGGGGCTACTACCATGGCGAAGTCGACGGTGTTTATGGATATATGACTTACAGCGCAGTGAGAGACTTCCAGGCAAAGCATGGCCTGACGGTCGACGGAATAGCCGGACCGGAGACGCTGGCCGCTATCGGGCTGCCGACAGGCCAATCTTCGGGGGACGGTTCTTCCGGCGATTCGAGGGACCTTAATCTGCTGGCCAGGCTAATTCACGGCGAAGCCCGAGGTGAACCTTACGTCGGGCAAGTCGCAGTCGGGGCTGTCGTGCTCAACAGAGTCAAAGATTCCAGATTCCCAAATACTATTGCCGGTGTAATATATCAACCTGGGGCCTTTGATGCGGTATACGACGGTCAAATCAACCTGGAGCCGGATCAAACCGCAATCAAAGCGGCACAAGACGCACTGAACGGCTGGGATCCGACATATGGCTGCGTATATTACTACAATCCGGCAACAGCCACGAGTTCGTGGATCTGGTCAAGGCGTATCGTCCTTAAAATCGGCAAACACAATTTCGCGATTTAGTTGGGGACATTTCTCTATTTTTATACAGATTCGGTAATCATGCATAAAAATGATTCCGGATGGCATGCGGGCACCTAACCAAAATATAGGGACAGTTCTTCAGAATTTGCTTGCCTGCCTCTTGGGAAAAGTTTCTGCTGAAACTTTTTTCAGCTATAGACAGAAACCTGCCTGAGGGATAAAACTTAAGAACTGTCCCTTATACGCTGAACCTGAGAACTGTCTTCTACCTGCGAAAGTTGAGAACTGTCCCCTACTCAATATTATTCTTGAAGAATTTCACCAGGTATAGTGCAAGAACGGTGAAAAAAGCGGTGGCAAATATCCAGCCGAATGCATACTTGATAAACTGGTTGCTTATCATGAAGATAATGCAGAAACCGCCGGCAAAAATCACATCGAATATCAAAAGGCCCAGTACGATTTGCCAGAACCGGCGGTCAGCAACCTGCTTGCCAAGTTTGAAGGGGCGGTTCACAGTTGCCAGCGATGCAATATACCACATATATGTGTATATTGAAAAGAACGAAAGGCTTGCAAAAATAACCCCAACTGTCACAATATCAATGAAAATGGCCGCTACAAGCAGTTCAGGGCTATTGGATATCGATACCCTGGTCATGACGATGCCGGGAACAGTCGACACCATCAGGAATACTACCAAAACCACAGCCAAAAAGACTACCCTGAGCGTCATGTGGAAAAATTTCATAAAATACTTCTTTATGCCTGCACGAAACAGCCCTTTTTTCTTAGGCCCGTCTTCCAGCCCGTCGCTTGCTGCAAGCAAATAACCGGGCAGCAGCAGGCTGACACAAAGTGAAAACAGTATAGCTATCACAGCTGCTGTAACAAGTATCAGGGGAAGATTCTGCAGATCGAGCAGCATATGCAATATCGCTAATATACTGTCGATAATGTTGCCCCCGGTCATATTGACTATTCCTATTATCATGGCCATTACCGGCACGAACCTGTTGAAGACTTCTGCAGTCAGTACGACAACTCCAATCGTAATTACCAGAGACGGATATTTTTTCACGGCCTTTAGTATATCATTTATCATGTTTTTCAGATTCCTTCTTTCCAGCATATAGTTGTCATGCTTCTCTATAAATTATATGTAAACCTTTCTGTTTACACAACGAACCAACCCGTCGGCGCTTCTTTCAAGTCTACTGTTGCTATATCGCCAAATTCCTGACTATGACTTTTATCCTCTGCCTTTTGTCATCGCCCTCAAGCACTCGCCTTTGTCTCCTTCCAACTGATCGCCCCTATACAGCCGGCTGACTTCTAAACGCCCTTCATACTAAGGCTGATCCGCTTTCTGTCAACGTCGACGGATAATACCCTTACCTTTACGATGTCACCCACTGAAACCACATCCATCGGATTTCTTACATACCTTTCAGAAAGCTCCGATATGTGCACAAGCCCGTCCTGATGCACACCAATATCGACAAATGCGCCGAAATCCGCAACATTCCTGACAGTTCCCGTCAAAATCATGCCAGGTTTGAGATCCTCAATGGACAGAACATCTGTGAGAAAAATCGGTTTTGGCAACTCATCTCTAGGGTCACGTCCCGGCTTGAGCAGCTCGCTGATTATATCCCTCAGCGTCGGAACACCAACATTTACAGCGGCAGCAACCACCTCGATCCCTCTTTTTCCCACCTCTTTTTCAAGGCCGTCCAGCTTTCTGTTCTTTACATCTTCGAGCGTATAACCGGTCAGTTCCAGCAGCTTAACTGCTGCATCATAGGATTCGGGATGGACAGATGTATTGTCAAGTATGTTCTGCCCTTCGGGGATCCTGAGGAACCCGGCACATTGCTCAAAGGTTTTGTCCCCAAGCTTTTTCACCTTTTTCAGTTCCATCCTGCTGTTGAAGCGACCGGCCTTTTCCCTGTACTCGACGATATTTCTCGCCACGGCAGCATTTATGCCGGACACATAAGAGAGCAATGAAGGCGACGCTGTGTTCAGATCAACGCCGACACTGTTGACGCAATCCTCCACTACGCCCCTGAGAGTATCATTGAGACGGTTTTGGTTCATGTCATGCTGGTATTGCCCGACGCCGATCGCCTTGGGATCTATTTTGACAAGTTCGGCCAGCGGATCCTGCAAACGCCTTGCTATTGAAACCGCACTCCTCAGCGAAACATCGAAATCAGGGAATTCTTCAGCCCCAAGCTTTGAAGCGGAATACACGGACGCGCCCGCTTCACTGACGACCATGTAGTAGACCGTCCTGTCAAGCTTTTTCAAAGCATTTGCCACGAATATTTCGGATTCCCTCGAAGCAGTCCCGTTGCCGATCGAAATTATGTCTACCTTGTATTTTTCAATCAACTGCAGCAGAACTTTTTCCGCTTCTTCCACCTTGTTCTGAGGAGGCGTTGGGTAAATCACATCTGTCGCCAGCACCTTGCCCGTGTCATCGACAACGGCCAGCTTGCATCCGGTCCTGTAGGCCGGATCAAGGCCAAGGACCACTCTTCCTTTGACCGGCGGCTGCAACAGGAGATTCCTCAGGTTTTCAGCGAACACCTTTATCGCCTGTTCACCGGCCAATTCGGTCAATTCATTTCTCACCTCATTTTCGACAGATGGCGAAATCAGGCGTTTAAACGAATCTTCGACTGCTTTCTCAACAAATTCCGATGCGGCGGATCCTTTTTTCTTAACAGTCTTCGACAATAAATATTCAATAATAAGTTCCTCCGGCACTTCTATCTTCACCTGGAGGAAACCTTCCTTCTCTCCCCTGTTGACCGCAAGTACCCTGTGCTTGGCTATCCTGGAAATTGGCTCCCTGAAATCATAATACATCCTGTAAACCGAATCTTCTTCCTTTGCAGCTTTTGACACCAGTACGCCGTGTTTGAAGAACAGTTTCCTGACGTTCTTCCTGATCTCCGCATCATCAGATATATTCTCCGCGATTATGTCCATTGCACCGGCAAGAGCTTCATCTGCGCAGCTGACACCCTTTTCAGGGTCAATGAAACGCCGGGCCGCTTCATATATATCTCCTGTCATGATGTCCTGGCTGAATATTAGCTCAGCAAGCGGTTCAAGGCCCTTTTCACGGGCAATGGATGCCCGGGTCTTTCTTTTCGGCCTGAATGGCCTGTATATATCATCAACTTCCTGCATGCTCGCGCAGGCATCAAGAGCAGACGAAATCTCATCGGTCAGCTTGCCCTGCTCTTCAATGAGCCTCCTGACTTCCTCTTTCCTGCTCTCCAGATTTCTAAGGTAAATCAGCCTGTCGTACAGTTCCCTCAGCACCTGGTCGTTCAGTTCACCGGTCTGCTCCTTCCTGTACCTTGCGATGAACGGTATGGTGCAGCCTTCATCTATCAGCTTTATGGTATTCTGGACCTGATAAGGTTTCAGTCCGAACTCCCGTATCAATTGAGCAACAATATCCGCCATGCTGTACTCTCCTTTAGCCTGTTGATCTAACCAATTGTCCTGGTTTGCATCACGTTTCATCAATTTTCGTTAATCTTATGTATGCAAAACCGCGTTTATCATACACGCGAACCAATACACACTGCAATGCGCAATACTTTTGCATGAGCAGATTTGCCTTTTGCCAATGCAATAGTGCAGAACTGTCCCCAGATTTTTCACAGCACCTGCCCCAGTGCAAACAGCGAGTCAAAGATAAAGTCCGGCTTTACTTGTGAGCGCTCAACATCTTCGAGGGACGTTTCTCCGGTAAGCACCAGTATACTGGTGATCCCATTATTAACGCCTATAGCTATATCCGTATAAAGCCTGTCCCCGACAAATGCTATCTCATCATCGCTCTTGCCTGTTATCAGCTTTATCATGTCAACGGTTTCCTTATACGGTTTTCCAAGATATCTTGGTTTCACGCCGGTCGAAGCCGTCACCAGAGCGCACATCGAACCGCAGTCAGGGATGAATCCGTCCTCTGTCGGGCAGTTCAGGTCAGGATGCGTTGCGATGAAAAGCGCACCATTCCTTATGAAAGTACATGCCCTTTCAATCTTCTCATACGTAAGCGAAGTATCAAAACCTAACACAACTATATCAGGATCATCTTCGGTCAGTTTCACGCCGCCGCGCGCAAAGCTTTCCCTCAGCAGGTCTGTCCCGACAAGATAAACGCCGGCATCCCTGTAGTTTTCCATCAAAAATCTTATAGTAACGTCACCGGACGTAACGATGGAACTTTCATCGATCAGGCATCCCATTGATTCAAGCTTCTTTTTATAGAATGGCGCCGTCCTCGAAGAGTTGTTTGTGAAAAACAGGATCTCCCCGCCCTTTGACTTCACTTTTTCAAGAAAATCCAGCGAACCTTCTATCAACCTGTTGCCTAAATAGAACGTTCCGTCCATGTCCAGCACAAAAAGCTTCTTTCGCTTCAAAATATCCTGTTTGTCAGCCATAAAACCTCCTGGCATTCGTATTTGTCAATCATATAATTCCCTGGCAATAATTTCGGTAAATTCCTCTAATTTGCCCTTTTCAGCACAATACCGCAAAACAGTGTATTTGTCCCTCATATACATCGCATTCATCATGCTTTCGACAAACAAATCTCGGTTTATCCCCAGGTCCCTCGGATTTGTAAACGCTCCGACTTTTTCAAGAAGGCTCCTGACAAAGTCAGCTTTGGGATAATCGATACCGTCTGGCAGTATTTCCGATGCAAGCTCATACAGCATCGCTGTAACAACGGTGCCGACGCCGACAGAATTTCCGTGAAGAGGATGTTCCTTCCCCTCCTCCACAGCTTTGACTTCCCAGTAATGGGCCAACTGATGTTCTGTGCCTGAAGCCGGTCTTGACACACCTGCAAGGCCTATAGACAAGCCTGTAAGGATCAGCGCGTCTATAAGGCAGCGGACAGACTGCTCACTTCTTTCAGCCAATCCATCGGCACTTTCCATACATTTACCGACGCCTTTCCGGACAAGTTCAGCTATCGTATCGCAGTAATACTCATTGGTGACGATTCTCGAAAGATTCCAGTCTGCAAGTGCTGTAAGCTTCCCGAGGACATCGCCGAATCCGGCCTGAATCATTATCATCGGTGCATTTTTCATAACGGAAGTGTCAGCGAAAATCGCGCAGGGATAATGACTGTAATATGTTATCTTTTTATTTCCGACGATCAATGACGATCCAACTGATGTATAACCGTCCATTGAGGGAGCCGTCCCTACGACTGCAAATTGCTTGCCGGTTCTGTAACTCACGATTCGGGCAATATCGTTAAGGACACCGGAACCGACAACCAGGATAAATGTCGTATCTGGCTCGACTTCAAGCAGTGCCCTTCCGATCGACCTTTCATCCGGCAGCAGCATGCGATCTCCCGAATCAAACACAAACGATTTCAGCCGAAAACCATCATCCAGCAGCCGGTCGATGACGATTTTACCGAAGGCGCTGTACGTGTTATTGTCCGACAGAACCAGAAGCTTCCCGTCACGGAAAGCTTCAAGGCCTGCCACTATCTCATCCAGAATTTTGCTCCCGATAACCAGCTTGCTTATATCAACGGAATGCCTCCTGCCACATGCACAATCAAACGACATTCCCGGCATATCATCAATTCTGGTTTCCAAGATATTACTCATATCCATACATCCTTTCTACAGCTTAAGTATTTTCAAGAAGCCAGTAAATTCCCTGTCCATACTCTAACACACATGGGCATAATAAATCAACGAGAGAGGGACAGTTCTTCAAAATTACACAGCGAAGTAATGACTCCTGCAATGTGATAAGGGGACAGTTCTTCACAAAGCAAAGAACGTTACTTGCATCAGCTCCGACACATAAAGTACCGGCTAAGCAGTTAACGTTCCTTGCGAATTCTTGATTTCACTTGTAGTAACTGAACAGTTTCCTGCGGAGTTAACTTAACCAAAAAACCGCTTCACTGGTCCAGGAATCAATATCATCTTAATCAGTGACACCAGCATTAGCACAATTTCATGAAATTTGAGAACTGTCCCCATCCGGTATAGCTCAATTTATGAAATTTGAGGACCATCCCCAGCCATCATTCTGAGTTGAGGACTGTCCCCATCTGCCCCCAGCCATCATCCTGAATCGAGAACTGTCCCTCAAGGCAAGAACCTGACCTCAGGCAGGAAACTTGAGAACTGTCCCCCAATTATGAAGAACTGTCCCCATAGCTTAGCGGCATTTGCCGCTTTTTGATTCGACAGCTTTTTCAAAGCGGCCTTCACCGGCATTTTCGCCAAGCTGGTCGTTTGATACAGATGGTTTTACCTTCCTGCAGGCTTCTTTTGATTTATTCTTCTTGTCAGGCATCATGTTCCTCCTTTCACAGTAAGCAAACTCGTACGCCACTTTCAAAATATACTGCTTATTCCCATAAAGGACTTATGGCGTATCCATGGTGTTCATATTTAATATCTGCAGTTCAAAACAGTTTATTCTCTGTACAGCAACACGGTATGAACATCAAGATAAATCAGGTGCCATCCGGTTACAGGCAGCAAAAAAGCAGGATACGACCGGCACTTTATGCAGCCGGAATCCTGCTATACGTCTATTTGCATATTAGATGGAACATGTGCAGTTATACCCTTTGCATCAGGCACAGCCATCACGTTCAAAACCGGAAATATGCCCGCCACTTGTAAAGCAAAGTTTATACACGATATTATCTCCCGATAAACTGCTGGACCAGGATTTTACCATAAGTCGGACTGTTCTCGATCCCTATGCCGGTCACTTTGAACCCCGGGTTCAATATGTTCTTCTTGTGTGTCTCAGAAGACATCCAGGCCTTGAATGCGCCTTCCACAGTTTTGTTCCCGGCTATGTTCTCACCGGCAGACTTAAATGTATTATCGAACTGCCTCATCATGTCAAACGGCGAACCGTAAGTCGGGGACTGGTGTGAGAAGTAGTTGTTCTCTACCATATCCTTCGCCTTGATCCTTGCCACTTTCATCAGGTTTTCATCTACCGCAAGGGGTTCAAGGCCATTTTCTTCCCGCGCTTTATTGACGAGTTCCAGCAGTTTCTGTTCATCTTCTGTAAGAACTATCTTCCCGGACGACGGAGAAGATGTTTTCCCTGTCTTCTCAGCAGCATTCGCTGAAACCGGCACTGAAGCATCCTCAACGTCCAGGTACTTGCTGTAAACTGCACCGACCCGGCCGGTATCCGGATCATACACTGCATACCAGTCACCCAGCTTGCCCATCACAGTAAGCACCTGTCCCTTCGACAGCTTGCCGATCAGCGGATAGTCGGTGGAAGGCCCTTCCCTGAGGTTCAAAATGCTTACATTCACCTCACCGGTGCTGCTATCGATCTTCTCAAAAGCCGGCCGAGCCTTTGATTCGCTGCCGGCAGCTGTTGCATAACATGTAGTGGAAATCAGCAATGCAGCCACCGCAAAAAGGATAATGATCTTTCTTTTCATACTCCTACCTCCAATTACCTCTTAATGCAAATTTTTTAATAATTATGCTGAATATAGTATTGACAAATATTTTTGAATTATTTGCATTTAAGTGGCAATTTGGAAGTAATTTTTCAGGCCCTACCGCCTTACTTTCCTGCTGCGCTATTTCCGGCCGCCGAATTCGTCTGCCTTCTGAAGGATGTTCTCTGTCTGCTGAATTCGTCTGATCCTCCTTATGCAGTTTTCTGTCCGGTGAGTCAGTCTGCATACTCAACCGCACGCTTTCCGGCGGCTCATTGCCCGTCTTTCCGGCCCTGCTGCCTTTGGTCACAGTATCGGTCTGTTACTGCTTTCATGTCTTCCGGTTTACCGCCCCAAACCGCTCCACTGGTTTCCCGTTTCGTTCGCCTAGTACGCCTTGGCCCAGTAAACCAGCGTCTTCGCTTCTTTCCCGCAGTAAACGCATTTGTCTGAAACAGGTTCCTTATCATCGAAAGGTATGCACCTGGAAGTGGCGCCCGTCTGTTCCTTTATAGCATCTTCACATGCCCTGTCCCCGCACCACATCGCCCTTATGAAGCCAGGCGTGGTCTCAAGTATCTTCGCAAATCCGGACATATCCACTGCAGTGTACGTTTTTTCATTTCTCAGCCTGGTCGCTTTTTCGAGAAGGTTCCTGTGGATCGAATCGAGCAGTTCGGCCACCCTTGCCTCCAGTTCATCCATCGGCACGAACTCTTTTTCCCTCGTGTCACGTCTGACCAGTACGACCTGTCCCTTCTCGATATCCTTCGGCCCTATCTCAAGCCTCAGCGGAACGCCCTTCATCTCATATTCGTTGAACTTCCAGCCCGGAGTCTTGTCGCTGTCGTCCATCTTAACTCTCACAATGCCGGACAGTCTCGCAGTTATTTCAGAAGCCTTCTCAAGGACACCCTCTTTGTGCTGTGAAACAGGAATAACAACAACCTGTATCGGAGCAACCCCGGGCGGCAGCACGAGCCCGCTGTCATCCCCATGTACCATGATGATCGCGCCTATCAGCCTCGTGGTCATTCCCCAGGATGTCTGGTGTACATACTGCAGTTGATTCGATTTATCGGTGTACTGTATGCCAAACGCTCTCGCAAAACCATCGCCGAAATTATGCGATGTGCCCGACTGCAGAGCTATCCCGTTGTGCATCAGTGCCTCGATGGTATATGTAGCCTTGGCGCCTGCAAACTTCTCCTTCTCGGTTTTCTGACCCTTTACCACGGGTATGGCCAGCACGTTTTCACAAAACTCGGCATAAACATTGAGCATCCTGATAGTTTCTTCCTGGGCTTCCTCAGCCGTCGCATGGGCAGTATGCCCCTCCTGCCACAAAAATTCCAGTGTCCTGAGGAACGGTCTGGTATTCTTCTCCCACCTGACCACCGAGCACCACTGGTTATACAGTTTCGGAAGGTCCCTGTACGATTGTATGCAATTCTTATAATGGTCGCAGAACAGTGTCTCAGAAGTCGGCCTGACACACAGTCTCTCAGTCAGTTGCTCGCTCCCCCCGTGGGTCACCCATGCAACTTCCGGCGCAAACCCTTCCACATGGTCCTTCTCCTTCTGCAGCAGGCTCTCAGGTATGAACATCGGCATGTAGACGTTCTCATGCCCAGTCTTTTTGAACCTGTGATCCAGTTCCTTCTGGATGTTCTCCCAGATCGCATACCCGTAAGGTTTTATGACCATGCAGCCCCTCACACTGGAGTAATCCACCAGTTCAGCTTTTTTGATAACGTCCGTGTACCATTGTGTAAAGTCCTGGTCCATTGGCGTTATCTCTTCGACAAACTTCTTGTCCTGTGCCATGTTTCCACTCCTTTTAACAAATATTAAACTTCAGCAGCAAATAAAAAACGCCCCTGCAACACAGGGACGAATCAACTCCGCGGTACCACCCTTATTGGGAAACCCCCACTCAGATCCGGCTTCCGTATAAAGAAGCAGAATCGTCGAGCCTGTATCGCAGCTCACACGGCAACCTCATCGGCTGCATCTCAGGGGTGGGAAGAAAGGCACTGCCTTTCGCATTCCCGTCATCGACGTTTGCGCTATTTATGAAGTAGTATAATACACCAAATGCAGCAATGTCAATACCTCCCGCAGCAAGCCCCGCAGCAGGCCGGCGGACTTATTGCAACTAGTTGGCAGGTTCATTTGGAAAAGTATTTTTAACCCCGAAATAAACGACAGCGAACTTATTGCAACAAGCCGGAAAACTTACGCCTAACCAGCCGAACACTTTGACAAAACATGCATCCGGCAATATAATGCTAGTGTGTAGCGCACGTTTGGCATACGTCCGGCATACACCCATATACCGGACCTTCGGACCGGTTCGGAAATCGGCTCGCGGCAGCGAAAGGCAGGTTGTTGAAATGAAAGTAGGTATCGGGCAGGACAGTCACAGGTTTGATTTTGAAGATACAGGCAAGAAACTGATTCTCGGCGGTGTGGTCTTTGAGGGCGATCCTCCATTGAAAGGAAACAGTGATGCCGATGTGATCCTCCATTCCATTACTAACGCAATATCAGGCGTCACCTGCGTAAACATCCTCGGTGAAACAGCCGACGACCTGTGCCTGAATAAAGGGATCACGGACAGCAGCGTTTATCTCCGCGAAGCGCTCAAGTACCTGGAAGATCAAAAAATAGTGCATCTGTCCGTATCAATAGAATGCAAAAGGCCTAAAATATCCCCAAGAATAAATGACATAAGGAAAAGCCTTTCAGTACTGCTGGAGATCCCTGAAAACTGCATCGGCATAACCGCGACCAGCGGCGAAGAACTCACTCCGTTCGGCCAGGGCCTTGGAATACAGGTCATAAGTATCGTAACTGTGATCTAGGCCGGATACATAAATCAGGACCGGCGGATCCCGGAAACAGGATCCAGGCCGCCGGCCGTCGAAACTGTTTTGCATATTTATGTGCGTTTCCTCAGGAATACGCTTATTCGTTATCTTTCACGCAGGTATGGCCACAGTATATCCTGCATCAGTTCCTGAACATTACCTTTTCCTTCTTGAACAATGATGCCGCAAACGCCAGTGTCAGCGCGACGAAAACGATCGATGTAGCCAATGCCAGCACCAGGTTGAAATAATCTATACTGCCTGACAGGACCATTTTGAACGCAGCAACGGTATTCATAACAGGCAGCGCAAACATGACAGGCGAAAGGTCGCTTGCCTGCATGAACATCGTGGCATATCCGGGTATCATGGTCGCCAGCATAAGGAATGACAGATATGTCTGGGCTTCCTTATATGACTTCGCGATGGTGCTGAGCGCGATCTGTATGCCCGAAAACGTCATCCCGAGGGCAATCGTTATAAGCAGCGCCAGAACGACTGCCAACGGCTCCAGCGTAATGCCTTTCAACCCTTCATCCACTCCAATCGTGAGGGAATTGGGATTTATCATATAGCCTATGGATAGACCTGCCATGATAGCTATAAGGCTGACAAAGGAAAACAGAGTTACTGCGAAATATTTCCCGAGCAGCAGCGATCCCCTGTCAGGCATGGTCGTAAGAAGCGGCTCAAAAGTATTGCGTTCCTTTTCGCCTGCCACAAGATCCGTTGCAGCAGGTATCCCTCCAATGGCGACAAGCATCGAAATCAGGAACGGAAGCATCATTTCCAGCATCATGTTGTTGCCCTTGTCATTCGGCGAAATATTCATGCGCTCGATCTGCACAGGCTGCAGGATGGCCGGATCGAGCCCCAAAGCAGTTATCCTCTCTTCGATGACTTCCGCGCTGAATTCATCGACAGCCCAGGACACGATATCCACCGCGGCCTGCGACTTGGTCTTGGATTCATCGTACTGAAGGGTCACCTGGATCGGTTTCCCTTCATCAAGTTTCTCTTTATACGAGCTTTCAAGATCTATTATGCACCTGATCTCGTTATTTTCCAGTGCCTTCACAGGATCGTCCGTATCAACGAGGACAATATTGGGGTTTTTGCTCAATATCCTGTCCCGGACCAGCTCCCTGATTTCCGCAGTATTTGAGGACTGCGACAATGCAACTGTGACATTCTCATTCATATCCTGCTCGAACTTCTGGATCCCGCCGCCCATAACGATATTAACGAGTGGTATCAGTATCATCGGGATCACTATGCTCGATATGATCGTCCTCCTGTCACGGATCAGGTCCTTTATTTCTTTACGCAGCACTATCATCACATGTTTCAGTTTCATTTCGCACCCACCAGCCTGACAAATAATTCTTCCAGATTATCATTCCCGTGCTTTTTCTTAAGCTCCTCGACCGTACCGCATTCGATAAGCTTTCCCTTGTGGATAATGCCTATCCGGTCACACAGCTTCTCCACTTCGCTCATCGTATGGCTTGAGAAGACTATAGTCTTGCCTTCGCTCCTGCACCTCAGTATAAAATCATGAACATCCCTTGCAGCAGTGACGTCAAGGCCGGACGTCGGTTCATCAAACAGCATTATGTCAGGGTCATGCACAATCGAACGCGCAAACGCCGCCTTCTGTTTCATCCCCTTGGAAAGCTTTGAAGCCCGCTTGTTTACAAAATCCTCCATCCCGAAAGCCCGGGCAAGCTCCCGTATACGCTCCTTTATGGCGTCTTTGCTCATTCCGTTCAGTTCGCCGAAATATGTAATGTTCTCTGCGACCGTCAGCCTGTCATACAGCCCGGTCTCGCCTCCGAAAAGGATCCCTATCTGGGCTCTCACTTTTTCAGGCTCTTTCTGGGTGTCATACCCCTTGAGCACAGCATAGCCTGACGTCGGGCGCAGCATAGTCGCCAGCATCCTCAGCGTAGTGGTCTTGCCCGCTCCGTTTTCGCCCAGCAGGCCGAATATCTCGCCTTTGCTTACACTGAAGCTAATGTTGTCGACCGCTGTAAAATCGCCGAACTTTTTCACAAGTCCGGTCACTTCTATCATCTGTTCCATATCACACCTCGAATCTGCAACATCTTAATCTGTCTTATATCTGAATCAGTTTTGACGCCTGAATCAGTTTCAATGCCTGGATCATCATTATCAGTTATAATACATGGGTCCTGAATACAGGGTGCCGGTTTCCGGGTCCTGAATCCTGGCCTTGTCCGGCCTGTTGATCCTAAGTTCTCATAACCGTAACCTGATGATTCTGAGTCCTTATTTCTGCACACCGGTGATTCTGAGTTCCGTCGCCTGTAATCCGGCACCTGCGGCCTGGCGCCTTATGATCAGTTACCGTGCTGCTGCCTGAACAAAGCCTCGGCAAAAACCAGGTCCTCTTTCGTAGTCACTTTGATATTGGAGTATCCGCCCATAACCAGCCTGACCCTGTACCCGTATTTTTCCGCAAGCATCGCATCATCCGTTGCCTCAAACATATCACGCGCCGCCCGGCTGTGGACATCCATTATCATTTCATACGCAAAGGCCTGGGGGGTCTGTATCTGCCACAGGCTGCTCCTGTCCAGCGTCTTGCTCACAAAACCGTCCGCATCCGACTCTTTTATCGTGTCCTTTACAGGAACAGCAACACAGGCAGCGCCATATGTACTGGCAGCTTCTATGCACTCAATTATACTGCCGGTACTCACAAAAGGTCTGGCGCCATCATGTATCAAAACTATACCACAGCCTGGGGAAACCTGCTTCAGCCCGTTATAAACGGAGCGCTGCCTGCTGTCCCCTCCTTCAGTCACAGATCTGACCTTGGTGAATCCGAACCTTTCGATGACATTCTTCCTGCAGTAATCTATTTCACCTTTACCGGCAACGACAACTATTTCATCTATAAGGCTGCAGTCTTCGAATTTGCCGATCGCCATTGCCAGGATCGGCACACCCTGTATTTCGATGTATTGCTTGTTGATATCAAGATCCATGCGCGTTCCCCTGCCTGCAGCCGCGATAACCGCAGCCACATGTCCCATGCCGCAGGCCTGCATCACTTCATCTCCCCTTATATGCACTCTGCACCTGCCGTAAGCTTCTTTGCATAGTACCAGTCTGCCTCTCAGCTCACGCTGGCACACTTACGGTACCTGTATGCCTTCCTGCCTCGTGCTCATGCATTTTTACATGATAGTACCTGCCTTTGCCCCGCGCCAGGCTGTCTCCCCATCGGGAACGGCTGTCTCTGCATTTCCTCCCCATCAGCGTCTCCGTCATATTTAGCTCGTACTCGTCCGACTTTCCCTGATGGGCTGATTGCACTTTTCCAGCACTCTCCTAATCGGCGCTCATATTGTCGATACCTTTAAAGTACCATCCTTTGTGCCCTGACAGATCAGGCATTTAGCCGGCAGGCCATTTACTCCATATTATGGCATAAAAAATCTCAATTGAAAAGCATTTTCTCAATTGAGATTGTCCATTCTGTTTTAAGTTGACTGCGAAGTTTTTCCTTAGTTAAGGTCAAGGAGCAGGCGCGGTCCGGAATCCACATTTCCAGGCAGCCAGCCTGATCGCTTTATCTCATTCCCGTTGCTTTATTCGCTTTCCGCAGCCTTTGCCGTTATATTTCCCTCTCTGCAAGGTACTTTGGCTTGGCGAATATCATGCGGCCTGCCGCGGTCTGCAGGATGCTCGTCACAGTGACATTGAGCTTTTCCCCTATGTGTTTGCGGCCGCCGTCTATCACTATCATTGTCCCGTCATCGAGATACGCGACACCCTGCCCGTTCTCCTTGCCGTCCTTGACGACCTGCACCACCATTTCTTCACCCGGCAGGGCGATCGGTTTCATGGCATTCGCCAGTTCATTGATGTTCAGTACCTCAACTCCCTGGAAATTGGCTACCTTGTTCAGGTTGAAATCCACCGTCAGGACCTTTCCGCCGAGCTTCTGCGCCATTTTCAGGAGCGCATTGTCGACTTCCGAGTCGGAACTGACTTCCATGGTCTCTATCCTCATCGGGAACTGCAGATCTTTCTGTATCATGTTCAAAACATCGAGTCCGCGTCTTCCCCTGTTTCTTTTCAGCGGATCCTGTGAATCAGCGATATGCCTGAGTTCATCAAGCACGAAGCTGGGAACTATAAGTTCGCCCTCAATAAAGCCGCTCCTGCAGATGTCTATTATGCGGCCGTCGATGATGACACTCGTATCAAGTATCTTGGGATCAGATCTTCCCTTCCCGGCTCCATCGGAAGCCCGTCCCCTGAAACTTTCGAATATATTCTCGTTCTTCTTCCCGGCAGCTACTGCAACGCCGAGACATCCGAACAATATGTTCACGACTATGGACACAGGAGTTCCAATGATATCTATGTTTTTGATCGGAATGGTAACAAGATTTGCGATTATAAGCCCGATGATCAGGCCGACCGAGCCAACCATCATCTCATACAGCGTCAGCTTCTGGATGAACAGTTCCAGCCTGTCGAGAGATTCCATAACTATCTCGATCAGCTTGTTGCTCGTCGTGTAGAAAATGAAACCAAGCGCAAGGGCTATGACGATATACGCCAGTATCTTGATCTCCGGCGATATATCCGTCAGTTGGTATATAAAAAATGTTCTTGTCAGCGTTATCCCCGTTATACACCCAACAGTCGCAAAAGAGAATTTAATAATATTATTCAGCACATTATCTAACTCCCTTATGAAATCGTTCTCCCCAAGTTCCCTGTTTGCCTCGTCGTTGCTGCATCATTCACTGAGATAATCGTTAATCATCGATTCCACATCAACCTGTTCAGAGTTTTCTGCGAGTATTAGTTCGCTGATCAATATCTGTTTTGCACTGTTGAGCATTTTCTTCTCGCCGGTCGAAAGCCCTTTTTCCTTCTCCCTTTTCATAAGGATCCTGACAACATCCGCAACTTCGTAAATATTTCCGCTTTTGATCTTTGACATGTTTTCACGATAACGCTTGTTCCAGTTGTTGGTGACATTCACATCATGGTCCTGAAGTATTTCGTATACCTTGCTCACCGCACTGCTGTCAATCACTTCCCTGATCCCGATACCCTCGACATTTTGCGTGGGTATCATCACTTTCATGTCACCAAGGGGCATCCGCAGGATATAATAACTTTGCTTCTGCCCAAGTATTTCCTTCTCCTCGATGGACTCGATCACTCCCGCTCCATGCATAGGATAAACAACCTTATCACCGACACTAAACATAACAAATCCTCCAGAATGAAATAAAAAAATACCACTTTCATCTGTGACTTGTCTTTTGTTTGAATCGTTCGGCGAATAACATCAAGCTTTATCGTCGTCGATCAGTGAAAACTTGTCGTTACCATTTTGTTACATAAAAGGAAGTTGTTGATATGCAGTACCAACTCACAACATAAAGTATACTACAATTGCGTATTATTGTCAAAACATATGGCAAAGCCCGGAATTTCAGCATTTGGGGCGTTTTATCACCTTCTTCCGTTACAGAAGGACAACATAACACGAATGACCGGACGAGCCAAAGCCAATAATACAACGGGACGCCAATATAACAACAGCATTGACAAGAAGTTGTCCAAATAGCTATAATTAAAACATGCTGATACATTTTTAACTATTCGATTCCAATATATAGTGAACTAAAATACATAAGATTTACCTGTTTATGTATTTTTTAGATCACTATGCATTAGGATTCAGCGCATCAGGAGAGTGAACTGCTATGAAGGATATGCTGATTGACGAATTCCAGTACATGGTACAGGAGCTTATTTTCAGGAACAAAAGCATAATCGATTCGATCACCAAGTACCAGGACTCGAACGCAAGAGTTAACCGTGCAATAGTAAAAGCTGTGACGCAATGCGGGTGCATCAGGATAAACGCGAAAAAACAGGAGATACCCGAAGACGGCTCCCTTGAAGAGATACGCAAAGCAATGGATACGCACCTTGAAGGAAAACTGTGCGACAGCTGCAGGGACCAGATCGAAAAGGAGCTTGGCAAAAACCTCTACTACATCGCTTCGCTGTGCAACACTCTTGACCTGAACCTTTACGATATCATAATCAAGGAGCAGGAAAGAGTGAAAATGCTCGGTAAATATAACCTGGAGTGATATCTTGAATAAACTTGATTTTAGAACCGGATGGGGGTCAGGCTCCATCCGGTTCTTTGCTGACCGGATTTTCTACACGGTTGGCGAAATTCAACGGACAATTGACTGAACCGAACCGGAACATGGTCGTCCCTGCTCATTTACATATACATAAACCTTCAGCAAGGTCACACCCGAATGCGTCTTCGGCCTGAATATCTTTGAATATCACTCCGGCCCAAACATATAACTCCGGTTTATGCGCCCGGGAATACGACTTCCAGCGCCTCCTGGATATTTGAGACGGCGATTATGCCGAACCCTCCCCTTGTCTTCATTTGTCCTGCCAGCTTCATATTGCCCTCGGGGATAATTATGTTTTTGAACCCAAGCCTCATAGCCTCTGAAATTCTTTTCTCTATCTGGCTGACGGCCCGCACCTCGCCTGTAAGTCCTACTTCTCCAACGAGCACATAGCCGGCGTCCACAGGCATGTTTTTGAAACTGGATGCAACAGCCGCCGCGATGCCAAGATCACATGCCGGTTCATCCAGCCTGATCCCTCCTACGACATTCACATACGCGTCGTAGTTGTAAAGCGCCAGTCCTACCCTCTTCTCCAGGACGGCCATAAGCATCGTCAGCCTGTTGTAATCAAGCCCGGTGGCCATCCTCCTGGGAACCCCGAAATTCGTTGGACAGACAAGAGACTGTATCTCTATGAGCATAGGCCTTGTCCCCTCCAGGCTGGAAACGACAACGGAACCCGGAACATTTTCCTGCCTGCCAGAGAGCATTATCTCTGAAGGATTGGGTATCTCGGCCAGCCCGGTGTCCCTCATCTCAAATACGCCGATCTCGTTGGTCGAACCGAACCTGTTCTTTACAGTCCGCAGGATCCTGTAGCTCAGATGCCTTTCACCTTCAAAGTACAAAACCGTGTCGACCATGTGCTCAAGCACCCTCGGTCCGGCTATTGCCCCTTCCTTTGTCACGTGGCCTACTATTATAACAGTGATGCCGCTGCTTTTTGCCAGTTTCATCAGCGATGCGGTCACTTCTCTCACCTGGCTGACACTGCCGGGAGCGGAGCTTATGGTATCCGTATACATGGTCTGTATTGAATCGATGATGACCAGCCCGGGTTTTTCTTCCTCCACAATAGATGATACCGCCTCAAAACTGGATGCCGAAACTATAAACAGGTTGCGCCTCTTAACGTTCAGCCTGTCCGCCCTCAGCTTGATCTGGCTGGCCGACTCCTCGCCGGACACATAAAGTATTTTCGAATCCGTCTGCAAAGTGTTGCAGACCTGCAGGAGAAGCGTGGACTTCCCTATGCCCGGGTCGCCTCCGACCAGTATCAGCGACCCCTTTACCACACCGCCGCCCAGCACACGGTCGAACTCTTTTATTCCGGTAAGGCAGCGCTGCTCCGTGTCAGCCTTTATCTCATCAAGGCTGACAGGCTTCGCCTGGGCCGGCTGCCATGCCGAAGCACGGGTACCGGACTCCTGTTTCTCTTCGACGAACGTGTTCCACTGCATGCATGCAGGGCACTTGCCAAGCCAGCCCGAGGATTCATACCCGCACTCCTGGCATACAAAGACGGTCTTGTTCTTTGCCATATCTGATACTTTCCTCCGAAAGTCTATAGATGCTGAAACTATCAATCCATAATGAGAGTAAATGTAAAACTGTCTTACCAGGCAGTCATGACAAACCGATACCTTGTTTCCGGCCGTTGCCGGTACAGCTTCCGCCCGTATTCCGTCACTGCAGATGCAGTTCCCCGGCCTCCAGAAGTTTGTCCAGCACCAGGACGAACATCGCATGGGACCAGGTAAGCGGAACTACCCAGGCAGGCTTTCCTGTCAGTTTGTCTATCTGTTCCGGCAGAAGCCCCTGCTCCGTCGTTCCTCTGACCGCCCACCAGAAATACTCCCGTGCTTTCGCGTAATCCTTCCTCTCGATATTGTACAGGGCTGCCCACAATGTGGTCAGGATCCATGGATTGCCGCCGATATAGTTGTCATATTCATAACGCATTAGTCCTCCGTTCACATTCAGGTATCTTTCCAGCACATCGGCCGTGGATGACATATGGACATCATCGGCAGGGTATATCCCAAAGGGAACGCTCAGCCCGAGCAGGCTGATGTCGAGTGTTCCATCTTCAAGGGAATAGTCTCTTGCTATGCTTTTTTCATTTCTCCTGAGCCAGATCTTCCGGTCCGTATGTTCTTCGCCCCAACTGTTGAGCTTTACACGCACGCTTCGTATGAACCTGTTCCAATCAGGTTTCCAGAAATTCCTGAAAATAGCCTCCCTTAGCCTGGCTGCATGCTCGCGCCATTTTCCTGCAAGCTCCGGGGATTCACCAAGCAATTCGGCGATCCTGGCACCCGCTTCGATGCCCGCACACAC